>Ga0210059_1000789_pt1 | contig 43666 bp, 27 predicted proteins | sample Ectturendosymbi2_FD_188042 | JGI IMG/M metagenome (GOLD analysis project Ga0210059, IMG submission 188042) | Ecteinascidia turbinata endosymbiont from Florida, USA - Sample 2 (SPAdes) (version 2) | ecosystem: Host-associated > Tunicates > Ascidians > Unclassified | place: Key West, Florida... | reverse complement strand
TAGGGCTGCTGGAGTGACTGGAAACGCCACTATGTTATAAAAACAGCCAAGGCGACAAACCCATATGTTCAACCAGAGATGAAATTTCGCAGCCCTCCCGGCCAATTTCACCACGAGCCGCCACTGCCCATGACTGTTTCCTTCATGTGCTTCCCACTAGCAGATTCCTGTGCTTTCTACGTTGTCATTTCACTGCGACGTTTTGTTTTGAACGAGTGCTTCGATCTATTTGCAGATTCCAACTACAAACTCTTCATCTAATTTAGATGTGCATGCGTTAAACTTCGAAGCATTACAGAAGTATTTTGTAAAGAGGAAAAAGAAAATAACAAGGCATAATTCTGCCAACTAACGTGTTCAGTTTGTACAATTAAAACAATGGACGTACGTGGCAACATTTTTGTCAATAACAGTAACAAGCCGCCCAAGCTGACTGCTTTTTTGCTGGTGTTGTGAAAAGCAATCGTTTCGATAGACTGAATAAAGAAGTGTTTATCTTCAGTATTGAACAGCCAACTTCCGAACAGACTTCCTAATAGTCTGTTTTGACGTCAGTGCTTCCATCTCATGTCTGCCTTAGCGAACAGTCACATGTATTACCGTTTCATATGGCCCTTAGTGTATTTACTTGCAGACCCAAGTGAAACGATGTAATCCACTAAGTTCGTTTGTTCATTTTAGTGAAAGTTTGATTATGAAAGCCTTGATTCACTGAGCTTGAGTAAAGCCGGATGCCCAACTGCCTGGCTTAACAACTATTTACCGAATGATAAGAAGAAATCCACTGCAAGTACCGAAACAGGCACAAAAATGTAAATCTACGTGGTCTTTAACACTTGTCGAAAACATTTGGGAAAACAATGCACTATAATGCAAGATAATAGAAAAAGAAACTGTCGTGGTGCAGAAAATATTTAAACTTCTTTTCAGTTCTCCAGTTTAGTTGTGGTAATTATCCAGTTTTTACTAAATGAAGAGCTCCATGGTGGGGTTGCTCACTGTGCTTGGTATAGTGCAGGGGCGCTCAACCTGCGGCCGTACGCGACCTTCGATAAAAATATATGCGGCCGTGCGCATGTAATTTAAAATAAATTTATGGCGGCCGCGCATTAATTAATAAAAACTCGCTGTCAACTGCGTGAGGATACTTTGTAGAAAGACGCCGCAAACAGACATGTGGAAGCAGGCTAGGCTCAGCGTGTGGAAGCAGAACAGAAGCAATGCAAAAATGTCTTGAATTCACTGGCGACCGTACTTAATAAAAATAAACGCAATGCGGCCGGCGGTAGCGTAAAAGTTGTGCACCCCTGGCATAGTCGAACAGAGCACCATCACTATTTTACCGATACGCTACACAATCATCGGATGCTTTTTGCAGGAACATTTATTTGTCTCCCACTATGCAAAGCTTCTGTATGCCGATGAACCAATGCAGTGTTCACTGGTGCGTTGTTTCAGCGTTTGTTCCTCTCCAGCATTGTGTGTGAGTTCCACCAAACACCTGCCCTGTGATGTGTTATGTCTATAGGCAAATTTGTGTTCTTTGGCTTACCCTTATGATATTGACGATAACCATTAGCCGAACTCGTAACCACAGGAAAGATAAATTGTACTTGGGTGTAATTGTCTTCGCAACATCAACATTTGCTTGTTTTTTTTAACGTGGGTGGATATAAATGTAATACAAGTGATGTTTGTTATCTAACAAAACTAGTTTTGCCAGAGTATTACAGACACTGGCAGCACAGCATGACGCAGCAGTATTTGGTAACGTTCGAATGCGTCATTGTTCTGAAAATATGCGCAAATTGTCAAAACATGGTGAACTGACCAAACGTTAAGCGAAGCAGATTGCTGCAGTTACCCGTTTCTTGTAGAGTCCGCAGTCTACTTCTTCCAAACCACGTCTTTATCAAGGTTAGTTCAGATGAGTTGCTGAAAAGCCGTGAAACGCCAGCCAAATATAAAGGAGCACCAACCACTTTCCCCAATGACTAAAAAGAAACCTCTAGCTCATAACATTATGACTGGAGCAATATGACAAATCCTTGTTATTTTTAATCACAAAATGGCTTACTAATGTCACCCGGCTAGGCTCTACAACTTATGAGCAATTCTGGAGATCAGTGGCGTAACGTACGGGAGGCAGGGGTGCGAACCGCCCTCTGGCAATTTGAAAGTCAAAACCGGGTCCCTACTTACCTTATATTTCGGTAAACACAGTAGTATTTTTTTTGGTCTTCGTTAGGTTGTTGTTTTTTGCGTTTTTCGGAAGATTTTTGGATATTTTTCCGGTGATTTAGGGTTTTTGTATAGACATCCACATTCACTACCATTTCTCAACGTTTTTCTGAGTATTAGCTAGTGGGCCCTCTTCAGCTAATCTTCTCCCTTGACTCAAACCTGTAGTTACGCCACGGCTGGAGACAAACTCGCGGGTTATTCTTTCTCAGAGGGTTTATATACTGGACCCCATGTTTTCAAGTTTGTTTCATGCCCATCACGTTCTTATAAAAAGGTAACCGAATCTTCAGCAAAGTCCGAAATCGCCCATTTTACCTGTCCGAAAACTCTGAGCAGCATTTACGTTGTTGCGGGCTCTCTCCTAAAGCGTCCAACACAGGCAGCAAACTATTTCTACAGACGTACTTCGTGGCCCTCACAAATCCAGTTTGAGATCCTTTGGTCAAGTTACGACTATCTACGGGCTTCGTCTGATTTTCTCCCACACAGGCTTTCAACGCATCAGTTGTAAACTATTTTGACTTTTGTAGCATTGACTGATGTAACACGACATTAAGGCAACCCGTCCGGCAGTAAAGTTTTACACAACACGTCGCACGAGCGTTTTTCAAGGAAAAAGATCAAGGCACGCTTGTTCGACTGAATCTCCAGCTGTGACATCGACACACGTCCGCGGCGTATTCTGTGTTTTATGTACTTTCCAGGCGTTTACCACCAACTCGGCGGAACGACAGAGCGCTGAACAAATTTCACCCGTGATTCCTCGTGATTGACTTTCACATATAAAATCCATGACAATACATAACGGCACACATCAACTGCGCAGAATCAAGGATGACATTCGATTCTTTGAGACTTTGACGTGTGCTTGTGGCTTGTAAAACATTTATCCAGGAGTAGCTTTTAAACTGCTTCTGTCACGTTTGGATGCGCCTGTGGACATTCGAAACGAAAGTTTATTTCGAAACTTCCGGATTGCTGCTTAACAATACCTGCTCTGCACCACCTATCACCAAACGTTTTGAAAACTGCCTGTTTAGAGACTTAAGTGACTGGACAATCTGTTGATTTTTAGACTTTCCAGCGACCTGAATTAGCAAAATCCATATTCAGCTATTTTCAGCCAAAAAAATCTCAACTTTAGGCTGCCACACGATCAAGCGAAAAATGCTGCCGTCGCCAGAGATAGAGGGTAAATACTGATTGATATGGGAAACGTTCAGTCATTCACCACTGGCAATATGATTGAAAGCAATCTGCGTTGGGCTAATTTTTATCCGTTTTAGCTGCAAAGTGACATTTGGACGAAGTAAACCCACCGAAGATGTGACGTATGTTCTATTTTGCCAACATTCGAACTTCTGAAACAGGAATCTACTTGGAACCAAACTGCTACGTTTCGCTGATTAACAGATAGCCGTTCTCCTTTTCTGGCTTTGCCACACTTCAGCAAAATCGTAATTATCGGTTCCGTGCAAAAGAACGGCCTTTGTTGTGGACTTTGGTATCGCTGCACTAATTACCACCTGCTTTCGCAAAAAATCATTTTTCTGGTGGTTTGACTTTATTTATTTGAAAAAGCGACATCACTGTGTTTGTGACGACAGAAAAAGTAATTTCAAACAACAGCCGCTTCCCAACTAGCACATCGTCAAGTTACCACATCCTCAGTTTTAATATCGACCGCACATCCAGTGCGAGCCACAGCTTAGATTACTGGTTCACTTATGCATCACGTACCAACGTCTTTCAAGCGTAATCTAAATACACGCAATAAAACAATAATTGCAATCCAATTAGTTCGATTATAACAGCTTGTAACCAGCATGGACTGAACCTCCAACTTTTTTTTATCTCCAGCTGCTCATGTACGCACCACTTTTCGCCATTGTACAACCCGACACGTAAACCTGCTTCAGCCACAGAGCAATCTTGGTTAAAAACACCCTTCTTCTTGCACCTTCCACCAGACAACCTTCGCCTTTGCGACGATGTCAAACGGCAGCGACTCATTAGGACAAAAGCGTATTTGGCCACCGGACCAAGACACGAAACTGTTTGACAAAGGGGAAGGAACCGGCGAGGATTAAAGGGTTGCTTGTCGCAACGACGTTTGTTTGAAGTGTGTCAAGTCGATGACTGCTGCGGTGCGAGTCACGCCCGTGAACGTCTGACAGTCAACTGGTGCCGAGTAAAGCATGCTGCGTGCACACGAGACAGAAAAATGAAACAAAAACTTTTGGTCAAACTTTGCATCGGCAGTTTTCTGAAAAGTGATCGTCGCGTTATTGGCAGGTGCTCGGTGTTCGCAGAAGCAGAAACACTCGCATGAACAAATCAATTTTCAAATTTTGGCTAAAACCACTGCTAAGCAACGGCAACGGGAAGGAACAACAGAGCAACAAAATAGAAAACTTGCCGAGGAGAAACGAACGATTCGCATCATGTTGCTGCGGCCGTGCGGCAAGTGATCGGCGAAATCGCGTTGAGCAATACAAAATACTTGTGCGCAAGCTTTGCTGAGGGGATGTTGCTGGCCGCCCTGAAATCAATAGCATTTGGTCAACTGCAAACAAGTTTTATTACTGTATATCTTTTCTAAGCCCGTTGTCGCAAGTTTTCAATATCATAAAACATACGTCATTCCTTGTCTGACTGCGCGAGGCGCAACGTTGATTGTGGGGGGATGGCAATCACACGCTGTGTTATATTTGCACAATCTGTGTTTAAACGCACTGTGTGCTGAGATTTCTTGAGTATTTGTCGCATACAACGTTCTGAAAAACTGTTAATAACCTCGTAAAGGCAAAACAAGAGTAAAATTTGGCGGTCTGGCAAGGTAATCCATTTGATTTTAATTTGTTGCTTTTCATGATTGTTTCTAACTCTTATAACTTTAACTTAAGATTGAACCTGCTTCTCTACAAACGATTGCGAGTGGCTTGTTGGCATCGATGAGAACCCCAAGCCAATAAACGCAGCCAATCAACGTCAAGCGTGAGGAACAAGTGTGTATTTTTGGCGCTTGCTTTTCACCAACCTTACAACATCAAGTCAGCATATATGGTGTTTTGTCAAATAAATGAAACCGTTTGCGCTGGTCACGATTCACAAAGAAAAAGTAAAGATTAATTCAGAATTGCTGCCTGACATCATCACCAAACAGGTTGGTGACTAACCGATGCATTGAGGATGCGAATAAGTATCCCTTCGGTTTTTAAGGCACTGTTATGCAACGTTGTCACAAAACGCCAGCCACGAAAACAGTCGACATCAGCTACGAAGTTTCATCTTCGGGAAAGATCTTTAATCTAACTTTGCAGACCTCAGTCTGTCGAACGAAACACGTGATCAACCACCCAGGGCAAAAATACCCTCGAAGCCAGAAATCCAGTGTGACACAAGTTCACAATAAATGTTGCCAACTGTCCTACCGTGAGCAGCCGACACTGTTCATGTACTGCTCACGTTCATCAGTGTGGTTTCGAAGGAGCGCATACTCTGCCAACTGTTCACCAGCTCTCTTTGCACGTTGACGGAGACGCATCAACCATGACGTTCCGGTACGACGCCTCGGGTTCATTCGACCGCATGCAGCGCTGCGGAGCAGTCCTGACAGGAGCTCAAGCTTTTGACACCAGAGCAACAACCGCGTCGTTTCTGTTGCAAGATTTCGTTTGCTTTACAACCTCGGCATCTTTAAAGCGGTGTGGTTTTTGATGTCCAGAAAGCCTGCAAAAAGAAAAAATTAGATCGTTAAACCTGATTAGCTTCACTTTCTTCCAATACCAGCTTTACAAATCTTCGAAATTCGCATGTTTCTGGAGGTTCTTTACATGTAGTAGGTAAGAAAACGTGCACAAAGCTCAATTGGTTGAACTTCTCCATAGTTTTACAATCGATTATGACATATATGCTACATTTTCTTATTTCAAAGCGGCTACTGCAAAGAGGCTAGAGTCACAGAAGTGCTCATTTTCCTTGAGTTTCTAATCCCCATTTCCTCTACGTACAATAAGACACTTACCGGGCACTGACGCATTTCATTTGATAAACAATCGTTCTGTGCTGACCGTCGGAAAATAACCTTTTGCACAAGATCCAAGTGACGTAGAGAATAACCACCAACGCAATGGCAACGAAGGTGTACACAACTGCAATAATATTGATGCATAAGTCTCAAGGCTTCAAAAATTTTCGTACGGATTGTTTCATACCGATAACCATAGAGAACGTTTGATTGTTTCACTATAAGTAGCAAGCAGACTATTTAACCTGGCATAGGAAGGGGGATCTGTCAGATTGCTTCTAATACCATCTGTTATTTTGTCCTTTATAAAATTATGTCTGCTCAAAAATGATTATTCATTTTTAATCCCACAAAACGACAAGCAAAAATCGTAGGAAGACGCCTTATGGGTTCATGTGCTTGCAGTGCCGTATTCAACACAGATAGATGATTAAAATCAGTTTTTTTCAAGGCGTTTTAGAGACCCGATTCGGGTCCCTAGAATCACAGACTATTATCATCGGGTCCCTAAAATCAGAGAAAATCGGGTCCCTACAAATCCATATCGGGTACCTAACATTTTCCTTAAAAAAACTGTTAAAATATCAAACAACAGTGGCTGATGGTGTTTCGTGTGAGTTTGACTTCTGTGGAAAGGTCAGCAATCGTTGTTCTAAAATATCCGGAACGCTTGTTACGTGTTTAAGGTGGCTAACTCACACGGGAAAAGTTTTGTTTTGTTGACTGGTTGAAGCGCAATGGAAAGAGGTCGATGCATTACGACAAAAATTCTGACGGGCTGCGGTAAGAAGACGTTTGCATAGGCGTAGCAAGGGGGGGCCAATAGGGCCATGCCACTCCAATTTTTAGAACATATAGCCAATTTGTGCTTTGACAGGCGTTTTTCCAAACAAAATAGTGTTATTCGCCTAAAATCAAATATTTTGGCCACCCACCAAATTTTCCGGCTGGCTACGCCGCTGTGTGGTTGTGCTTCGTTTTTAACGTTTTTCCTCGCCTATCCAACCCAGGTGTAAACTCCGACCGCTTGTGACCAAAGCAAATATGAGATCATTGCAACAGGCGAGGCGATGACGCACGAACTGCTCAGTATTTACAGTTCCGTCCTGGAGTCAGCGTGGTCAGTGAGGGAAACTGACCAATGCAAAATCCGATGCATCAGCAAAAATAGAGTCAGCCAACGTTTCAGTTGCGCGCAAAGACAAGGCTCATTCAAGCGGAAGTCGAAGGTGAAACTCAAAAGATGAGCTGTTTGCCTGTCAAACCACAGCACCACCCGAAAAACAACCAGGACTTCCTGCTCAGTTTTTATGCAAGAATAAGCCGACTAGTCTGTAATGTCAGCTTCAGATGAACGTTATCTACGCCGGTTACGTTTTGTAAACGCACCTTAATCACCAGTGCAAGACTTTAATACGCCTTGAGCTTTCATCAGGGTACAAAGTCAACAACGTTTATTTATGGTTTAAATCAAGGACTAATCCCAGTCCAGACGCTCGGTCGGAATATCCGTTAAAACCAATCACAATCATGTGGTTTCCTAGCCTATATGTTATGACGATCCGTGGACCACGCTTACTCGCTTCTACTGTGGATACTACTATGGCTTCGGGACACCGTTAGCCTACATGCCTGCGGGATACTGCCTAAAGTTTTTTTCTACCAGCAATTAGTTGAATTGTGCGATCATGTAATCGCATCGGTGAAAGTGAAGGAATTTCTAACTGAGGCATTTTTGGTATGTAATGGGGACAACGTAGTTACATGTGGTATTTATCGCAAAAATCAATTACCGAAGCCTGGGCGCGAGAAACACGACGTTTTAAAATACTTTAATTCGGAAAAAATATGAGGGACAAGCCAGTACTAAAAAATTACCCTGCAATAGTTGCGGTCGCTCTGCAGCACACCAAAGCGACGAAGTTATCATTGTTAGTTCACTGCTGGACACGACGGGTGTGATCGACAGCAATAAAGCCAGAAATACAACGCATTCTTTAATTTCCGACGTTGAAGGTAGTTTTCAAAGAGATCAAAAGTCCCTCTTTTCGATTTCATCTGTTTTAAGATTTGAACGGGATACGCAGCGCATGTATTCGTACACAATGATTAGTTACGAAAGGTAGCAGCGTGAAGTCAAACTTTTCTGGCGCTTGTCCAGGACCTTTTGTTATTGAGAGATCTACTCTGCCATCGCACAACTGCACACGATGGATATGAGATTGCGAAAAGTATTCGCGGATGAGCGCAACGGAGCGAATTGATTGATTGTTCGCGCGGTATGGAAGTAATTAATCGACACTTTGCTGGCGCGGAAACCAGCCAGCAGATGTTGTTTACGTAAAACCAACAAACAACCTTTGGCCCGCCATGTTCGGTGAGGCCAAAACAGATCGATTCTCGCTCTGCTGTTCTTGGTTTATAAAAAACGCTGAAAGTTTTGTTCTGTCGGACACCCCACCTCCTAATATAAACATGATCAGCGTACACATTCTGCGAGATACCGTCTAAAATTTAGTGTTTACGAAGGAAGTGAAACCGGAGAATGTTGCTCCAACATCTCCTGAACAGATACACAGGCCATGTGCACGTGGCGATTTGCTTGATCATGATCACATTAGTACAGCGTGGCTATTCAGCACAATCGCTTCCAGCTGTCGATCTCCAGTTATCTTTGACAGTACGCCGTGAGTGCTGAAAGGCTCTGTATTAGCCCTATCATTCAATTTAATCCAGGCTTGTGTTTACAAGCGAATCTCGGCAAGCTCCCCATAAAGTAAAGCGCAGCAATAAAAGTTGCCTAAAATAAGTAGGTTGGACGGTTAAAGTAACCGAATGTTTTACAGATATTTACACCTCTTGGAATACGCGACAGCGCGTATGCTGGTGTTCACTGAGTTGGTTTGTGATTGCTTTTACGCTGATCTGCTCACTCCCACCTCCACGCGCGGTCTGTGTGTTTTTTTTTACTGACACGCACGGCGCCATTTCGTCTAGAAACAAACCCGCACCAGTTGGGGCCCGGCCGTACCCTCCAGCGAAAGTGGAAAAGCTGTCCTGGAACTCCAGTCGACAACAAAACGCTTTCTGCCAACGCGCTGTAACTAAAAGCAAGAGACAAACAAGGGACCGGCCGTAGTTGGCAGGAAGGCTTGCGTAGTGACAGTGTGAAAGACGTAGTCGATGTAAAATGTACCAACAAATAAATATGTCATGCATGGATAGTGACGATTTGTATAAAACAGTTGTCCGAATACAACTTTTTAAGGTTCATTAGTTGGAGTTGAAGAGGGTAACTTCGTCTCGACGGAACAAACAGTCTGTCAGTGTCTTAGCAATTGGAAAAACTTCACGCGTATGGTGTGAAACCCAGGTATTGGAACAAAGTAGCATCGTCTCCGTTGTTGCTATTGATAGTGGCTCTTCTTTTTGCTATTTAACGCATTGCGTTAGCATATTTTTATTAAGGAAAATGTTAGGAACCCGGTATGGACCTGTAGGGACCCGATTTTCTCTTCGTCTAGGGACCCGATGATAAATTTCTATGATTCTAGAGACCCGAATCGGGTCCCTAAAGCGCCTGAAAAAACCCTGGTTATAGTAAAACCTTTTCGGACAAAACGCATTTCTAGTAAATTCGGCCTTGTGTGAAAGTGTAATATGAATAACTCTGGTTAAACGGCGACATTTTCAAATTTGGCTTGAGTGGAATAAGCAACGTCTTTCCCTACAGCTAACAGAAGGGCTATTTGCGTAAATGAGAGCATGATCACTGATATTGTTTTGCCCAGCCTTGCTCTGTTTTGCGATTTACCATCTGACACAGGGCCATGTATTCACAGCAACGTTTTCAATTACTTCGACTACATCGCATTCACCGCCGACAGTGAAACCTGAGCTGTAAGTGGCTGGCGATGACTACATGAGAAGGGAATGGCATAAGTGTTGCTGCGTTCACAGACAAGCAGGACCAATGCCTGTGCTCGCCTGCTTTTGGGCAGTTCGACGTCGTCCCTCTCGGGCCGGTAAAAATAGCACTTCATGACGTTTCGACGACGTCCGTTGTGATTTATCGAGAAAATCGATTTTTTCAGCGATGCTTAAGACACACTTTCACTTTTTCGAATCATCAAGCACACAAAGCGATATTTTTGATGGTTTCTAATGTGGCCTACACAATTGAAAACGTGATACTTGGTTTGTTAGCTGTGGTCGATCATATATTTTAACGTAATAAATAAAATAAGTTTGATTTCCAAATTGCATCACTGCCGAAAATGCAGGCAATCCCAAAATAACCAAGATATATTCATGTAGTGCAGGTTTTTTTTAAGTAAAATGTTAGGTACCCGGTTTGGACTTGTAGGGACCCGATTTCTCTGATTCTAAGGACCCGATTTTCTCTGATTCTAAAAACCCGATGATAAGTTTCTGATTCTAGGGACCCGAATCGGATCCCTAAAACGCCTTATAACGAACCCTGAATTGTAGTGATTAAGTGAACAACACTGTCAGGAAGAGTAAAATAAAATAAAGACTTTAGTAAATGCTACATAATGCATAAAAGAAGAGGCAAATGTAACATACACAAATGTAACATCAAATGCAAGCCAAGTAACATCAAATGCAAGCCAAGCACGTCACACAAATGTAACATCAAATGCAAGCCAAGCACGTCACACAAATGTAAAATCAAATGCAAGCCAAGCACGTCCACTCCTGCTGCAACTCAACAGGAAAATCAACCAATTCAAACACGTGATAAATCGTTACAAATGCTTTTTGAGGTAGTTTTGGCTCTCTGAGTAACTGTAGGATACTGTAAGCTGGGCATAACACAGTTACACTTTATAAAAAAAACAGTAATCACGCCAATGTATGCACTGTAACTGATCAGCGTAATATGCACCAACTAGTCGTAATCAAGGAATACGACAAAATATTTGCGCAACTACAACAACCGACTCGAGAAAAAAGTTACTTGCAAGTGGGTCAAAATTTTAAAATAATGGAAAATCAGGTTTTTCGCCATACCAATGTTTGATAAAGATCTTACAGTTTTCTTGCTTTAATTGTTTTCAGAAAGGATTTTCAGCACGGCGGTTGGGTAGAAATCCTTCCTACATACATGAAATTCATGCGACGAACAGCATCTTACAAGAGGGCACCCCATCCTCATTGCCTTGCTAACGCACGCCTACAGTAACAACAAAGAACTTACGTAATACTCCGACAGGTACTTGCAAGACATGATCGCCGAGCTCTGTCGAGCTAAGTTCCGGTCTGTGTGTAGTTTTCAGTACAGGCATGATACAGTTCGTAAAAATTACTTTACTTAGCAAACAGTCCTCCAGTAATTTTCACCTAAATATAAAACACCTGTTTTATTTTTACGATTCCTTACCATTTACCTTCCATTCTGTCGCCAGGGTCTTAACTGAAGCCAACAATGGAAAGCCATATTTTCGCCCTATGTTTGATACGTTTTCAATTGTTAACACCTACAGGCAACAGCCAAGACCAGGCTAGACATAAACGTCTTTGTTTTCAAAGTGTTTTTTATCCTACAACCAAAAAAACACCGATTCTGCCAACATCTTGGATACCTACGCCTCGGCAGGCCCTAACTGACGTACGTAGGCCTGACTGAACGGGATTGACGGCAAGCATCTGGCCCTGATAACCTCTATTGAGCAGAGTATGAAGGCAAGAGCCGTACCTACTCCATGCCGACGGTCCAAGGCAACGACTCGGTATGCGAATTCGAGAACCACACTGCGATTCAAGTAGACCCGAGAAAACTTTTTCTATTTTGCGGAGTGGAACACCAGCGAGCTGACAGTGGCTGCATTTGCAAGCAGTCATACGAATGAATCCGAAATCTTAATGAAACTTTACATTTGATGGCTAATAATGCAAATACTTTTAACAAAGGCACCTAGAGTTTTTTAACCCTGAAGAATTTTCTTATTCAACTCATTTAACTGCTCACACTTTCCCAAACCAGGTGATGGAAACTGTATAAAATGGATTTGAATAAATTTTTGCCGCGGGCAATTGCAGCTAGCAGCAACAGCAGGTGACAGCCAGCTTGAAGATTACACATCCAATGCAAAACATTTGTTGCAGACAGATATTAACTACAGTTTTTTTGTTTCCTACCAAACTTGGCATTCACAATTACATGAAAATGTAAAAATACGATGTTAAAATGCTAATCGCTTACCAGTGTGCAAGAATAAATGCAAGAACATAGGGGAACTTCAGTAACATGGAAAATCTAGAGACAAAAACTCAACATTCTTTCCACGGCATAACGTCAAGTTGTTAGCGCTGCGCAGAAAGTTCCATTGAGCACAAACCATGCAAAATGAGAGTTAGACGAACATTTTTTCACAAGATAACCTGGCGAAAAGAAGCATTTGTTTACATAACTCCAAAAATTTTGATTTCGTCATTTTGAATTCACTTACATCTGACAGCTCCTCACTTGCAAAGCGACACTGTGGTATGACCGACTGAAGGTTTATTCGTCAGTGCCACAAAACGTGGAAGAATTTGTAGCACCAACACGTTAGGCCGCTGTCAGCAAATTACGTTAGCTGCCAAAATACTTGTTCAAAGGAAATGAACTAGAGTTTATATCCATAGGTCTTCACGTTGTTCGTGTGGGAAAACAGCGCCCGAGATTTTCCTGTTATAAATGTTAATTCATGACTGCTCACTAAGTTTGCAAAAGAACGGATCTGCCTCAACGATGCTGTCAGGTAATACCGCATTCCTGCAGCAGCAAACACCCACCAGTACAACCAGTATAGGAATTGCACAAATTTAAAACTTAAAAGCTGCATCAGCAGTAAACAGCAACGTCAACACTTTCAGTTCTTCCACTACTCGGTTTCAGACGCTGACTGTCAAACAGTTAATTCGGTCATTACCCACGAGACCACGAATGACTCACTATTTGGTGGATGCTGGCAAAGCGCAGACAATTTAGTTGAAATGGCTGACTAAGCGATGCAAAGAGTGTTTTTTTACACATTCGCTTACACCTGCCAGTTACCAAGCATATCTTTCCACGTTTGCCTGACAATGCTGGGTAATCAAAAACATTGGCGCATTTTTGTTCCGAGTAACCGCATCTGTGCTCAACGTGGTTGCAAAGCGGACGATTTCAGCAAATTTGTAGAATTCACCACAAAGTTGTAGACGCCATTTAAGCGTGACATGGCTATCTTCGGCGAAACGCAAGGTAAGATGCTACCTTGTGCACTCGGATGTCTGTCATTCACTTTCAAAGTTGCGCGAATATTTCGGAGATACCTATTACGTCATCAAAACAAGCGCGCCCGCGGATCTACTCTCACTCATCATCGTTGCCGGCTTAGCGTTGCAAAAATCACTGGATTTAATCAAGATTCAACACAAGTGGTAACTCAGCTACTCAAACCTGACTCCTCTGCCTGAAATGCTGAAAGTCACACGTTCTGATACGCAGTCTGTCGACGAGGTGTTTTTCCGTCACGAAACCTTTACAAACGCGGAATGACGCGTCGCGCTCGCGCGCAGCAACCTTAGTTTGCGTGGATTGTCACAGCAGAGCGCAGACACGTCGTCGCGTGTCTTCCGATACGCACCGAGCGAAGAATTGAAGGCAGCACGTGCATTAACTGCGCAAGACCTCTGTTCCGCTTGTTCAGGGTGCCTTAGTTTGGTTCAATGCCTGACGTCGATTGCATGCGTCATTCGATCAATTCCAGCACGAAATGAATAGAGACAGCGTATATTTTTGTGCGTAATCATTACAGTGTCAACCTCATGGCAACAAATGCTCCATTTCCGAAAAATGACCGAGGTTTCCTGATAACGCGGCCTTTGGCAGAGGAAACTCCCACAACACTGCTGGTATCTGCGAAAGCACCTAGCGATAAACGACTTACGCAAGCTGCTCAGCGGCCAGTCATCGACTCTGACTCAGACAGAATACACAGCGAAGCCACGAAAGCCGCTATTCGCGACTGAAATATTGCCCGTAACAGCTGAATACGACTGGTTCGCAACGAGGCCCGCCATTGAGCAGTATTTATCCAACTGCTTTTTCTGGCCTGAGCTGAACTTGCGATCGGGTTGTTGAATCTGAAAAAAGCTGCCGGTCACGTGAGAATCACCTCAGCAGCCGCCACAAAACAAAAATGCGAAAACAAGAAATAAACTGGCGCACTGTCCGCACTAACGATTGGCTTTGCACATCTGCCTGCAGGACGTGATAGCTGTATGCATCGACGCGAAACAATAGGTTTGACTGTCGAAATATCGGCGGCGAACGGTTTCCTGCGACCTCCCACATCAAACTGTCTAAAGCAGGTCACAAAGTTAAATCTCCATCACCAAACAGCTGCAAATTTGAATCCCGTCAGTTGCCCTCATCTGCTCCCGGTTTTGTGCAAGCACGCTCTGGCGATGACACGGCAAAAACGGAAGTCTGATAACACCCGCGCTTTTTCCACTCCGTGCTGAAATCACTTCCCTGGAGTGGCTTCAGCAGCGATTGACTTGCAACAGCGATAGCGTCTGTTAAACTGCACCGCTGCGCCAATAAGGCGCGATCCAAGCACTTTCGCCGCAGCACCAAGGACTGGTTGACCGCCACAGGCCGGTCGACTTCTATCCGTGTGCAGCAGTTGGGAGTATCAATCGAACCCGATTAACGCTGCACACAAGAAATGTACGGCGGCAGCATCAGGTCAAGCATCAAATGCTGCTGAGCAGAATGAGCAGCGAATATCAGAGATTCTCCGTGCTAAGTACAAATCGAATATGCAAGTCAAGGCACCACTGTGAAATGAGAGACGAATGGTTTTGTACAGGAAGGAACTATTTCACGTTGATTTACGGCAATGGTGATCTGAAGGACCCGATCATGACCTCGGTGAATTTGCTGTGAAGTGAGTTTCAGACTTGAACGGTTGTAATTTCAGGACACTTTGCGAAAGTATCTTGCCCAGTCTTCAATAACATATTTAGTGAAAAGATCAATCCAAGGACATGAAACCACATCAGTTACAAAAGTCGTTGGTCGCACGATTGTCCGGCGCGACACGGAAAACGTCAAAACGTCAATCCAGGGCCGCAACCAACTGATATTGTCGGGGAGGAAATGATTGCAAACTAAAAAAAGTTTTTGGCGCTTTGAAAATGTTTATGAAAATTTTGGGGGTGCAACTGCCCGGTTGTCCCCCTCCCTGGTTGCTGACCTGTTTCAATCAAAATGTCAAGGTTTTCTACTTGTCTGAAACAAAAATTAAGCACAGAGGCTTTCTCAGTGTCAAGGAATGCACACTTTTCTTCCAAGGCGTCGATCACTAGAACCGAGGTTCGTAACTTTATCTCAGAGACCATGAAATGATGTCTTTACTTATCAGTCCATAATACATTTCACGCCCTTAACCCAGAGACAGCTTGTATTGGCGTTCGGTTTGGATAAGCAGTTGCGCAAAATCACTGCATTTCGCAAAAAAGTTCTTCTGCGAGATCGTCGGCGATTTGAGAAGATCAATTCGAAAGTCAGCTTCCTTGTCCTGGAAGCCTTGCGGTCTCTTTATAAAGCAAATTTGCATTTTTAAATCTGTCTGAAAGGCCACAAAATCAACTTAAATTCAATGAACTTACTCACAAATGGATATAAACCAACTTTCATCGCACATAAATACACTATTTTATAAACCACACGGGACAAAGAGACAAAAAAAAAACTTTAAGTAAAGCAGCAAAATACTGTAGTTGCAGCAGCATATCTGTGCCAGCAAGTTTTATCAATGCTTGTCGATTATTCTTAGGGCATATTTTTCGTCGTTCCGCCTGCTCCAAGCAAAGAATTCACATGACGTTTGATTAGTTTGTAAACGAACGAATGACGATGGAGCACGTGTTCAGTTTCTATAACTACCAAGTCCACTGTGCCATAAATATGTCATTCAAAGAGACTGTGGAGCATTGATCACTTCCAGTTTAACAGCGTTGAAAGGCGTTCACCCCTTAATGCTCTGTTCATTATATCACTAGAATCACGTCTCAAACTCACAGCGAAAATTTCGGTCGAAATCGAATTCACAATCGCACTGCATTTAGTCAGAAGTTGTGAGATGCAAAACACTGACTAGTTTTCTCGCCGAGCGTGACTGTATCAGCAGAACGTTCCCTCACGGTTATAAGTTTACGTCAGGATTGAAATAAAAAGAAACAGGGAGCTCATGCTCATGGATGAGTACAAGCAGCAGAATGCGAGGTTGTACAAAGAAGCGAACCAGATTTTTGGCTCTTGCTGAACAATATACTAAACTGATTTTGCTGCAAAGTATTGCCAACTTAAAGCAAAGAGTAAATACCTGCAGCATCGCGATGCCACACGTTTCCAACGATAATCTGCATATCTTTAACTGAAAACCACAAACATTTAAGATTGTTGTGAAGAGCAATTTTTATCTTATATACACTTGCGAGTCAAGTTTCTGACTGTTTACTGTGCTTTGTTCCCCAACCGACCATGTTTTGACCAAATCGCAAAACTATATAGGTTTTCGCATGCAGGCCATGGTCATTGGCAATGGGGCACCTTGGACGCCAGATCTCCGTTTGCAATTAGTTACCCTCTCTTTTGGTAATTGGTGGAACGTTTCTCCTCGGTGTTTCGCAGGTACACCTGCCAAAACCTGGCGACACGTCCTTATTAGGTACTTGCGTTGATTTGGATTGCGATGCATTCCTAGTCATCATAATGCCGACACATCATTCAGTCTCAAAGACGGTAAAGCGACGTGACAAGCAAAGTTCAACGCGTGTCAAACACCACGAGTGGCAGATGCTGTTACAAGCGTGATCACGTCATTCCACTTCATTGGAGGCATCGCTTGTAAGTGCTGCACGCGCAAGGTACTGACGTCATCGTCTGTGACGATAACTTCGAGATGTGCCGGCGTAAGTGGAAACCATGGGCGGATCCAGGGGGCGATCTCCCCCTCTAAATCCTACGAAAGTAACTTTATTCGCCGTGAATTTGTACAATTCTGAAAACAACATTCGCGCTATAAGGCCATTTTGACGCCCAATGTTTCGTCACAGCAGTGTTGTGAAGTAATGTTACTGAAATCCCCCCTAACCTTATGAACCGGATCCGCCCCTGGTGGAAATAGCCACGGCGATAAAAATTTTCATAGTGTAAAAACGGATAACTTCAAACAAGATATTGGAAGGCGCACTTTCTGTGCAGTGAGACGCAGAAGTCAAACCAGCCATACCTACAACACTACGAAGCCACGACACGCACAGGATGAAAATATTTCAATGTTTTAAAAACCGAAAAGGACCAAGCTTACGTTTAACTTTTGGTGATCTGAAGCCCTGTGGCAGGCGGACTCGTATCACCTAAGCCATTGAAAGGAATTTGTTGCAAGGAGAAACTGATGGATCAACTCAATCATTTTGATCTTTTATCATGCGTCATAATGCGCAGCTTTCAAATGATGCCATACTGCAAGCGGTGATGGGGCTGCAGCTCGGGAGTTATCCAGATTTTGGAAACTGACATACCCTGCTTTATTCCCAAGTCCACTCTGACCCGGTGTGGCGACGCCTGACAAGGCTCCACCTATGGATCAGATAATCTCTGTCAAGGCCTTCTGATCTCTTTATCCATGCAAGGCAATCATTCCAGGCATGAGCAACCGGCAGGCATGTAGGAAGTATTTTTCTCATCTGACATCCCCTGCAGTGTTTTTAAGTGTTTAAGGAGACCGAGACGGTCTATCAAAATACAGTAGAAACCCGCTTTACTACCACCATCAAAATACACTGAAACCTTACTTTACGACCATCTCTGTACTCAAATTAAATTTTTCCGGTCACCCAGAATATCTTTGCTATCAGCAAGGTCAAACTTTGACATAACCTGAGCCCCTTTACTTGTACGTGGCCCCAACGTATTCGCCACGCCTTTCATTGGGACCCTCTGAGGATACGAAGTGCGATCAACTGATGATTGGGAACTCAACAACCCGAAAGCATGCCTCAGCTGGCTTTGGATTTTTCTAATCGATTATTATCCTCTCTTTCAATAGCCGTGCTGCCACTCACACAGGTTAGTGGTTAACGAGCGCTTCTTCTGCGGTGGAAGACCTGCTATTCTTCGAGTCGACCAAAGTGCTTATCAAGGCCAATACAGGACGCAATCCTGTGTATTGACAGGCACTGTAGGGACGGACATTTGAAAAGCATAGAAATGGTTTTGGCGCAACTCAGGTAATCCTTACATGCAGTGATGTACCTAGATCCGGAATTCGTGGCTACTGGGGAAAGGAAGCCCGATCGTTTAAACTTTTACACTATGTTGCGTGATAGAGTGCGAAAAGTCAGAAACAGATGCGAATTTTCAAAGCAACCTTTTTCAAAGCAACGTCAAAGCAACTTAGATCCGCGAATGATTCTATTTGAATAAGGACTGAGGATGCGTAATTTTACGTGAAATCGATTTCCTATTAAAAATTTGCTGATCGATTCCTTGCTTACACCCATCGTGGAATGTGCATACTTAAATAGAGATATGTGCAAGTTTGAATCATCGCAATAAGACGAAAGCAGATGGCAGTCGACTGATTCCTCGATAGCATACAGAAACACTAGTGCTTTTAAGTGTTTTCGATAAAGTTAACCTTTTCACGAGCAACTTGTTCAGTTGACATGCAACGGCCCCAAACCCTCACCGTTTCAGCCGCTGAGTTCATTTTGAGTTACTCGTTTGTTACATGGGTGTAAATGCTCCACTTTGAAAATAAAACCCGTTGGTGATCCGTCATTGTTGTTTGCGCAAGCGTAGACGTATTCGTTCCCCAAATACTTCTGATAAATGCACGAAGACAAAGTTTATCAGTTACGCTTTGCTACAACCAGCTCCATGCTGCCGAAATTGGCAATAGCAAATGTCAGTAAGCTACTTTAATAACGTAATTAACACTACAACTTATCCGCTTCGGGGCTTTCCGTATTTTTGGAGTGATTTTATGCTCATTCACAAAAATATTTTGCAAAGAAGTAGCGATTGCATAATACGCCATTTCAGAACAACAGAAACGATTTATTTATGTGCGATTCAAACAATTCCCCTTGCATTCTACTCGTTAAAAAGTTTGTTGTTGCGGAGATCCCTTCATGAGCTTACGAATGTTTGCCGGATAACTGGCACCCGCCAAGACTTCTTCAGTTTCGGAAAAACTATAGTGAAGTGATTTTTAAGAAGCTTTAAGCATCATACTCTTCCAGAAATATATCGCAACATTTCTGGAAATGGAGGGGATAGAAAACGTAGGCGCCCCTAGAATGTACAAAGAATATGGTCTGCTTGGTGTTCTGTTTTGCTAAGGCCTCAGAAAAAGCCGCTATCTTATCATTAAGCGAGGACCTTGTCAATCTGGCTGCGCATCCCTCCGTTCACTTTCAATCGAGTTCACGTGAACTTGCAAGTGAATTCTGAAACCGCAAAAAAAGAGGAAAGGCTGAGGCTGCCGAACAAAGCTTACTCTCTTGAATTACCTCACGAGCAGGTGAAGTGCAAGTCTGCCGCAGTGTCTATTTCACTCTTTGTTCCCGTTTGCCCTGGTCTAAACCGCGCGACGACCTTTGAACGCACCACCGCAGGCTGAAGGTGACATGCCGCAGTCACGTTAACGCACTTCGCACAAGTCTTCTCCGCAGCACCGTATTTGTGTGCTGGATTTAGTGACACCGCTCAACGTTTTCTTTGTTCGATCACGTGACCAGGTAACTGAAGCGCGATTTTTCGGGATTTAAAGTTGCAGTGCGATCCTTTTGTATTAGTCGGTGAAAAAACAGCCATTGAAGGTTCAAGACTGACCGAATTACTGGCGTTTTCAAACCGCGGCAAAGTGATGTCGCCGTCAAAGCAATGACTTGCGCAAGGATTAAATTTTCTAGAACTTCACCAAAAACCATGTGCTAGCCAGCAGCGGGAAAACCGTATTCGTTTACTCCAGGCAAGATTAGACGGTGCGAAGATGTAATGTTCGCAACAGCGTTGTCATTTTGATGCTTAAATCATTGAGATTTTCAACGCTTGAGAATTTAAGATTGATCGACTGCGTTAGTACAGCGGGTTGAGCACGCGCCACTTGAGTATACGTAGGCTAGTTTCAATTGCCCGTCGGGTTGTACCGCGAAGAGTTGAGAAACGGTACTTGCGGCCTGATGTCCAACCTCGTGCTCGACGTTAATGGATAAGTGCAAGAGAAAGCTTCACGCGCGGTGCTGCCAGTGCCTTGCTAACAATAGCTGCGTGCCTCCCCCCCCCAGGTGGGCACAGACCATGCGGTTACGGGCGCTGCAGACCACTCCTGGAACTCCAAGGAGGGCACAAAGCAGGTGTGATGAAACTTAAGTAGTTTTTCAAGGAAAATGTTAGGTACCCGGTATGGACTTGTAAGGACCCGATTTCTCTGACTCTAGAGACCTGATTTTTTCTGATTCTAGGGACCAGATGATAATTTTCTCTGATTCTAGGGACCCGATTTTCAATTCTAGGGACCCGAATCGTGTTCCTAAAACACCTTGAAAAACCTACTTAAGTGAACAGAGAAATGAAGTTTCGGTCTCCCAGCTGTTCCCGGCCGTTTCGGAAAATGACTTGTTTTCGGTATCGCTCGCCTTCTCACATTCAGCTGTCAACGAAATTGTAAGGAAGTCATCGTCGAAAACGCGCGCAAAGCCGGTGATTTGCGAACCGCTGAACCGTCACGCTTTCGTCGTATCACACGTGAGCGATGCTAACAAATTTGACGGCTCATTGCTTTCCCGCTCCTCAGCTTGGCTGTCCCTTGACTGTCAGGCTGTTCGTGCCATTAAAGCTGTCCAGGCGGTTGGCTAAAAAAACTAACGGGGAAAAGACGACATGCTTTGCTATGGTGATTTGTTACTTGGGAAATCAAACAAAGCGACTTAATCAGCGCCAATCTTTTGGTGCCAAATTGAAAAGCAAGGGACACCTTCACTTCATGCGAAAAAGTGGACGCAACATCATCTCGGTTATGCTTCAGACAACAGCTCGGTGTACAGTGGTTTTGCCACATGGGCGATATCGTGCGCTATCTTTTTGTTGCTAGAACGCTTCTGTGCTTTTCAGAAATTTGTGGGCGGTTTTATCTGAGTGATAAAATTTGGTAGGAACCAACTGACATGAAAGCCTTGGTCTTTTTGGAGTTTTCGTTTGCGGTCAACTCTTTTTCAAGGAGGGTCCAAGGTACAAGGCGCTCCCCGAACTATTTTACTGCATTTTAGGTGTTGTTTTGAAGTACATAATCGCCACATTTTCCTGAGTGCTTGATCTTGACAATAAGGCAAGCTTGCTTTAATCTCAACCTTGTTGTGTCGTAAACCCCTACACGCGTTGCTCCGAGTTTCACTGATGGCCTGATACAAAGCATTTCTGTGACAAATTAATGAACCTCTGTTTACAGTGAGGAAGCTCGCGTAACACTTAAAATGTTACGTAGTTCCAAATACATGTTACTCGCACAGGGGGTTTGCACCCTGGTGTATCTTTAGGGCTTTCAGGAGGTTTCCAGTGGTGTATCTTCAGGGCTTTCAAACCGTTCACTGAACGTTTTAAGTTTTTCGCTTGACATATTTCCAAGTAATCTAATAAAAATGAAGATTTTTCCTTGGATTTTTCTTCGTTATATTTATTCACACTAAAAGAAAGCCATGCCTTGATTAAAAAAATCCCTGCCATTAATTAATGCTTTTTTCATAGTTAGACAACTGTTTGGATTGCGCGTCTGATTTTGTGAACTGCCTTGTTGCAGTGATTCCGTATTGTAATCCGTTTTCGTCGCACTGAGTGTGTTTTACTCTGCTGTCGTAGCGTTGAGTGTTAAACTCCATTATGTTAAAATGGAATAGCCTACAGACAGTTTATGCTAAACACATGGCAGACCATTGTATGGTATGCACTACCTCATGGCGACAGTCCGTGCAGGGTATTACACTAGGTGTGTCAAACTCCCAAAATGTCGTTCGGAAATGTGAAGAAAACGTCAGGGCGTTAGGTCACGAACAGCGCACACCAAGTAAAAATGGCCACTTTACGCCACCAATTGAACCTCAGCGAACGCCTCTCCATGAAGGTCACCCTACACGAGGCCTCCTAAAGAGAGGCCTTGCCGTACGCCACTGGCGCCCAGAGTTGAGTTTTGCGAATGGATATGACGACATCGTTTTTTTGATTTATTACTGACATTACTTGAAAATTGGTACTACTGTAATCTTGTTCAGATCAATCGATATCTTTTTACAACTGCTGCTTTGCTTCGTAGAGAATGATGTGTCTTTTGGACCTATAGTGGTACAGACAAAATATGAAATTCAAAGCCAGTGTGCGTGCCTTGTAAAATTTCAATCTTTTCAGAAACTATGCAAAAAGGGAATTCAAAGGTTGAATGATCACAGATGACGTGACACAATCATTCAACCATGATGTAGGTGGTACGCCTGGAGCGTACCCTCAAATCAAAATTCTTTGCGCTGCCCTGTTGAAAAACTTCGACCTATTACATTCCTTTTGCAGTTCACCAATGCCCCACCAGTCCCAAAGTTCACCTCACGTCACTGCTTCAAAGAGAGTTTAGACTTAGAGAAACCACTTTGAAAAAGCAAAGGAGCTTTTGTATATTAAATAGCTTTGACATCTTATCAGACAAATTTTAAACAACTTGCATCCCACATCGAGCTTCACAAGAACATCAGGTGAAGCAAGATTGACGCAACTGTACGGATTTCTACACATCTCCCCCAGGTCGTTGTTCCTGATGAAACTGTGCCATTCATGTTATAAAAGTTTATGACTTATCAATAACAACTGCAGCTTGCAGAGGATTATACTGATGTGATAAAGCAGAGTCTGTGACAATCCACACTCGTAGGTATTGGGGGACCAGTCCCACCATTTGCAGCTGGTGCGCCTCCATGTGGAAATGGGTGATGAACCTTTTCAGTGTTTCGCTGAATTTATGTTTGCTTCTCCAACAGCGAAAACCAGGCAAGTCGCATGAGCAGTAGTTCGACGTCCATTGTAGGTATTTGGACTAGCCTAGACCTAATTTTCTGAAAACAACGCCTGCACTAGCAACGAAAATTGATAACCGTCTGGTTAAAGTACAAGTACTTGAAGAGCCTTTTTCAACTGCTGCTTTTTGCAGCATTATCGAAAAAGTGCTCCTGTTATGAAACTTCAAGCTTAATACCTGCTTTATATACAAACAGTGGCGTAGCAAGGGGGGGGGAGCTCTGGGAGCCGCGGGCCCCGGGCGGCACCTTTTGGGGGCGGCACTTTACTGATTAAAATTTAATTTTGAAAGGAGTCTGAAAGTTCTAGCTTTTCGTTATTATTTCTAAATAAGTTTTTAAAAGTTTTAACTCTTTTAAATTTTTGTGTTTAGAAGCCCCAGACTGGTAGGCTAGCCTAAAAAACACGACTTGTGGTTGTGGAGCGTGCAAATTGATAAAATACTTATTCAAAAGCCTGGGTCTCATCCAATGTGCTGAAGTGCTCCAGTGTTTGTCTTGAAATCAGGGCTTTTTAACACACTTACTTGGGGGCAATTTTTCCCCATTCCCTACACCTTCCTCACCAGACAAAGCCATTTCCGCCATCCCACTCAAAAGCCCTCTCAACTAAAGAAATAGATGGCACAGATTGTCGGTTTGAACTGCAAGTAGAGTAAATCAGAACCAGACGACAAGCAGCGTAAATTTCATAAAAGTCTCCTTTGTTCAACGATATCATTTCCAGTCACAGAAAAATTCATTTCAACAAGAAAAGCTTAGGAAAGGTGTTACTCTCATTTTGATGAATTTGAGGCAAGAACCTTAGTCTGATAACCTAACGCAAGGGCAAACGATATATTAAGAATGATTGTATGTAAGGCTTTTATTAATAAGTGCGTTAATCGAAATGGTTGTACTACTTGGCAATGGCTGTACTGAATAGAGTTGTTCAACACAATTACCGCCGAACGTAAGACGTTGTAATCACTGCTGAGCATCCAAAAGGCGTATGTCCCACCTGGCATGGTTTGGTAATACAATTTTCGAAATAGACGTCTGGTGGGAACCGTGTAATCCCGTAACCACGGGGGGATTCGGTGGGTTTAGCCCCCCCAAACAAAGCTCCACGCTCTGCCAATATGAAACACGATAACTCAGTGGATTTTCTGTCAAATTTTAGAATGTCAACCCCCCTGCACAAACATAAAGTCCTCCAATTAAAGGGTTCTGTTGGTAACGAACAAAGGCAAGGAATAACACCATGCACGTGTAATTGGAAGAGGGTCAAGACAACTGCTAGACCAAGTGCGCAGGTCGCGGTGAAGACTGCAAGCAAGCGTTTCTCAACCACAGCCGGTTTTAAACCTGTTTAAGATATTTTTTCAAAACGGGTCCCTGCACCTATAGAGGGCTCCGCGCAAGTGCGCACAGAGTTAACGTTTGAAGTCTTTTAGATATTCTAGGAAGATTAAACCACTACTGAAACGTGAAGTGAACAATGAAACGTTCTTTATATTACTGAGATCATATTATCAGATTTATGTTTACAGTCTGCTATATGCAGCATATATATTTTTAGTGAAAGACAACGGGAATACTACACGAAATATTAACATACATAAATGTTTACATCTGTAAAGTAGGCATGTCGCTAGCACATCCCTTAATTTTTTCGTTTGATCCCCTGGAATGAGTAAACTATTAAATCGCCATGCGGTGGGCTTACCGGAGATTAAAAACCAACAGCAACAGGGAAGAAAATTTGACGAAACATGTCAGGTTCGTATATGCATATGCAAAGAAAGCAAAAATAGAAAAATTAACGATGGTAAAGATGGCAACAAGGAAAAAAAGCAAGACTCATAATCAACAATGAAAAACAAGACCCATTTCAGTTTGTGTTTGATTGTGGCTTTTAAGATGCTTTCTTAATCCTTATATCTTAAGCACGAAACATGATCTTTCATTTTACACTTTTGTAAGTAAATTTGAGGGGTGGAAAGGGCGGCACTTGCATGGTCGGCCCCGGGCGGTATTTAACCTCGCTACGCCACTGTATACAAATGATCGATAAGGTATCTAAATGATGGTGAGATTTGCGAATTGCGCAGCGAGTTATTAATGGAAAATTTTGATCAATGCTTGGCGTCTAATAAGTCATTGAATTCAAGCCCGGTCTAAACTTGGTATTATGTCTACAAGGCCGTAGCCAGGTTTTAAGGTTTGGCGAGGCAAAATACATTTTAGTGGGGCAAGAGTTTTGTTTTTATTATGTTTCAAACAAAATTTTCTGGGCGCAACACAATAGCACAAAAATAATTGTTGGGGCACTCCCCACGAATGACCCCGTGGCTACGGGCCTGTATGTCTATTCTGGGCTAAGGGATCAAAACGTCTAAGTCGGGACTCGGTTATCAGCTTGTCAAATTTATTTATCAGAACAAAATGCCTTCAAATGCAAACTAAGACAAATATTATCGGAGCGATCAGTTAATTTTGTGGTCATTTACGCAGTTTGTCGTAAGGGAAGTGATCAGTAAAACTCTATGATCTTCGACGCATTCATGCTCTTTCAGCAACAGCTCGCGTGACGTACAAAAGTACAATTACATTACCGGCGCCACAACAAGGCTGGAAAACAATGCAATGAGATTTCTACAAAAACAACCATTGGCTGCCTTTCATGTCCAAATCAGTTTTCACAGAATCTGCAGCGCTAATTCGCCAACAACGTAGGTAAGTGAACGATTACAACAACCGAGCTCGCCACGATAAACAAGACCTTTCGCCGTGCATCGAAAAATGTACTATGACGTCACAGCGACCAGGCGATGTGTTTCTAGTGCGCGATGCATTTGGTTATGCTGCGGGAAGACTTCTGCGATATTTTTATTTAAGGCAATGAACAATGGAACGGCAAAACTGTTCACAAATTCCTGGATATATCTGACACGTTACTGCAGTTGAAAACGGCCATCAGCCCTGTAATCACAAGGTACGTACAGCGCGCGACGGCTGATAAAAGTCAAAAGTGTGAAGACTCGTTGAGTGTCAACGCAGGCCCGTAGCCAAGTGTTAAGGTTTGGGGGGGTAAATACATATTTAGGGGCGCAAGATTTTTGTTTTTATTTTATGTTAAAAACGCGTTTTGGGGGCACTGCCCCATAGGCGTAGCCAAGGGGCCTAGGAGGCCGTGACCCCAAAAAATTCTCGGAACATATAATCATTTTGTGCTTTAAGAGGCGGTATTCGAAAAAAAATAGTGTAATTTGCCTAAAATCAAGCATTTTAGCCCTCCAATTTTTTGGCCCCTTCCAAATTTTTGGGCTGGCTACACTACTGCACTGCCCCGAATGCCCCCCCGTGGCTACGGGCCTGGTGTAACATTTAAAACGAAATTGAAATGAATTTGAAAACGAAATTGATAATGAATGTCAAATTGAAAGTGAAAACGCATTAAAAAGTAGAAAAATACACTTGACAGCCATGGGCCATCATTGTGCAGTGTTGTAAAGATCCGAAGCGAATGCCAGAAAACAGTGGGAAGAACTATAAACTCTTTTTTCTTTCTTTTGAAAAAATCAGAAAAAGAAAAAAGAGCATCGCACACAACTTCGATCGCGCGCAGACTGTTCACTTCCAAAGGTCACTGAAACTTGCCCTATGGTGAGACTTTGACGCATTGATGTAGCCAGGGACATAGACGTCCCCAAAGTTTTAGCATATTTAGTCATTTTTTGCATTGAGAGGCGGTATCTCAAACAAAATACTGTTGCTCGCCTAAAATAAAAAATTTGGCCTCCCGAAATTTTTTGTTCCCCCCCAAAATTTTGGGCTAGGTATGCCACTGCTGAGGCACGTCTCCCCTAGGGGGAGTCAAAAATTTTCAGGGGGGAGTTAGCCCATATGCGTTTTACAACACGAAAAGTTTGATCAATAAATTTGCCGACAAAAACATTTACTTTCACAACTTTTTTTAAATCAGGGGTACTTGTAACAACGGGCAGTTACCTAAAGGGAGGCGTGGTGGAGAAATGTTAAGAACCACTGGCATATAGCAAGTGAGCATTAACCTATCGTCAATCAAATGTTTCTCAACCAAAGCTCCAGCTTCACTTGATTGTTGTATTGTACAGATGGTGAAATGGTTAGTGGTGTCAACCATTTGCCAAGAGTTTTGAATTTGAACCTTGAGTTTTGCGTCGTTTAACGCTTGCTATGACTTGCTCGCATAGAGAATGTTACCAGTGATTCAGCAAATCTTGTTAACGTATTTTTAAGCAAAAAGCCTGCAGTACTCTTCTCTACTCTAGTCAGAAAGTATTTGGTTTTCATTTGATTTCTGATTAATTTGACTGCCAACTGAAAATGCAAAGCTCGAACTAACTACAAGTTTTGCAAACGACCACAAACTTTACCTCCTTGAAAGTGCAACTTTGCCACGTCAAATTGTGCTTCTGTAACACTCTAAAAACCAGCACTATTTAAAGCTCCGCGCCACGCCGTTACTAATTGGTTCTAATTGAAGTTGCTACCGTGGGAGCCAAGTTTTCGCAGAAATTAGTCTGTTGCCGCTGACGCCAATCAAACCTTGAACGGACTTGTTGCTTCGGAAAGTTCTTGTCAGAACACGCGTTAAACAAGCAGTGAACGGCGTAGTGACTTGTTTTAAAGAAAAAAAAAACTTTTCTTAGATTCCCACCCGAATTGCTGGTTAATCTGCAGGTTCGCTTTCAATTCGCCTGAGAAGTACTTTTTTGAGAAGTATCACGGCAAGTTTTGGAACTCATGGTTAGAAGTGCGCCTTTTCCACGTTTTTTTCCAAACAAATTTACTCCTTGTAATTAATTGCCGGCCTCACAAAAACCTGTATTCAAGTTGGATTCAATGTTGGTGTCAGTAGCGCAGCCAATAATTTTGTTCGGGAGGGACCAGTCAATGACGTCGGCCGTCACTGATATCGTCTTGAGTCCAACTGTTCTTTCCGTTTATTTTGTACAAGTTGAAAATTGATATAAACCACCAGAAAAAAATTGCAAGTTTGTTTCGGGGAGGGTCATGACCTCTTCGGCGTCATTTTGGCTGCGCCACCGGTTGGTGTCGCTTTAAATACAGTCTTTGAACAAAAGAGTCAATAGCATGTAATTGGCTGGTTCTGGTGTCGTAGTTAAGAGTGGGTCATATTTTACAAGTGCTTACAATGCACTTTCCTTATGATCAGTGTTCTTTTTAAGAAAAATAAAGGGAGATTGTACAATGGAGAGCGGCTTGCTACCCTTTGTCGGTTCTATTTTTTCCTTTGTCTTTTGATAGGACGTTAGTGCCTTTAGCACAGATACGTGCGAAATCTAGGCCGCACTCCAAACTGAAACCCTGGTTGGTTCTAATGAAAAGGTAAATTTTTATACTCTGACCTGGAATTGCAGAAACATTTAAAGTTTCATCAACCAAAACGAACCTCTTCTTCGTGAAGACCGAATTACTAAAATTACATATTTCTGAGAATGGCATAACTTAAGTAAGGGCATTAAAAAACCTAAATAAGTGTCTTAAAAAAGGAAAAAGTTTTTTTTCAAGTTCGACTCTTTTTTCGGATATCGTACAGTGGTCGATAGTTTCCGAGGTAGAGGTCACCAATCTCGAGGATCTTTCTTTCCACGTCACAATTCAACAGTTTCAGTCTTATTCAGATAGAATTACATCACAAACATGAAAAACAATAGAACAGTGGTTAGTGATGCGGTTATATAGTGATAAACGCCAACACAAGTTATTGCACTTCTATTATTCATACATTTATTTCAAAATGCATCGTTCGGCAGCGGAAGGCTTTAACGCCTAAAGCAATCAAAACACTATTGCGCCGTCAGGGTTCCCACGCTGGTCAAATTGGTTAACGCGGGTTCCACAACTTCATTCGGCGACCAGTATTTTACAAGTCCCCATAAACTTGGGCTGAACGTCCTTGAACGCTTTTGGTCAGCACTTCGCTTTAACCATCAATTTCGTAATTCACAATGAACAAGGGCTTTTAAGTAATTTTCTCTGGGTATACTTGTACATATAGCGTATATTTTTAAACACATATGATATTACAATGCGATCACGAATTCCCCATATGTCTGGGTCTGGGCAGCGACTGCCCCATACCTTGAGTGATCGTATACCATTACCGGTGAGTTGGCTCTCCGGTTATGCTCTTCGGGGGTTACGTTGATCAGTGCGTGCAAACTTGTAACCATCTTCGGCCGCGCCCCTCCGGGTATGAGCGTATGGCGTCTCCCCCATACCGCCCATTCCACCTCGTTCTCCTCCGTCGCCACGTATCCGTTTTCACACGCAAATCGTCCAGCTTCCGCTCCGGCCATCATTACGACAAGAGTCGCGGTTAGTCCGGTGATATAAGCATTTTTTGTGCTTCCTAGTCCACTCCGCACTCCCCCTGTCACGCACAAGGCCCCTTGTTCGGCCGACCGCACATCGGCGATCGTCGACTTCCGCGTACAGTGGTAGTGATGCGTTTTTCGCGCTTGTGAATCTGTCGGAAAGTACACCGGCGTGGGGCGTCCTCCCCGTTGGATTGTACCGTTACCGGTTAGCTCTCTCCTCTGGCTTTGCCTACACCAGGCGTTTGCAATCAGCAGTCCAATCATTATCCCCGTAGCGGCGCTGGTTGCCACAAAATACGGGTAGTAGCTTTTCCCCCTTGGTACGCGCGCTGCGGCTACCCTTGTCAGGTGATATTCCCTTCTGTCATTTATGGCTTTGATGTTGGCATACAGCCCCTGCGTCGAATCTCGTGCCTTTCCGGTGTTGATTATCGTTAGCACCGCCCGGCAGGCACGTTTCAAACGCGCTGCGTTTCGCTTCCTCTGGAATAAGCCCTGGAATAAGCCAATAAGCCCTGTACCAGGGTTCGGCATTGGTGTGGTGGTTTAATGTTTGCGAAGAAAAGCTGTTCCGTGATACGTGCATATTGCTCTTGGCATTGGGACTTGTTGTGACGTCCTTCGCAGTTACTCTTCGTCTGTCGCACGCTGCTGACCCCCTGTATAGCCCCATATAGCACATCGGCTAACGGATGCGCTCGGTGCTTTTTCAATTCCGTCGCGAATTCATCGAGCAGCGTGATGGTACCGTTTCGTTCTGTAACAGCAGTCGGAGACCCAGGCCCGTAGCCACGGGGGGGCATTTGGGGCAGTGCCCCTAAATTTCTTTTGTGCCCCTCCAAATTTTGTTGCGCCTCGAAAAATTTGTTTTAAACATACAGTTAAAGCAAAAGTCGTGCCCCCTCAAAAATGTATTGTGCCCCACCAAATCTTGAAACCTGGCTACGGGCCTGCGGGGACCCCTCCCCCTCAAAAAAAGAAGAAAGGTCGTGGTTAGGAAGAGGCTCTTTCGTGACCGTTGTCGCCCTGGTGTTGTTGCCGTTAGTGCCCGTTGCGCCACTGTCGTGTGCGTTGGGACTCGCCGTTGTTGCTTTTTTGTTACTACGTATGTTATGCCTGCTGTCATTAGGATGAGGACCACCGCTCCCATGCTTATACATTCCCATGATAATGTCCCTTTTGGGCATTCGGGGCATTCCGTTGGGTAACATATTACCGGCGGGAGAAGGTGATTCCCAGCATCGTTTGCCGTATAATGTCGCTCCGTCTGGTTAAGGACAACTATCCGAATTCTTTGTTCCCGATAGTACGTTTGGTTCCATCGTTCAGTCACTCGTGGGTTTTCTGGACATGTTGGGCAGTTGCAGTGTGAATGCACCTGTGCGCGGACGGGGCTGCAGTCCGGACAGTGGCATTCACATTTCGTCTCATGCCCTCCACACTGTATGGTGTAGGTGCTGCTAACATGCATTAGCGTTTGTTCCCTTTCCTGCGACCTGCATTCCGCGCTGGCTGGCTCCTTTATGGCTAATTGCTGGCACTGGTCGAAAGTCAGTTGCTTAATCGTTGGGAATTGGGCATTGGAGGCTTGGCACACCATCCACTGCCAGGAGGTTAGAAGGTAGCTTAAGCTTAGGTATCTCTGGCGAGCCCGTTCCGCATCGTATGCGGCTACCTCTGAACATGTTGCCTCTGGCAGGCGTTGCAATATTTTCTGTGAGAGAGTGATGATCTCTTCCTTTTGGTTGTATACGGGTAAGGTATGACCTGTTGCGGGTTCACTTTTTGTGAGGGGTTCGTGATTATTAGGCGCTCTTGTATAGCATGGCGGTCATCAGCATATCGACGGAGTTGTCGGAAGCTTGCCGTTGTCTTTTCCCAGCATAGCGACTTACTTTGCCAAGCTTGACAGTAGCTGGCCATGGTTACCGCTTCCGGTACGATCATTCGCATATCCACCATGTGCCTCAGCAACAAAAAGGTATTCTTATCCTGGTCCGTATATTCTGGTGCGAGTGCCGCAGGGTATCCATCAATCATCCGATCATATCAATAAAGATTTTTAGAAAGGTCAGCTATTCAAGATCTTTAGGTTTTCATGATTAAAACTCTGACATTTATGAACAGTGTCAACAACCGAGAAACGTTAAATTTGTTGTCGAACCTTCATGGAAATACTCACGTCAGTGTGTTAATGAGTGAAGGTTTCGCCGAGAATAAATGTTGGCAGCGTCTAAAGCGCCTAAAGTTGAGAAAATTTGTTTTTCAGGAATTTGACTTTTATTCTGAAAGTAGGATGAGGCGTAACAACAAAAAGTAATCAGGGTTGCCCACCTCTGTAGATAAATTAGATGTTTTTTTCTAATTTCTGGCATTGGGTTGAGTTGAGTGAATCGCCAAACATTTTTGAATTAGTGACGCGTAATTTTCCTATTCGCAATTTTTTATCGTCATAAACTGGCTGTAATGCATTGTTTACTTTTAAATGAATGTTCACCAAAACACCAATAAAATAAACAAATAGAAAAATATTTTCATTTTTTTGGTGTCGGGTTATATTTGTTTTAGTAAAATTGCTGGCTTGAAAGAGAAAAAGAAAACAGAAAACCTTGAACTTGAAATGCTTAATCTGTAATGCAGGTGTTAATATTACAGTAAGTGTCAGTCACTTTCCTATGTAGATCTCCAACCGCAGCACGGTCTGTAGACCACGTGACAAATGACTTCGTCGCCGCAGGTAGCGCTCGACTGATGAGACTGAAGGAAGCTTGAAACAAAGTTGTAAACCGGAGCTTGTTCGCAGAACATCGCAGATTTTCCGATTAGCATGGAGATAAGGAGGTTTTTAACACACCTGCAAATGCGAAAATTCTCGGTACTTAATTGCTAGATTAAAGTTCAAAGGTTTTCCACAACCCGGTTGGTTCCACGTAAGTCAAAAGCCGCAACGACCAATTGCGTTTGGACTGCTCCTTCAACTTCAGTGAGCCAATGACACCACGTGCGTTGCGGAAGGCTGTTTGTTGAAAAGCAACGGCTTCGAATACGGATCAAAGCAGAGTAGAAGCGGACAAGTCAGTGCGAAATGTCATATTACACGTAACAACTTGAAACATTCATCGCAAATTTTGGCTTTGGAAGAAGTTTTTAAAATTGCCTAAACCTGACATGAGTGATAAGTGTTTATACACGCGTTTTTCACTTTTAAGACAAAGAATCTGACAAAAGAGATATAGCTTTTTTGACAAGAGAGATATAGCTTTTTATTACAACAGGCACCAATGTCACAAAGTCAAATAACTTCAACTGTTCTAACAACAAATTAAAAAATAAATTTATCAATTCAAAAAACAGAATTGTTGCGAACCTTCGTAGGCGAGAAATGCCATCAACTGACTTTATCGAACTGCCAGGAACGATGCAGGCTTTCAGGATTATACGTAGCTTGGTGTTGTGACGTGTGCCGTTTACGTCGTGGAAAGGTAGCAGCCATTTGGCTGCAAACACGTTTGACGTTCACTTCGTTACAAGCACTCAAGGATATTTAGTTCTAGATATCCCTACAAACACTTCGTGACATTTTAATTTTCGAACGTTTTATTGCAAGAAGATGCAAGCTGTGTGTCTCCAAAAACTTTCAAAAGACAACAAAAATTGTTGCGCGTTGAGTAGGATTCTAGATAATCTTTTAATAGCATTTAAAATACAAGCAACTTATTTTTAAATTGAAAATGCCATTGAAGAAGTAGAAAGCAGAAGCTAAACACTTTAGACTTTCTTCTAAATTTTTTTTCCGCAGCTAATCACTCTTGCTGATAATATGATCAAACGATTCGAAAGCCACAGCCAGTAATGTCCCAAAAAGGTAGATACCACAAACATTTGATTAAAATATTGCTTTTATATTTTCTTCTTTTTTTCAGGGTATTCATGCAAATTTTCAGCATGAAATATTGGAACAATAGTCTTCTCCAATATCTCTTGGTTATACAAGGAAAGAAAATGTGCGTGGAGGCTAATTTCTCCAACAAATCATACGCTGCGTATTGTAGTTCAAGCAAAGTCTTCGAGAAAGTTTCAGTCTTGTTACGCGCCATCAACAACAGGATTTGTGACTGGGTTCAGATGTTCAGATAGTACGGGACTGTGCAAAATGTCTTAACTCTGAAGGTCTGAGTGACACTTGTTCTGGTCGAAGGCATGGGCGTCAGAAGGATTTTTTCCAGGGGGGGACAGGAGGGGATTTTCCCAAAATTTTTTCCTGGGGGGGCCAAAAGTAGTGAAATTTGTTTTTTACCCCTCGAAATTGAAAAAACAACTATTTTTGCTAATCATTTCAAAATCCAGGAAGAACCAAGACCTCCTGCCCTCCATGCTAGGATGCATAGGAACATTGATGCTGTGCTGGACTCAGTGGAAAAGAGCACAAAGAAATCACTTCCACAGAAGCAGCCGAGGGCTGAGAACCTCTCGAGAATCTCTGAAGCGAATCAGATCTTCAGTTTCATCCTTGCCATATCAAAATAAAGCAAAAACGTAATTGAAGTAAGAGATGGAAAAACAGCGTTTTTTTAAGGACAATGTTAGGAACCCGGTTTGGATTTGTAGGGACCCGATTTCTCCGATTCTAAGGACCCGACTTTCTCTGAATTTAGGGACCCGATGATAATTTTCTCTGATTCTAGGGACCCGAATCGGGTCCCTAAAACGCCTTAAAAAAACCCTGAACTATAAGTTAAAGGTTTTGTCACAAAATCGAAGACAATCCCGACTTCATGGATCACGTTTGTTACTCCGACAAAGAGCACTTTCGCTGTCAGGACATGTAAACAGCAAACCTAAATCTGTGGGGTACATCCTTCCCGGAGGATATGTTACCGAGGCCGGGTTAAACTCATAAAATTGCAGAACGTGGGTAGCAATTTCTAAAAATGGTATCAACGGCCCATATTGCTTCGCAGGCGAAAATGAGAGACGTCAAACAGTGAACACAGAGAGCCGAGTGACAATCCAAACGATGTGTCGTGCATCATTAGGACCACGCAGAGGAACAAATTGGGATGAACAGAGGTTCAGTAAGAGGGGCCAGCCCCTCCACATTTCAAATGACTCCCTACCCTGGCTGAGAGAGCGATTTCAAGAGAGACTGATCAACAGAAAGTGCAACATTGTGCGGGCACCACATTCGCCGGACGTGAGTACACAGATTCTGACATGTGGTCGTACCACAAAGATGATGTGTCCCTCAAACTATTGGTGAACTGCAGGCAGCGATCTCATCAAAAGTCACAGAAATCCAAAAAGAGCGTTCGAGTGGTTGACAGTTTTATGCCACGTATGCAACTTTGCCTTCAACGCCGCGGAGTCCATTTGGAGCATATTTTGGAAATCACATGACTTTTGTACAAAGCAACCAAGATAACTTAACCTTTATGGAATGATCGCCCACCGAATGAAGCTTAACTCAGAAAAAAAACATTGAAATTGTTAAACTTTTGTAGGATTTGATGCAAACTTCATGGGTTCTGTTTTTTTTGGGTCACCCTACACGCGAAATTTGCTCACTCCCGTACATGCCACTGTAAGCAAGCGTTGCCAGGGTGGAAAGGGAAGGTGAAGCCAAGCGATTGGTACATAACGATCGCGCTACACATACTTTGCGTCAAACACCTGCACTGGCATTTTTGAAAAGTAGTAAAGTTTTCAGAATTAATTGAGTAAAAAAAATTCAAACCAAAGGTTTCGTCTTTTTTTTTTATACAGTAGGTCGTAATGTTTTGGTCTTAAACTTTTACTAAAAAGATATGCACTCCCTAACAGTTTTAGCATTACTATTTTTCCGAAAATTACCAATGCCTATTTGTTTTAACATTTTAGAAATAGTTGGTGATTGAACTGCGGATGTGTACATTTTTTTCACAAGTGATTAGATGGAATTTAAAAGTAGGAAGATGAAAAACTTCTGCTAACAACAACAACATGCGTCACGTTTTTGAAGAGGCGGCCTCACCAACAGCGCACTGCCACGCGGTTTGTTTTAAGCTGTTAAACATGACAATGCTGGTCGTCATAATAACTATAAGCCTGGGCAATTACTCGTTCGCCACTTGCAGAAATTGGCGATTTGCCGTCATCGAGTTTGAAGGTGAACGCATTACAAGCGTCGAATTTTCTATTTTGCGGTCTTTCGTAAGAAACACGAATAATAACAGGTTGTTTTGGGCATGCTCGCGCGCTTCGGGCGAACGTGTAAACAGCTCGCTCTTTTAGAAAGCTTAGACTGATCGGATCATTTCGTGTTTTCAAACAAAATCGACGGGAGGATTAGGGTGTATGCTGTTTATCCTTCAAATACTTCTTGCCGACATAAAGCGCATTAACTTTAAGGCACCTGGTTGTTTAATTGTTTTCGCGTTGCTTTGCTGTATCGCAACAAATAAACTTTCTTCACGTAATGAATGGCGAGAGATAAGTTGTATCTTGGTGAAACTGTTGCTTGTTTTGTTTCGACAAACAGTAAAACATTTCAGCAAACTTCTGCTGTCCGTTAAGAAAAGTATTGCGTGTTGTGAAACGTTAAGTTTTGCTCCAGTAAACATTGATTTAATCCTGTATTTCAATACCAATGGTCCTGACCGTCTTTCTGGGACACGAGTGGATTTAGAAGTGGGCCACAGACTTAGAAAAATCATGCAATCTCAAACACGTTTTTAAAATTTTGAAAAGAAATAATCACCACCCGAAAAAGAAATTTTACCCGTGAAAAGCGTTTCCTTCGAAACCAGCAAAAAAAACGAGTCATTAACGAGGTTGGATGCCACACTTTTTTTCCAAAAACTGTAAAATTGGAAATCATATGTCAGGTTGTTATCGTATCTCTTTTGATCGCATCTTCACCATGATTCAAATTGCTCATTCAATTGTAACGTTAACTACCAAGAAAGCGTGAGTCACTGAAAATCAATCTGAATCCTATCAACACTGCAGTACAGTATACGCAGAATCAAAAACATTTGCTGAAGGCCCCTTATGCAGATGTGTGCTGTTTCATAGAGGCATTTTCTCTACTATTTCAATTTGGTCAGTCTGTTTCCAATGTATCATATAATTTTCACTGTATTTGTCAGTTAACAGCTCACGAAATATGTCAATTTATTATCTTCATTTATTTGGTCATCCAATCTTTAGATCGTTTCCAACCTGTAGCCATTAGGTTGGAAATTAGCAACGAACCTACCATCATTGCTTCGAGGTAAGGAAAGACGTGATGTGCATTTCAATAAACCGCAAATCATCACCGAAATATATTTTACAAAAAATAAAAAAGCTATACTGCAACGTATATTCCCACGAACTGTTATTACACAGCTGCATGAGCGCAAAAATCTTTTACTTTTCACTGCTTGATTTCTTCGTCCTTCATGCTTTTTCGTCTCAATTCCTTCGGTGCATTAGCGTACGCAGGACTTGTGCCACCTGGAGGCGGCAATAGAATTTGCGGACCCTAAATATTCCCCAAATCAACATCAGCGAAGATGCCGCCAAAAGAAAGTCCCGCCAGGGGCCAACCGTCCCTACCCTTAGGCACGCTGCTGCTTCGGCTGGGAGCTATTTTCAAGTGTTTCCTTTACGAGTTTGGGTTAGACTCGAGGTTAACAAGTGCAATATTTTGCTCGAGGTTGTATTTCAACTGTCCACTTTTCAAGCACATGCGATACGTTCGCACGTGAGAATATGGTTTTGTGATGATGCAATTCTGATTTTTTTCTGCGCCGTCGCAATAACTTGTATTCTGCTCTAGATCTCACCAATATGGGGTTGCTGATGATAAACCGCAAAACAGGACAATACTTATCACATAAACAAAGAAATGTATGCAGCAGTGGTTCCCTGTTTTTTATCCCTCACGAACCTTCTGTGGATGTTAGATGCCTCCACGAACCACTAAGTTTCCGAGACACGACGAGTTTCCAAATTTTCCTGTGCTACATTGCCTGCTGCGTATCGTGGTGCGTTCTGAAAGATCTAATTAAAGCAGCACGCGCTGATAATTTCTGCTACAAATTTGTTAATGCAAGTTCGTAAGTACTTTTGTCAAGTTACCACGTTGGAAAGAAGGGTTGCCAGATTCAGATAAACCCAAAATCCCAAATCTCTTATCAAAATGACCACATAGCTTCAAAAATGCTGAAAAAACAGACCAGGCCGATAGATGACGCTCTTGAACCAGATGAGAAATAGCATAAAAAACGCAGTGTAGCTGAAGAACCAAGCCTAGAAGTTTTGACCATGAATTGATGAATGACAATCTTTATACTACAAAAGTACACACAAAATTAAACTACAGTTCCTCTTGCACATTTGGCAACATTGTTATGAGAAGATTTCTTCAGAAGTAAACATATCCGGAACAAAATAAGTTATCGTTCCCTTTTGTAAAAAATACTTAGTAGAAAATACTTATAAATGCCTAAAACAATAAAATTCAGGTTATGCAAATGCAAATTTGCACCATGCCCTGGATTTTGATCACTGTGAATCTGGTACACAAGCATTCGGTATGTTAGATATGTCATAATTCCAAAAAATGTCCATACAAAATGCCAAGTCACAGAGCACCACACAGGCTTGTCAGGTTCAGATGGACCAAATACGCCAAATCTCTAGGCCAAAATATGCCAAATATTAAACAACGTGTTTTTGCTAACACCATCGAAAACGGCTGGATGAAAACATGACAAACCATGACATACAATCATGCCAAACCACTTTTGAAAAGGTCAGATTTATGAAATTTGGCAATAAAATGCCAAAGTGGCAACCATGTTGGAAAGAGGAAGCGATTGAATTAGTCATAATTACGCCACTGCCCAGCTGTCTTTCAAATTCATACCAACAATGCTACTTCTACAGATAGCCCTTGAGCTTGCAGGCAGGGTTGCCAGATTGGCCTTTTTAGGCCAAATTTCAGAAATTTGGCCTTGTTTGAAGTTCGTTGGCCTAAAAAATTTTAGTTGACCTTTTGGCTTTTTTTTGGACTCGTCTCAAGTTGGCTGGCTTTAAAAAATATGTTGGCCTTTTGGCTCTTTTTTGGCCTTTTTCACGCTAAAATAGGTTCTTATGAAGGAAAATATTGCTATTCCGTTTTTACGGCAACATATCTGCAAAATTTTTGTGGTAAATGCTATATCAGACGCTCGCATTCTGATATTAGTAATATTTGAAGGATAACAGATTCAAAATTAAGTTTTTGTGTAATCACTGGGAATGTGTGCACTCACTGCACTGTGTTGTGTCTATTGTGTTGTAAGCACTAAACGGTTTCGGTGCTTGTAGCAGGTCTGCGTCTCCGCGATAGAAATGCGATAAACACATCGAAGTGGAAGAACTCTTATGATTCTGATCGTAAGTACAGGAGTGAGTGGGAGAGAATTTCGTGCAGAAAGCTGCCAATAGATCAGTTTGCAAACTGTGGCACCTTTTTACCCAAAATGTGCAATTTCATAAACCATGAAAAGTCAGGGAAGATCAGTGCTCCAGTACAATGCCAAGCAAGATTTAATCTTAATTTCGAAGCAAATTTTTTTTGATATTTTTGTAATTTACATGTTGCTTTGTGGCAAAGGAATGGCAATACCGCAAACAAAGTTTGGCTTTTTTTCTGGCCTTTAAACAGTCGGTTTGGCCATTTTCTGACCTCTTTTTAGCATATTTTGGCTTTTTATTGTATTTTCATCTGGCAACCCTTCTTGCAGGTCACGTAACCTACGTTGCGTAATTGAAGCAAGGAACCAACCAATGTAATGGTGTAGGAGCGCACCCTCTAAGTTTTGAGTTGTTGAAAATTTCGGCAAAACCGCAAAAAATTCGAGCAAAGAGGTTTCGAAATTTTTGACAATATTAATGAAATTACAGTATACTTATTTGTTATCGAGTGTATAAATAAAAGTTTATTATGTCACAGAAAACATATTAAATATAAACAAAGTCAAGAAACTGTTTCTAGTAACTTCGTGTTTCAGTTTGTGAGAGTTGTTAAGTAACTGACTCACTTAAAAGTTTGGGCAAAAGAAGGCATTTTATTTATGTGCTTTATTAATTGTATACTGAGGGAATCGAGTATGCTGCAGGGAACCTACTTGATGTTAGCAGAATCCATGCTAGACAAGTAGAGAAAAGCTTTTTTTATTTTAACTACAGTGTTTGGATGAACATATTTTGCTATTCAGTTTGTTGCATGTTGCATATATGTGTGCAGTTGAGCAGGCAATCATGTGAGAATCACAGCACAATCATAATACAAAAAATATGATACCACAGGCGTTGGAAGGAGGGTGAAAGGGGGGCCTTGGCCCCCAGGATTTTAAAATTTGTTATTTTCCTATTAACGTTAGGAGAAAAATGCTTGTCTTTTATTTTCGAGTTGTTAAATGAAATTTCACCACTGTTGGCGCCCATGTAAAAATGCTTTTGGCCACAACCGTGACCACCGAGAACAAGGTGGCCAACCAGTCAGAGACCAAAAGCCATACTTCTTACTGTGTTACTGCAAAGAACAACATGATACACACGGGCACACATGAACATCATCATAGGTGTAGGAGCAGGTACATTTTTGGGTGTGAGAAGGATTTTTGCCCGAATTTCCCCAAACGTGCCCGAAAAATTTTTTGTGAAACTTTTGACTACAAATTTTCTCCCACAAGAATCATGAAATACCTATATTGGTGTGACCTCCGAATAAAGGTCTTCATGTGTTTTTCTGCAAACGTTGGCCGCCAATTTTTGAAGCCAAGCAACGTTGGGCACCACTTTTTGCACGGATGTTTAGGGAATTTTCCCATATTTTTCAGGGATTTTCCCCACAAATGTCAGGGATTTTGCCCGGATTTTCAACCAATCAAAACTTTTGGGAGCGCTTGCACCCCCTGCACCCCCGCCTTCTGCACCACTGAACTTCAGCCCATCTGCGCTTGCACAAGCCACAAAGCAGTGGCAGGCACGCTTCCACGCAATGCGTGTGTAAGTCGCACCCCGATTTTCAAGGTTAACAATTTGTATAAAATTTTGCGACTGTACACAAATACATGCGGTATTTACGTAAGAGCCGTATGAAACTAGGAAAAGAGCCGCATGCGGTTCGCGAGCCGCGAGTTGGCTAAACGTGACCTAGAAAAATCCATTATTGCAAAACTAAAATCGACAAATATATGAAAATATATTTATCAAATATACAAAAATATTTTTCAAAGATTTTGATATTTTTTCGTGTTTTGATTAATTTGATACATTTGCCTTTCTGTTGCTGGCAAGAGTAGGCATACCTAGACATGTCAAGATTTAATCCAATTAACAAATTTTCACTTCACTGGCACCGACTTACTGGCGCCTGGTGCAATTTCACCATTGGGAATGGGACCTGCAATCTCATCTGTGGTGCAGCAGAAACAAGGTCAAACAATTAAGTTTACGTCACTAAGTAGGCGCTATGAAGCAAGTCCCTGCATAGCGAGAGGTATGTCCAGTCTGTCCCAGGTTTTAATCCGACTAAACCCTTTTCACCATTGACTGCAGTTTCATCACAGGTTGGAAATGTCGCAACATTTTGAAACAAGGTCAAACAATTACGAGGAAAAAGTGTAGGGAGAAAAGAGCGTACATCATAAAGCTTGTTCAACCGTCCATCAGTCGCTGCTTGACGCATCCAACAAACATGGGTGGAGCTCAGGGCCGGATTTAACTGATGCGAGGCCCTAGGCTAATCCACTTGTGAGGCCCTCTCACCCATTGTTGTGAGGAAAAAAGTGGAAAGCGTTAATCAATTTGCGAAAATCCGAAAATGACGCTCTGAAAGTACGGTCAGTAAAAATTCTAAATCATTACTGGAGTACTCACGATCACTGCGTTTGTTGCTGCTTTCAACGCAAAAGCGTTAAATTGCACGGAATTGTTTAAATCCTACTTGGCTGGCGGGAACAGGATTATCAAGTGCCACAGGCAAACCAACCGAAATCGCCACAATTGAAATATTTGACAAAACACATGGTCTACGTTTTCATATGAATCACATCTGTTTTTTCTATCTGTGCTCAAAGAAAAAAACAACACACTGCACCTATATAGTATGTGTGGCGGAATAAAGACTTTAAAGCACAACGTGAGGATCACTTTGCAACTCGCTTACCACGGCTGTAAAAATCTCACACACACGAGCAAAACACGTCACTTAAAACGCACCCAAATGGTTGTAACTGTTAGGTTCACGATTCGCGTGTTTCTTACTTTTTCAGACTGGTAAGAATCGAACGCAACTGGACTGTCGCGTGATAAGATGTGAAGTTTGAAATCCAGAACCGTCGCCAGAAAGTCTTGAATGCGGGTTTTAAACTTGCGCAAGGGGGCTTGGCATTCTGAAAATTTGATAGCATCTTTGCTGATTTAAAGTTTTTCACATTTAAATTTGGAAGGGCTGAGCTCACCAATGCCCACCGTGGCGACTGGACTGGTTTAAATTTCCCTTATACTATCATTGAAATGCGTATAAAGAAATAAAAAGCTACAATCATCGAATCAAGTAAGGCTGAACATAACACAGTAAACACTTAAAAAGGTTTTGTCCTGCCTTCTTCACAACAAAATTATCTAAGAATTCATTACAATTTGTTTGCCTAAGTTTGTCACTTTTAATATACCGAATGCTTAGTGTGGACAACCTCTCGTGGAGCATTTGTGACTCTTTAATTCATTTTTAATTCTTTTGAATCTTGAAAAGGACCTTTCGCCTGAGCAGTTAGTGACCATCAAACTAAGAAATAAGGTTTCGCGTGGTTGCACAAACTACGAACCACTAACCCAAGGCATCAGACCCAAAAGCGCTTTTGTCATTTTTTTGCTGTTTCCCTGTCTCGTTGGGGAAGAGTTCTGCAGTTGCCAGTTGGTAAAGTGGTTTTTGCTTGCTATTCACGCTCATCAAGATCTTCTCTGATTTGCTTAGCATGGGAGCAGTACAAACTTGCGCAACTACTCAATAGCAATGCGATTTCTGAATGACTTTACTGAAGAAAATTCAAATGGAAAAAAATCATATCTGAAGATACCAATCGAGCTTCATGCGATACAAACGCTGAGAAAACTACTGTATTGCTCAGACACCTACGAAACAACTATGCTTTTATTGTAGGATACTGCTGCTAGCCCTACACATAGCTTTTATCTGCAGTACAGCTTTGCTTTGATCAGGTGCAGTGACGTAACTAGAGGTTTGAGCCATGTGGTAACTTAGCTGAAGGGAGCCCACTGGCAAACACTCAGAAAAGAGTTGAGAAACAATAGCAAATCCGGTATTGAATGGCTATGCAAAAACCCGAAATCACCGGAAAACACTCCTAAAAATGCAAAAAAACAACAATCTACTGAAACCAAAAGAATAGTAAATACCAAAATACAAGCTAGGTAGGGGCCCGGTTTTTACATTTAGCATGGCAGGGGGGGGGGCGGTTCGCATCCCTGCCACCCGTCAGTTATACCACTGATCAGGTGCATTTCAAACATGAACAGCCACAAGTTCATGTGATATAGTCACGGCATAACAATCAGTACGAGCAAACGCAGGACGCAGCCAACGTGCTTTGAGTATATCGACCCAATAGTTGGCATGTGGCTTGACCAACCGTCATATTGAGATTCATGGAAACTCTTTGAAAGACTCTGGCGTTATCACCACGAAAATTGAATAAAACTAAAATTGAAAAGACGTTTGGTGGTACAGAACTTGAAGATGGCGTGAAGTAGGAGATTCATCCCAAAGCTTTTCGTCTGACACTTTTCAAGGGATATCGTCAGAATGAAGTGGAGATACTACCGAGCTGGTTTATATACAGAAAAGAAGAGATCTCAT
>Ga0210059_1000788_pt1 | contig 43682 bp, 29 predicted proteins | sample Ectturendosymbi2_FD_188042 | JGI IMG/M metagenome (GOLD analysis project Ga0210059, IMG submission 188042) | Ecteinascidia turbinata endosymbiont from Florida, USA - Sample 2 (SPAdes) (version 2) | ecosystem: Host-associated > Tunicates > Ascidians > Unclassified | place: Key West, Florida... | reverse complement strand
AACGAGTAAACCGCACCTCGCGCGAAAATCGTTAATAGGACGTGTACGGTTTACTCGTTCCCATGGACAGGTCGGACTTTCTCAAAACAAACCCGCGTTTGCAGGTTGCGTCAGCGAATGACCACAGAACAACGATTCCCCTGAATTGCTTTGCGACGGAGTATTGTAGAACTGGCATTGGTCGACCGAATGCGAGTCGCCATCCCGCCACATTACGTCTCAACTTCGGTAAACCGACCAGCATCCCGCCCCACCGCGTTATTATGACCGCCTGGCCCAGAACGTTCCACAATAGGCAGTGAGCGAACATGAACAGCGTGATCACTGGATAACGTGGCATATATCTAGATAAGGGATTCCCAACTCTTTTAACTCCTTCACACCTAAAAAAAATTGTTCTGATCGCGCACCCCTATTTATAATGAAGAACTAGCTTTCAAACATTTAGAAAGGATATAATTTTTTTAATATGTGAAGAAAATCAAACATCCGGACATTAAAGGATGACACAGATTAACATTTCAATATACTCTAAAAGGCATTACATGCTTGAAATATGTGCAAAACAAGTAAAGGCTCAAAAGTTTGCAAATGTGTTTCAGTTGAATGACTCTTTTTATGTTGTCGCAAATGGAATGAGCATAGCTAGTGAGTAGATTGCAGTTGATGTTTATGCTAATAATCCATACCGTGACACGTAGATTTGAAGGAGCCTCGCGTTCTTGTCTATAATCCATTGCAAAAGAAAACAAAACAGCCGCAGAAGAGTAATAAATATATCAATTTCCCGTCATTAAGACGGACACTTATCGCACCCCCTGCAATGATGTCTCGCACCCCTATTTGGGAACTAACTGGTCTAGGTGCACAACACGATTGCATATGTTCACTCACGCAAAAGAATTAAGGAAACTTAGCTACGACCTCATTCATGTTTCAGTGCATTGATGCGCTTCAATTCCATATTTTTAATGGATGACGCGTTATTTCGAGCACAAAAAGACACTTCTAAATTTTAGCCTCTTACCCACGAAGTAATAATCTGCACAATATCGAAATCGAAATCCGAGTGGAGAGGGACTTATCGTCTGAAACTTGATCGTTAGTTTGTTTTCGCGATCCGGTCTGTTGCACGCGAACATAAAATCTCGCCGACCTGCAAGGCAAGCTCCATTAACGCCCAGAAATTTCAAACACAACTTGACAAATGGCCACATAGAAATATGTTTGTCGCCTGTGCAATCAAGCAAGTTGTTGCTGAACAAAACATTTCCTAATGACAAAAATCTCAGAGCAAGCACAGCAATTACGGTAAATATTGAGGTAATGTTGGTTTTGCATAAATCTATGAGTTCAAATGGAGAGGCCAGGAAATGTGTGCGAACACGGACATTCCAGTTCCATGAATCTGGATTGTCCGTTTTCCACTCCCCTCGTTCTGACCTCGCGGTCAAGCCACGAACATCTCATCTAATCATTGCCACGGAGCCACGAAGGGCTTGCGAGACAAGACAGGCTCGCCAGTTTTGACACTTATTTCCAAAGCAACCAGTTGCATCAGGGCACGTTTTTCGAGCCACCTGCGTGTTTAATTGAATGGAAACTTGCAAACATTACGATATCACTGATACGTGACGTTTTGCCTGATTTAAACTTTTGCCAAATTGTCACCTTCCACGCAAGATCGTCGAACACATTCCTTGATATGGGCAAAGTTCGTTTTTTTAGCTTTGCCTTAAGTCGCGTTATGGAAGCGACGCGGGCTTCTGCCAATCTCGAGCGATGATGCCTCGCATTTCACACGTTTGTTAGCACATCGGATCAACTAATGGGTCTTAAGCCATTATGCCTGGAAAGGCATTTCTAAGCCAGTTTGGTTTTCACAGAGGACAGCATGTTACTGTCAGCACCCAACTTTCAGGAGGTCTACTCGGAGCACGTAAGCTTAGGTTCGCTTGCACCGCGGTAGCAATAACGCTCGATGCTGCCAGTCGTGTTACTCCCGCGGTGCGGGCGGCCTCCCGTTCAGCTGATTCGACGGCAACGCAATAAATTCGCGACCGGGGATTTCCTACGGTCTGACACACTAGCGAATCGTTAAAAATTTATGAATTTTTTTATTCCTGCGCATTTTGAGTCCGAATTAAGTGTCCAGCATCGTTTGCCTTCCGTGGATTAGTCACATGTTTTTAGCAGCGTCTTCTTTCCGATGAATCCCCAGTTTCTTTCGTTTCTCACCAGAGTCTCACCACTGTCGTTACTATATCGCTTTTATCAGCGTTTAACTTTTGATTCACGTAAGCGTAATCAGACGATTGCGTCGGTTTTAAACCCAAGCGGAATACGTCTCACTCAACAGTTGGGAACTGACGTGCTGTTCACCTTACATGAGGCTAGGCCGACTTGACAGCACGGCACGTAATTTTGAATGGAAGCAAGTCATGCGCGAACCAGCATCTGTACAAAGATAACGGCGAATGCCGCCAAAAGCAACCGATGGGTACGATCGAAATTTTGAGGCGATTCAGGAGAATCCGTCAAAAGAACAGCTTATGCAGCATGTATCTCCGTATACTTCACGTTGAAATTAACCACATGACATAGAATAACAAAAGCATGGTGAAGCGTTCGAGGCGAGATCTACGGACGTTTTACCTTAATTGTGGTGCAGATCTTCTAAATCAGTGGTTCTTAACCGGCGAGCACGCCTCTCCAGGAGGCATAGGCGTAGCCAGGGGGGGCGAAATGGGCAATGGTCCCCCCAAATGTTTATGAAAGATAGTCATTTTGTGCTTTGAGAGGCGTTTTTCCAGACAAAATAGTGTTATTCGCCTAAAATCAAACATTTTGGCCCCCCCTAATTTTTGGGCTGGCTACGCCACTGCCAGGGGGTGTCAATAAATTCCAGGAGAGAGCGAGCCATTACGCGCACTACAACGTGGAAAGTTCGGTCAATAAATTTACCAAAAAATACATTTGCTTTTACAGATTTTTAAAGTCAAGGAGGCTTGAGACAAAGGACAATTACTTAAGGGATGCGCGGTGGAGAAAAGGTTAAGAACCACTGAACTAAATGTTGCAAGCAGCAGTGTTTTTTTAAGGAAAATGCCAGGTACCCGATATGGACCTGCAGGAACCCGATTTCTCTGATTCTAGGGACCCGATTTTCTGATTCTAGAGACCCGATTTGAAATTCTAGGGACCCGAATCGGTTCCCTGAAACGCCTTAAAAAAACCCTACAAGTAGTATGGAGTGTGAAAAGAGAAATAAATTGAAAACAAAACCAAGATTCAAATTTATGATTTTGTTTAAAGCCGATCGAAACAGCCGACAATCATTGACAATCGTTAATCGATCAAACGTATAAATAAAAGGCAAACAAACACGGTCGCAACAGGCAGAGCTATTATACTAGTGGTGGCAAATCTGATACAAACACCACAGACAAGCTGGCGGTGGGAGAAATAACTTCCAAGTAACCGGGCGGCGTGGAGGGTGGTCTACAACCAGAAGACAATATGGGAGGAGAAACATTTGAGACGTCAACACGTATTTAGAACGGTATCGATATACATTTTTTCGTGCGCCCGATACACCTGCTTCAGAACAAAACCGGCGTATGTGTGAACATTTATTTCATCGATTACTAGCACAGGAAATTCCTACCTCCGTAACGACACTTGTCGAAGTTTTCCTTGGTGACGTTATAAATGGTGAACGGGACCAGGTGCTCAGGCCCGGTGGTGATCCCCAGAAGACTGCGCTGGGGACATATGACGTCCATGAACTCGCCAATCTTTACATGGATTACGTAATCGTTTTCCAGTAGCAATCTGCAACAAAAAATGCCAAGCAAAGGTTACATCTACGTCAAGCTTTGCAACCCAGGCTTAGTCATGCGAGCGAGAGAAAAAAATATGATTCGAGCCATTATAGTTGTTTTTTACAATGGTGAAAAGTTAAATTTCTGAAAATTTTCTCGCCAATTGTTTTCAGTCCAGTCCATGCAAATGTAGTTTGTCGCACTAACCCTGAAAAGGGATCATCAGGAAGCGAAAAGCTCGCAAATGTCAAATTATACCTTGACCAGGTGAAAGCAGTTGGCGACATACTCCACCGATTATTCACAACGGTAAGTCTTCTTTCTTGTTGGGGGCACGAATAGTTCCCACTGAATGTAAATTATTTTGAATAGCAACCGCCTACGTTGACCACGTAGATGGTAAAACACGTTGCTTTGTGTAGACATCATGTCTCGACTATGTACGAAGTACCAGCAAACTTTTTAACACTGTACCCCGTAACTAGCCACATGTGTGTTTCTACAGTATGTCGGCTGCCACCCATCATCCGGTGGATTGGCCAGAAGCCGTATGATTGTACTTTCATGCAGTTCAGCACAACCCAACCACAACCGATTCGAAACGGACTATCTGTTTGCGATGCGCATGCGCAGGTTGAAATGTCATTAAATGAAAACCTTATCGGTACGGAGATCGATTGGTTCCGAATTCCGCAATGCGTCTGTCAGGCAAACGAGCCACGACGCCAAAAACTTTGCCAAACTTCCTGCCACCACCCCACGCTTTCGATTGAAATGTGTTCGGGTGGAAAGCGCTGCTATGGTAATTGAACCAAGTCAAAGCTTTCATTCGCAGATGCTACCGCTTCGTGGTTTTATTTGCGTGGTTTTAAATATTGAATTTTAGAAGTGAATGGATATTCGCCTACAATGCCATAATCTTCCGCTTCAAGAAGTCTTACATTACCGCCTGAATTTAGTTGCCAAGTAGAAACTGCGTTACGAGTGCCTTGGCTGCTTCTAACGGTTGACCAATGCAAGATATTTATATAATAGCCGTAAAAGCATGCACACTTCACAACTTTGGATCAGCCAACTTATGCTTATTACTCGTCGCAACATACACGTCACGTTGGTTCATACACAAACTTTACTCGAGTTTTGCTCCAAATTCACTTTCATGCGTGATACCGATGCTCTGCTCATCACAATGTTTCGCCTGCGGACAACTGATCACAACGCCACCCTTGCGTAAGTCGCAACACCGAATCGGCACTGTTTTAAACCTCATCGGAAAGCATGCGCTAAACGTCTTGGGCAGCTTGCACTGTCCAACCATCACAGCAAGTTTTGCCAAAGGCGGTGAACTAAGGGAGTAAAGGCCTGGGGTAGTGGTTCTTAACAGGATGACACTAGGCTTACGAACGGAGGGTTTTTAAATCCTGGGAAGAAGTTTGCCCAAGGGAGAATTTGTGGAGAGAATTTATCTATCTTTTTCCGCAAGGTTTGATATTACTAGCAATTCTAATGCTTTTCCTATTTGTAGCTTGTGTTTTAGTATCTAGAACAGCTGTATACTTGCAGATTAGAGTTCTAATGACAGGCAATCAAACGTTGTTATGCAACAGTGCTGAGATTGCAGCAAGATGGATATCATAAACCTGTTAAAGATTTAGGTTACAGGCTCAGTGTTTCAGCTAATTAAATTGAGCTACTTGGATAACTTAGTATCAGCTGGCTGGAATGACATTGTTTTAGGTAAATATGATATATTTACCTAAAACAATGTATAAGCACTTGGTATTTGTACTCTTGACTTAATCCAAAACTAGAGTTGGTGCGAAACAGTAAGCAAAGCGTACAGATTAACAATGTTACAGAACGCCAAAACACAACTACAGAGAAAGTCCTGTGTGGTTAATCTGTTTGACCAATGTGCTCTTCTGCACATCCCGGCACTTATTTTTGATGGGAAAGAAATGGAAGTGTCAGAGTTTGTAAGGAACATGAAAAAAACGGTTGGGAACCACTGGTCTGGGGTGTCATAAAAACCCTCAAATCTTGTTTAAAGCATTTAAATAGTTTGCAACCCACAAATTCCTCTTCCCTTGCATGATATAATGGAACTGATAGAAAACCTAAATAAAATGACATTTTCAAAGACAAACCTCGAATTGCCAAGGTTTGCACGCCACAGTTTCACAAGTGAGAAATAGCGGTAACCGGTGAGTCATCAACAAACGCGAATGCGCGCTGAATATACGAAAATTACAAAGTGCTTGCTCAGAAGAACATGTCAAAACGTCAACAACACCTGTGACAGCCAATGCAACGATCCGAAAATAATACTCCGAAATCACAATCAAATCCGTGTCAACCAGCTTCAGGCAACCAATTAAAAGACATGACTGTATGTGGAGAAAAGGATGAAGTTCTCACGGTCCAGCGGCAAACAGACCAAACCTTTCAACGGCTTACGCACGGAAGAGTGAAGAAGGTTACATTCTTCCCGTGAAGAAGGTTACGCTGCGAAAATATTCAGCGTCAAGTCTCCGTGATCACAAGTGAGAAACAATTAGTCAACCGTGTCGTGGCATACACAGTGATCAGCGCACGTAGGTCGAACACGACAACGTCAGCATCTTCTGATTACCAAAGCAGCATCGACACTGCGTGTCCGGTCAACTGGTCAAGGATTTATACGTGTTTGTGCTAAGAAAAGCAGAGCAGATTTGCAAAGCCATTCAAACTGAAGAACTGACAGCCGTAATTCACGGAATTCTACGGAAGAAAATTTTGCAATGCAAACGATATCACTTCAATTAGCTGGTTCGGCCAACATTTGTATTTCTGCCGCGCAGAACAAGTTCGAGGTGGCGCAGTTGTAACTGTCCATCAAACGCAATACTGATTGGCTGGGACTGTGAATCAGCTCCGCAGGTTTCTCCCATGAGTGCCGCAAATGCACCGCGATTCACAGCAGGTCGCCGTGAGAATAATAGAACTTATGTGCCCGTACGAACATACAAGTTGCACCGTAGTTAAATGACCAGAACAGACTGCTGGTGGAGTAGGATCTCGCTGGCACAGCATGACATGTGCCCTAGCCACAACACGTGCTTCACAAGGAATAACAGCGTAACAAAAACGATATTAAGTTTATTAAAGCAGAATCTGCCGCGTTGTTAAGTCCCTACAACAGGTTTATGCTCTTACAAACACATTGCAGCTTTGAGCTGCAAAAACGAAAAGCGCGAGCATGGTGTGCCTGCCCCACGTAATGTTTGAAGTGTGATAAGCATTGGCGCCACCGTAATACGGTGTTTAGGTTTGGGAACATGCACCTCGCAGTACTGCTGATGAATAATACACGAACGATGAACGAAATAACATGGCTTCCCAATTTTCGAAGCACAGAGCAACGCGCCCATCTATACGTCAAAGCAAAGTGCCTTAAAGAAGGGTGTTTTCCATGTGATTGAGGTCAATGTGACGACAGTGAAATCGTGCTGCACTGCCAGAAGCGCTATCCATCATTTGGTGGGCCAACGCTGTAAGGCACACCTTTAAAGGCTTTCGGAATAGAATGCATGTGAGCAATTCACTTTTCGTTCTTCTGCTTGTTTTTGTTTTCAAAAAGGTCGACGATGGACAGAAGCTTTGAAATGTGCCAAAATCACCAAACTGCGCTTTGCCTCATCAAAAACATTGAGACGTGGTTGTACAAATATTTTCGACCTTCAGGCGACCCTGCAATATCTTAACACAGTCCTGCCACATTATTACCTGTGCTCTGCGCAAGAAGACACTTCGCAGAAGTTGCTTCTTACAATGCCATTATTGCAGTAAAGCACTTGCTCTCCATCATGGCAAAAAACAAAATAAAATCCAATTCGGTAGAAAAAAATCATTAAAAATTGGACAATAATTGAAAACATGCCGAAATAATATGTTGAAATTCCGATAGAAGTGACCTCTTTAAATTTAGCCAAAAATTTTTATCAAGATTGGGCAGAAGTGTGTTAGGATTTCATGGCCGTTTGTTGTTTAGTTTTTTAAAAAGCGAAAAACAATGGAAAAGTTGTCTGTCTGAACTATTGTGGTTATTGACTTTTTAACCTGGACATTTGATAAAAGCTGCCAACTTTACAATTTCGCTAACTTGGCCCATGTGCAGTGCATAGGCGTACAGCGTGCAACTTACTGCGATTAAACAGACCGACTATTCATTTACAAATCGGTTTCACGAGTGTTTGTGAATTTGGCTAGGGTTTGGAATATTTTTAGCAGGTTTCCCAATCAGTTATTTCATCGTGGGCGAAACGTCGACCCAGTTTTCAACATAAGCACGACCAAGCAATCCCACACATCGACAAGCAAAGTAAATCGTTGAACCTAGTAGTACTTTAGAGCAGCAATATTGGTGAAATGCCGAGGTCGCTATGACACAAGTGCGTTCCTATCTGCTAAACAAACAAGAGTTTAAGTTTTAGACTTTTGTTTGACAAGTGAAACTTCAAGGTAGGTATAGAGTTACTTTTTACGTACCAAAATTGTTGCCCTCACAGGTTTTCCAAGTAGTTGAAAAAAAGCATTACGTTAAATAATGATGATAGTTTAAGGTTAAATTTCATTTAAAATGATGGGATTGACTGATTCATAATCTCTAGCGTTAATAAATCACACAAACAGCATATTGTTGCTGGGGCTAACGGTGCCACTTACCTGTTTCGAAAATTAAAACTCTGCACAACTCGTTACCTACACATCCGCCTTAAAATTTGTGTGGAGCTTGGATTTTTTGTATAGAAAGCAGCATATCCAAAAAACTAAAAATCCACGACCGTGTGTTGACTCACTTTGTTCACTGACACGGATAGTAGAATGACCTCGCATTTACCTTCTTAAGTGCCCATCGGATGTTAGCCAGCGAAAAACCTTGATCTGACCGCAGCAAACCTGAGATCAAATTTAGATTCAGCACATAAACATTAGCCCAAAATCAGTGTTCGAATTGCATACAAGTACTTCAGACCAAATTAAATCGAAATATAATTCCATTTAAGTGTCTGTGCGGAGACTACGTAGCGCATAGATCGATGTCAGTGTTGCCATTTCTGATGTTTTGACATCAGATCTGAACGGATGTTTTAAGATATCTGATGTCTGAAGTTTTGGCGAGAATTCTGATGTTAGCCGAGCTGTTGTTTTTGTTTTCCATGTTTCCTCTCCAATCTCTCCTCGCGTGTGTTTGATTATCGTTACAAGCTAAGAAGCTCCTTTCGCAATATTGGGGTGAATATTTTACGTTACGCATGACTGACGTACCCGTTTAATGACGACAGTTAGCAGTATTTCGGATTGAAGAGGTTTATCGCGCATTGCTAGGTATTGGCAATAGAAGTATTCAGCTTATATGAAAGTGATGAAAGTGAGACGTAAAAATATGATGTTATCGCATGATGAAAAAGGCAAGAGATTAGACACAGTGGCCACAATGGGATATTCGCCAGTTGAAGGCATTGACAAAGCGGTGGCGTAGTGGAAAACCTAAAACTTGAAGCAAAAGATCACGTGTGAATGTCTACATTTTTTGTTTATGATATAAATGGCTTTCAAGTGATAAATGCCTGACTGCAGTTCTTCTTTAGAAATATCAGGCAAACAAGCCCGAACAAAAAAACATGCAGGACACCTTAAATATCAAGAAACGACTGCAAATGGAAGCGCGCACACAATTCAGTGTATAATTTGGGGCATGCAGGTGACCAAAGGGACACATAAGCGCATAGGGGACCTACGAGAAATGTAGATAATGAATAAGCATCAACAAACATGCCTGATGCGTTGGAAAACACGTATTTACCACACTAGCTTATCCAGAGTGTAATGCGATCCAAATTAAATCACTGCACCAAAGAATTTTAGGTGAACACTGCGTATTTCTACATCCGACTTAAATAAACCCGTGGTGTGGCGCTAAAAAGTGGTCAGATGATTTCTGAGAAGCGCTTGCCTTGCTTCAGTCGAGTCGAAGTTATTCTGTTGACAAATTAAAAAAACTGCAACGAAAGCGCCGACGTTCCACTGCATACTACGGAACACCACTCCTTTGGTGCTTACAAGACCTCTCGATGCAGTTGTCAACGTATGAGAAGTAGCAGTCTTGTAAAATTCCGTAGTGAGGTAAAAGGACAAGTTCAAGCTATACATAGGTGTAGGAGCAGGCAAATTTTTGGAGGTGCGAAACATTTTTGCCCGAATTCCCTCAAACTTGCCCGAAAACTTTTCGTGCTAGTATTTCATCATTTTTGGGATGACTTCCAAAAAACGTCTTCATTGATTCTCCACACGTTGAGCGCCAATTTTTTTAAAATCAAATAACGTTGGACGCCGTTTTTATCCATATTTTCAGGCAGTTTGCCCAGAATTTGTTTTTTTACGAACATTTTTCATAGATTTTGCCCAGATTTTCACAGATTTTTGACAAATCAAAACTTTTGGGGGAGCACTTGCACCCCCTGCACCCCCGCCTCCTACACTACTGATGCAATAGTCACAGCAATAGTCTTGAGCAAACGCGTCAAGCCCCGTGCCAAAATTGTATTGTACTACAACAGGGGTGAGCATCGCCTGGCACGCGTGCCGAACTTGGCACGCGAGCACTTCTATCCGGCACGTGAGCGAGGCGTCGGAAACGACATCCTCCCACCTTCAAATGAAAATGTTAATAACTTACAAGTCGCAGTATTATCTGATGAAACTCGGTGTCCGTTTCTTCATTTTCGTTTGTTAACAATCCATTATTTAATTTAACCCTTACGTGCTTTTTATGCCATATGGCTACAAACAGAGCCATATCAGCCGAACCCCATAACCCCCAATTGGGAGGGGGCCCACGCTGTCACAGGGGCTCAAAATTCAGACCCATCACCACTTAGCTTTCGGACTGAGAAAAGTAACTTAAGTCTTGTTTAAAAAGTTTATTGCGCATGTTTTGTTTTGAAAAGGCAATGCATTGTTTTTGTTTAGGCGTTGTTTGCAAGGTAAATAAATGTAAATTTGGTTATGTCGTGTTTTCACTGTTTGGGTGAATTTGTATCATTTCTTCAAGGCTCTTCACATACACCTTTAAGGATTTCACGTAGTATGTTCTCACAAATTGTGGTTGGCACGCGGAATAATTTTGTCATAGATTTAGCCGATTTCGGCATGCAAACCGAAAAAAGTTGCCCGCCCCTGTGCTACAACGTCGTGCGTAGCAGCTGTGGAAATGCACACTAACGTTCCAGCTGGGGTGGATGGTTGAGATCAACTTCAAGGGTTGCACAAACTAGGCTTTACTATTAATGAGTTGAACCTTATATTTAACTCCATGTCCAAAGCAACCACAGCTGTTATTGTATATAATCCACAAAAAAGTTTTTTTTTCTTTTAACTAAATGTTATCGAACCCACATTTCACCTGAAGCGCCAACTTAACTGGAAGAACTACTTATTTTGCGCACGTTGCGCCAACACCAAAGTTGCGCTGACTCACGTTCGAAACAAGAAAAACCAGCTACGAATGACAAACAACCGAGATTGCTGAAAGCAAACTTCACGAAATCATCTTCATCGTAACTGCTTCTTGAGGAGACGTTAAGTTCGGCATTTGCGGAAAAGCAATTATGTTGTTGAATTTCGACTGTGTCCATACGGGCTAACCATCACTTTGGCACCAAACGTGGTGAATCATTGGGCATAGTGTGAATAAAGCAATGGCATTGCAAAAAGCAGAGTGCATCCAGCATAGGATTGCTACACTAGAAACACCGATGATAGGCAGTAAGATCCGTGCTCGAATCTGTAGTGTTGTGCGTAACATTACAGGTCACCCACGAAATCTCAGCAAAACTACATTAGACGCTTGCGTTGATTCGTACCTGTTGGTAAAAGCATGTTTTCGTTACAAGGTTGGTCAGGACCGGGCAAGTTGGAGCAACGTGTTACTAAATCCAGCCTTTCGATCCAGTGCAAGCGCGCCGGCTGAAATTATTTCACAAAACATCTACAATCAAGCCAGTGTGAATGAATTGAGCGCGATATTGTTTTCTTTGCCTTTCTCCCGGTATTTTCTGGATGAAATCGTGCTTGCAATGTGCCCACGCCATCATGAAAGTGTACCTTCCTTGAAAACAATACGCGTAAAGGTCACGTGACATCAGCCATCAACTTGGCTTGCGACAGAACTTCACCTTGAAAACTTACGCTAAAGTACAGTGAAGACGATTCTTGACACTGTACTGTTGCAGCCACATTCGTGCTGTTACTGAAACCAGTTCGAATCGTACTTGACGACCCATGTTTAAATTGGGCACAAGCAACTCGGTAGCCTCCTGACGCTAGCAAGTAAATCTTGCAAAAAACAATGACTCCAGCCATGTGCGCAATTGTCACGGATTACCAACAATCCCTGCCACGCAGTTAATACGGTTTCTACTAAATTGAACAGACGTGATCCGTAAGATCATGAGACACTCCCTAGTCGACTGGTTGAAAGTAGCGCGTGCATCAAGGCGAATCAATGAACTTTGCCAACAACAGCGTCACCTTATGAGCAACATGTGATCAGGAATTAATGCGAAGCACCGTTACTTACACTAGAGTTGGGTTTTGTCAATTTAATTGGTCAGTGCTGTTCATGACCCAGTGCTTCAACGTACTGACACCATTCAGCGTCACTCTCGGTAGCTACCGTTGATTAACCGATGTATGACTAACATCGACGACATATTGGAGGCGTCGAGCAAATAGTAGCCCGAGAGCTTGATTGCCGCAGTAGTAGTAGCAATGAATGCCGCAAATCGCTTATCAAGTCCATGGGACCAATCTACGCCCGTTTCTCTTGTGTTTGTTTACGAGGTGCTTGCCGCCCGAAGCTATGTCAGCGACGGGTTAAGGACAAGGTTGTGCTGACGCACCGCAAGTCTACGCCTAGCGTTGCATCAGCGTCCTGTGATCCGCCATCGTTTGATCAACGCCACAGCATCAGCTACTTCCAGAACCTCTTGAAAATAGTTTCGGTCAACTCACGACCAAATATCCCACCATGCGTTGCTGCCTGGTTTTCGTGATTTCAAACAACAAAGTATCGGTAATTAACTGTTTACGTTGTTAAGACTAGGTGAAGCACGTTCTCATGGAGAATTGGGTTGTAAAAATTGAGCTCAAAGGATTACATCCAAAGTAGAGTTTGCCTTTTGATTACAAAAACCGCATCATGATAGAGGTCCGAAAAAGTAAGCATAATATAATGTCATATAGGCCAGTAAGTCACAGTAAGCTCACTCCCCATGCAACTAAGAATGGGAAAACATTCGGTTACGGCACTTTTTTGCCATTTGATAGCTGTTGTTATAATCTTAGTGCACAAGAATTTCTTAATTCCAACTATACCAATACATGTCTCGTTCTTTATGCATTTCCCTCTCGACAACAGTGCTCACAACATGCAAGTGTCTTTTTTCACTGCACATTTTTTGCAAAAAAAACTAAACACGCTCATCCCCACTGTGTGTGACCACCTTCATCACTGCTGATGAGCTACACGGACTCTTACACTGGAAGGACATGATCTACAATCGACAAACTGAATTTGCATTGAACTGGATTCGATCGTTCGTTCCCAGCTCGGCCAGAGGCGACGCGTACACGGTAGAGGCAACGTACAGCAATTAAACAAGCTTGTATCCGGGAAGCCGTGCTCACGGGTCAGTGACGTTTATTAAAAATGGATGCGACGGCCCTTTCTGGAAAAGGAATTGATTATGCAGTTCGGCCTTCTGTTAGAGGTCATCACGAAGTTCACGTCACGAGGGAGTAAAGACGCATCGAAACGGACTCTTTAACGTTGACGTCATTTTTTGTTCGCGATTACCACGTTCAAGTTGTGAACCACGTTACAAATGCCACATATGCGATGCGTACATAATTCAAATTGAAAAACGACCATACGGTGTTTTTAAATAAAACTTCTTTTACTTTAAATATTCATGGCAGGGGCGGGACGTAGCAATTTGCACCTGTCACGCTTTAGAACAGGGGTTCCCAACCTTTCTCTGACCATGTACCCCTTCAGCATTCCGACGGATAAGCATGTACCCCTTCAGCATTCCGACGGATAAGCATGTACCCTTTCAGCATTTCGAAAGATAAGCATGTACCCCTTCAGCATTTCGACAGATGAACATGTACCCCTAAAATTTCTTATGACAAAATATTTTGTTATGATTAATCACAGATGTATTTAAAAATAAGCCCATTACGGCTTTTTAAAATCATATTTACTGATATATGTATAAAGTTTTGGAAATAAAAGATATGTAAATATACATTTCTCTTCTACTGCTAACCTTAAACGTACCCCTTCGCATAGGCAAATGTACCCCTACCCCAGGTTGGCAACCTCTGCTTTAGATCCATGCACCGGTATTAGGCTCACTGTCACCGGCGCAAAATGTTCCTGACACAAAATACACCCTGGAATACTTGGCAACGTGCTAGGCAAGCGGAAAATCAGCGGGACAAAGTGAGCGTCTTTTGTACGCCGACTAATGCAAAGGGTTTACTTTGCTTACGCGCACCCAGAGAGTGTTTTGATAGCAATTGTGCCGGATTGACAGAAGATTATCTCACACGACAGACTTCCTTGGCGTTGTTTACATATGAAGACACGCTAAGCAACCGGCCCTTGCACGATTGTGCGCTAATGATTTTGCTATGGAGGTCGAGATTTAAATCCTGCAGCCGTGCACCAACTGTGCGCGTTTATCTTCCAAACAAAACATACTTGCAGCGCTGATTTCACAGGAAAAAAAAAACGGATTACTACTCAGGACCTTTGTTTCTTCACGTTCTGCTGTCTGTTTTCAGGGGGTTCTCAGACTTCACTTCATCTCGCTTAGTTGGTCATGCACATTACAACAAAGAGGAGCAACAAAAAATCGACAACATTCTACGACGGAGAAAAAAGTAAAAATACCCGAATTGTAACACCCGTCAGTTCCTCTCCTGCAAATCCCATTAGTATATTGCAAAGTCTTCAGCGTTAAGAAAAAAGCCGTTCACGTGGTTGCACTACATGTAAAAACAAACAATACGTACTTGGGCGTTGATTTCGTATTCCAATATATTTCGTGCCTCCGAGCAGCTGATTCCACTTCAACCGTGACCAGAAGTAACCCAAACCAGAAGCTCATCACTCGTGCCATGGCGTTATTGTTAACACAACCGAAGTACAGGGCAGCTGTCTAACAATGCTATCACACCCAGGAAGGTCTGCAACAAGTCAAACAATGAACTGCACAATCCTGCTGATGTGACATCTCACATTTAGCGCTAGGCGCGTGGATCCCGTGGGAGGTGGCAGTTGAAATACCTTTAGCCAATTAGCAGAAGTTGTTGGGTGTAATGATAGGCCCTGTTTCCCCGCACAGTGCACTTTGTGGCGATACGTGTGAAAATCAGAAGATCAGCGGAAAACACGCCAACGCGGTTGTCGCTTGAGCGAATGACCAGCGATGCACTGCCACATGTTTTCAACTTCACGGCATTCAAGTCGCGTGAACCGCTTTGAGCTTAGAAAAATTATATCCCTGTGAACTGTTAAAAAGCGAATAACGGCTGAAAAACGAAGGATTCGGACTCACTTAATCGGAAAACACTATTTATTGTGCTTCACATCGGACGCTCATAAAATTCGTTTGCGGTAAAGCTGGAAAAACTTGCGCATAGTAAATGGCACTGCAGAACATAATCATCCGCACAAATGCTCACGGTCAAGAAAAATTCCGCGCAATGGTTCGAACATACTCCACAGCGGTGTAGGAGCTGGGAGTTCAGGGGGTGGAAACGCACCCCCAACAGCATTCATTTGTAAAACGTTTGGGCAAAATCTCAAAAAATTGGGCAAATAAGCTTCGATATTTTTTAATAATATTAATGAAATTATACTTCCTGGTTATTAAGTGTTCACGCGTGGCCCTCGAGTCTCCCAGAGTAGAAGCACTTTGCGCTGTCCCCATTCGCCTCCCTAGCACTGTGAGGCAGATGCATAGGATTGCTGAGTCAAGTGGCTGCTGACAATGTTCTTGCACAGCCTAGCCTACTGTTTTTCAGTGAGGTTAGTACAAGGTATGGCAACATGGTAGAGAAAATTGTAATGTACCAACAGCTACAGAAAATTTTACAAAGAAAGTTTGTCGTATAAACGGTTTTCGGGAAAATTCGGGCAAAACATTCTTTGCGTTTGCACCCCCAAAAAACTTGCCTGCCCCTATACCTGTGATACTCCACACGCCATCTATTAACTGGTATGCGGCGCAACGCGCTTGGCTGATTGCTTTGCGATTTCTTTACTTCCAATTTTGCGCAATGCAAAGTTGACAGAAGCTTCAAGGGCGTCGGGCGATGCCGCTTGTTGCGAAACCGCTTGTTTTCGAAATGTGATTGTTTTCGTTTTGGAATAACGCAGGCAGGTGAATTCATTGCGTATTCGTAAACCCGCGTTAACTTAAGTTTAGAGTAAGACTTCTGACGTGGTCGAACAACATCATCACATCTATCAAATCTAATTTCGAAAGTTCTGCTCACGCTAAAAATACGGTGAATAGTTAAGAGAAAAACTCACCGCAAATAGAAAAAAGGCGCACGTATACTTTCACGCAACAGCCAGTCGTATAAATAGTTTTGCTATTTTTAAGCTATTTTTTGTAAAACGGCAAACAGCACAAGTGATTTAGAATTTCCACTAATTTCGTTCATCGAATGAAAAAGCAAATTACTTAAATATTTAAGCTACTGAGGACGAACGTTTCATGCTTTACATAAAAGCAGTAAGCAACGCCGATAAAGTCGAAACACACAAAACAGGCATCAGAAATCCTTAAACACAGCGTTGGATAAAGACTACGGGTGGCTCCAAAGTACGGAACTGCTAGCGCAAAGGGAAGCCCAAGAACACCTCTCAACCCTACATGCACATGGTAAAAACTCGCCACGTCACAGTTCACAACACAAAATGATTTTCATTGTCGAAAGCCACCGTCGCGTGCAATCTCCACTGTCTTTAGTGAAACTCGATCCCGTCAGCGCTGATTGACATTTTTTAATCCATTCTTAGTGAACCCCACGCGTTTGCTGGTGGAACTTCAACTGGCACGTATTGAGAGCTGGGCGTTTTATTGCTACAGCTGGCTTAGGTCTTGTCTCATTTGTGATAAGCGCATTGACTTTCAGGGACGCGGAAATCACAACAGTGACGCGCTCACTGTCGTCTAGGATATTTGCCAGCACACTTGCAAACTTCAGCTAGGCTCCGGCTATTCGTTGTGCTGTGTCCCGCTAACGCAGCGTGAAACCATGTTTCTTGTGACTTCGACTTACTTCTTTGCAGCCATCGCGGACACCAAATGCATTTTCATGCCAAACAATGACGTAATTTTCGTGATTGTCACGCTGCAAAATCGATTTAAAACTTTTGCGCTGAAACTACGTTTTACAAGATAAGTTCTGAACTGTACAAGGTATCGTCAGCAAGGATAACGTATTCCATCGGGCAAGGTCAAAACAAACTCAATTTTTGCAACACATTCAGAATTTCCTCTAGATTAATTGCGAACCGTGCTGGCTGTTGCGCAACCAGTGACAGATATTTGCTTTTAAATCAAGCAAAGTGCGTGTATCTGTGGATACGGCATCAGCTTCGTCGGTCGACCTACGCATTTTGACCCGTTTTTAATGCAAACATGCGTCGTGTAACGAACATCAAATTGCATAAGTCTGTGATAACATTCCGCACCTTCCAGCTTCTGCGCGCGTTGCAGCAGGATTTAGATTCGACACCATCAAGCGCAAATGTTCATATCAGCTTCACGAACCGTTACTTAAAGTGTAAGTCTTTACCAACTTCATCTGGTTTTTGACTGAACAAGTCTCAGTGCCTTCCACGTAGCATTGTTGCTTCGCAGCTGCCTGCGACCTGACAATTTACCTTTACTTCAATTTGCCCGCTTAACAAAGTTCCACAGCAATAAAGACACCAATTTGTTGCACAAGCAGGCTCCTTCATTCTGCAAAGTCGAACGCTGCAGACGTGGCTGTTCTGCAAAAACACATTCGCCAACCTGAGGCAAACGCCTTGACCACAAACGCCACTTTTTAACAACTGAATACGGTCGCACAGCTACGAAAAAAACGCTTCGATGGAAAAAAAGCGAATGTCCTCGCTGCTCTGACGAATGCCGCCTTCAGACAACGGTTCTGCGAGGCCTGGCGCGTATTTGCCTTGTACTGCCGGCGATTGCTGTTTTCAACGGGACTTAAAACGACTAGTCCACATGGTTGCCAGATGAAAATTTCAATTAAAAAACAAACAGTGCTAAAAAGAGGCCAGAAAAAGGCAAAACGGATCAGGCCAGAAAAAGCCAAACTTTGTGGTATTACTATTCCTTTGCCACATAGAAACATCTCAATTACAAAAATCTAATTAGAAATTTTCTTCGAAATTTGGATAAAGTCTTTCTTGGCCTTGTATCGAAGCTCATTGCTGATGCCTCTCTGACTTTTCATGGTTTGTGAGGCTGCACACTATGGGTAGAATAGTGCCACAGTTTGCATACTGATCCATTGGCAGCTTTCTGCGCCCATGTGAAAGTCATCTCTCATTCGCTCCTGTACTTACAACCAGAATTATAAGAGCACTTCCTCGACGTCATTATCGCATTTCTATCGCTGAAACACAGACCTGTCTGCAAGAGTTGAACCTACTTTGTGCTTGCAACACACGAAATGAATTTTTTGCGTCATCACTGGAAATGTTTGCATTGTCTAAAAATTTCCAGTAATTACGCAAAAAAAACATTATTTAGAATCTTGCAAACCTCAAGTCTTACCAACATCACAACTGGCGTCGGAATAATATATAATTTATCATAAAAACTTTGCAAATGTGTTGACGAATAAACTGGAATAGTAATATTTTCCTTCGAGAGGAAACTTTTTAAGCGTAAAAGGGCCAAAAAGGATCCAAAAGGCCAAACTAATCTTTTTAAGGCCAATCAACTTGAGTTGAGGTCAAATAATAACTTTTTTAGGCCAACTAACTTCAACTCAAACCTGGCAACCGTGCGAGGCCACCGTGATGACACGATGGCCTCGATTAAGATTCCATTAGGTTTTCAAAAATAATGTGGAGTTGTCACGCAACGCGTGAAGTTGCGGTGCGGGTGCGGAAATGTAACTTGGGAAAATCTCTGGAGATATATTTAAGACCAACTTCCTGCGTGTTAAATAAAGTAGATTTAAGGACTTCGTGACAATTTGGCAACAGCGAAATGGCCAACATAAATTTTGGCAGCATGACAATGATGCAATCTCGTTAGCAAACGCTTCGGCGACTCATCATTTGGGTGACAGTCAATTTACTAATTGGACAATCCAGCAATATGGCGTCTGCCTGTTGGTCTGGCATTGCCTTTCGGCAATTGTTCTGCCACCAGCGCCTGCATCATTATGTCGCCAAATTGTATGTTTGTTTTATTGTCATTCCGCTGAATTTTCACATAACCGAATGGTCATGTCGCAGAATTGGTCGGTGACAAATTGTCACTGAACGACGTTTCACACGAGGAACAGCAAATGCAAAGCTCTGTGCAGCAAAGCATACTTCAATTCCAATAGATGTGCGTTAGTGCATTGCTGGTCACAGCAAAATTCGTCTCAAATTGTTTTAAATATTTCTAGTCAAACAGCCGTCAGCAATGTTCAGCTCTAGGTGGAGTTTCCTTGGACAACCGCCTGGAACTGCTTGGAAATCTTACAAGGTCTTTTAAAATGTAGGTGGTGGAGGCACGTTTCAGGATGCATCCCAATGGAAACAGTCAGTGAATTATGTTCTAAAAAAAACGGGAATTTTTTTAATTAACCTTGTTGTCCAGTTGCAGACTACAGACGCTGTGGTTATTGCAAGCTCAGTTTTTCACGTTAAGTAAAGCAGTCGTGGAGTAGCCCTATGCGGACCGCAAAACCACTATAGTGGCTCGGACTTTGTCCAGACATAACTTGCCGACGGATAGAGCTAGAGAGCTGTACAAATTCTCTAAAAGAAAAAATCTAGCTTCGATTCTAAAAAATTCGGGCACTGTTGGTTTCAACTTCTTTGTGTGTGACGTCACAACTGGGGAAGGTCAAGGGATATTTATTACGTTATCAGATGCCGAGAAAAAAGTTTAAGTTTACTTATTTTTTCTTTCAAAATAGGCTAAGCGAAAACCCGCGTCTTTAGAGCACTTGATTGGCCATATAGTGTTAGTGGTTGGCAAATTATGGCCAAAAAAACGATAATCAATGGTTTATCCCAGTCGTTACACCACCCCAACAAAGTTCAGGTTCAAAAGCGCCAGGATTTTTTTAAGTCGAAACTTGGTGACTTAATTCTTCTTTGGAGGTTTTGAAAGGCTCTCCAGCTCTATCGGTCGGCAAATTACGACTGGAAAAGTACGAGCCGATATATCAACTTCTGCGGTTCTTACAGGGTTGGTTGCGATTTGACTTCATGACCGTGAAGACAGCCACGTCAGTGCTAAATGGTACTGCAGCATTTTAGATGATGTTTTTAAGTTACATGCCGCTTTTTTTAATTTGCGTTAAAACGGGAGCATTACAAAACTGTGAATGAAAAGGAGCACAGCAGGCAAACTTTTGGTTTATTTTTTGTGGCGTGCGACTGTTCGCAGTACCAGTAATATTGACCATTGTATTTGTTACATTTTAACCAGGCCTAATTTTTTCGTAGTTTTAATTAGCCCAACTTATCATGACAAATGTGGCTGTCATCGTAAAATGCTGTTCAAAACTGAATAATGCAACAATTTATTTATAAAAACAACGTTGTTGTGTAAAGACTCCGAAATTAACGCGCGAAATGCATTTGCATGTTGCATCTAAAACTTTTAATTTGAAAGAGAGATAGAGTAACGAATGACAACCTTCAATGAAAAGCACGAAAACATTTTTGTTTTGTTTCATTTACGAAGCTTTTGCTGGAAGCACATTTCCAAAACTTACTTTCGGCGCGTATAACGTCTTTGATGGACCATGACCACCATACAAAACTCACTACTTATTTTGCATGCAGGAAAGCAATGTTAAATGATGGTCATCGTCATACTTGCTGTAGATACGCGACAAGCATGCATGGCATGAACCTTGTGGAGCAAGCACATGAAAAAGATGAAACGCAACAACGGTGGAAAATGATTCTACATACAATGAAAAAAGTAAGGCGATTGGAAACTGACATTCGGCATAATTGTGAAAGTCGGTGAACAAAACCTGGTATAGTGAACTCCCATCTCCTTTTCATGATGCATAATTAAAAGGATATACTAACAGCACACGATAGAGACTGTAGACTATAAGTCAAACTGTGCTGTACTGGAAAGGCCCTGCTTAGCAATTAAAGATTGGAAATGTAACAATTTCACACACAGAGCAATTTTATCGCAGTGGCGAAATATTCCACTTTTACCTCTATGAAGAATCTGTGATAGTTCACAATTTTACTCACCAACTTCAAAAATGCTAAGCAAGTGCCACTTTTAAGAAAACACAGGTCCTTGGTGTAGTGGATTTGTCCAAATAACGATAAATTTATTTTTAGATTGCGAAAGAAACTTCCTGTTGGGTATTCATAATAAATATTACTATAGGAGTCCAGTCATGGCACCAAGTTGGGACCGTATACTGACATGCATTCAGTGACGGAAACGTGTTTTGTTTTCCAGATTTATACCAAAATAGGTATTAGTCTGTGTACCATTCGGTTTCGTGTGCACGGCCATGCCCCTCACAGACACTGCCTCGCGAAGATTCTCCCACCTGACGTCAGCAAGAACTAGGCCAGGTAAGCTACTTTGTCGCCCAATGAAAAGGGCCAAAACCTATTAGCTTTCATCGGTTTAAACCAAGTTCGTGACTTCAGTTTAACTACATTACAATGCTCCTTCAAATTTTTCAAGTACATTTTAATTACTCTGTGCTTTAACCATCAAATTGAAATTTCCCCTGCGCACGTGCAATTGATGTGTACACGAGTAATTGTAATTTGGTGTTTTTAAATTCAACTAAATTTAAAAACACTTTAGTGCTTTTCGTATCAAAGCATCAAATGGGAGTGATGTGGACTTTAATGCTGTTACAAAATTTTGTAGGCATCGAATGACACAGCAGTTGCATTTTAAGATATTTTAGGATAACATTTTCCATGTGGACAATCCATTCCAATAAATCTAATTTTCAATCTAAAAACTCCCTCAGACCTAAATTGGACACTACCTCAAAAAGTAAATACCATTTCAAAGCTATTAAAAACGACAGGGAAGCTGCAAAAGTAGGAATAAAAGTGGAAAAAATCGTCGCCTTTGCGCAGAGTGTCGCTGTCTCGCCTTAACCTTGCGCACAGCACGGCAGATACTTAAATAACATAGAAGTCACACACACAATAAATCTGCGACATTTCGCCGCTGTCTTGGCAAAGTACTCCTGCGCAACTGTATTCATCATCCAGCAGATTGCAAGCCCTTCAAAAATGTAACCTTACAACGACTATAAATTCACCTACAATTCGGTCATCAACTTTAAGACATGATAGACAATTATGAGGTTGTCGAGGAGAGGGGAGCCCGACGAGAAAACCTGGCTAACAGTTTTTTCGGTGTCCCAGCGCTTTAAGTTTAGTTTGCATGAAATTATCTGTTTGCGCCAATAATTCAACTCAACTCTGTAAACTACAACTTTACAGAAATACACGTTTCCAGACACCCCCTTCTTTTACGAAGTTTGCAAGAATTCAATTCATATGTTGTGCAACGTGCAAACTGTGTTTTGTTGATATCACGTTTAAGTTTGCTGATTTGAAACCCTTCATCACTTCATGTCGGAAACGGTTAATTCAGGAATTTTTCATCTGATGTCATATACTTGATACGGTAGTGAAAAACTACAGACGATATTCACACCACGATAACAGCTCATTTTAGAAGCTAACCAACCGACACCATCAGTTTCAAACCTGTTTCAAGTCAAAGAATTCATTCACTAGCGGGAGTCAACACCAAGTTGTTCACCTGTTGATGTCGTTTATTTGGATCCTTCATCTAAACATGTTTACATTTTTAGACTGTTTAATTCATCAAGTGCCTGAGAAATGAAGTAAAATATCTCCTCGATTAAAGACATGTAACAAAATATGAACCAGACTGAAATAACCTCAAATATTCAGCTCTCAAATAAACGTGCTTTAAAATGAAACTGTCTCGAGGGGCTAGTAGCAAAATATATTCTTAAACAGACTGCTTCGGTTGTTCATTGTATGTAAGATAAATCATGCCAAATATTCAATCTTGAAAAGTTGATTTCAGCTCGAGAAATCCCAATAGAATACAGACATGTACGGTGCAAAAAACATAAGACACACCATCAGCAACAGTAGATGCGAAAATTCAAGGTCTGTATTCTGTATACAGTGTGTTAACATTTTTGTTTGACTATTTTGAGTCGTTTTGGCGCCTTGCCAAAAGCATCGCATTCTAAGCAGGAAATCGCGTTGTTGCCAAACACACTTACGCTGGGCTATCAATGCCAAAAATGTTGGTTGGTGTTTTCTTAACCGAAAAGATATAAAAAATTGCTAGCATGCTGCGCAATAAATTAATAAGCCGTGAAACAAGCTCTGCCACTGTCAAAAAGTAGCTCGTATTGTTAAGGATTTAACTAATGCAACATCACAAGTGGTTGGGGACATGTGCAACTAAAGTCGTATCGCGCGGGCGATATTCATTCAGAAACCGAGCAATCGTTGCAATAATTCTCCGAAACCATACGCATTTAACAAACGAAAACAATTACCAGAGCTTTCCTGCTTTTGTTATTTCACAGGCAAAAAACAAGGAAGTAAATTTTTTTCATCATGACACTAAAAAATTAAGAGTTTCCTTTAACATACGAAATGAAATTGTTCGGCAATTTTCCAAGAAATGTGTTACGTGTATTTCAACGCATATACACTACAGTCGTGCGTTTTGCTTCTCCGTGTGGAAGCTTGCCTGTGTGCGCTCAGAACGCTAATATTGCTCAAGCGTAAAATCTACGCCCTTGACATTTCTTGTGCGTTAACCCTTTTTGGTATAATCTCTTCTCTTCTGAGGTTTAACGCAACCACTCAAAAGATTACTTCTTTGCTCATTCCAAACAAGAAAATAGGCTGAACAACTTTAAAATAGGTTTGATGACCATATTACAACAACTTTGATTAAATTAAATCCTTGGACTGCAGCCATGGATGTGCCGTCCACAACGTTGAACTTTCACGTTTAGTGTGGATTAAACTGGTACCCATGTGGAACGTTAAGTGAACCGTAACAATGCCATAAAAATGCTTGTCAGAGCCGATTTCAAACATCGTGTTGTAAAGTAGATAAACCATCGACAATGATGGAGTACTGGAACAAGAAGCCACTCACGTCTACATCAGCGAATGTACAGTGCAATGAATGATTGGAACATAATTGAAAAACAATCTAGGGATCAGTGGTGGGCTTAAACGCCAATTCAAATCGATTCTAAGACATGGAAGTGCATGCTATACGCATATGCGATTCGAATGGTTGTCATCGGTCTGGTCCGAATCACGTGCTTACTGTAATTGCACCTGTTTTCTCGAGTCGTGCACTTATTGATGCTTGTCAAATGCCTTAAAAAGCATCCCAGATTGCAATATCATTGTACAAATGATCTGTTTCTACACTTTGTAGTGAAATAACGAGTCCAGTTTTGCTTTATATCACTCTTTACCTAAATTCTTAGTGTTTTAAAAAAAAGCCAGAAAGCCTTTTCCAGCTTCTGGAAAGTTTGACAACAAAACAATTCAGAGGCTTTGCAAGTTCAGCAGCACGCCGGGGGATTAGTATCTTTGTGATTAAATAGCTTTGTTTGGACCACAGGAGCTTTTCTGACCACTGCAGCTGCTCTTTATGCAGCATATGCCAAACCGTACGCTTCTTGCGCTATATACCCGGGAAATCACGGAATTGATAAGAGTTGCTTTGTTTGCGAACGTTGCCGTATTTCCAGATTAAAAAATTAAAGTTATGAAGCTGCTGACGCCGTTCAGAATTATGACGTCTGCAGCTTTATTCATGGATGCATTTATCATAACAAGCAGCAGTTCATAAAACAGAGAACTTTCTGTCGCAAAGGAATTTTTAGAATTTTTTTTCTCTCCGCCGAATGAACCCTCCATGTTATCTCACTTGACTGAGCAGGTTCACAGAACAATAGTATTTTTCGGGCTTCACTCGGTCTTTAAAAGAAAAGCCAGGGGTTCCCAACCTGGAGTACATGTACCTCTAAGGGTACCTTTGCCTAAGGGGTACATTTTGTACAGCTGCAAAAAATTGAGTTTATAGGCATAAAAACGGAGTCTACCTTTAAAGTTATGAAAAAATCTAAAAGGTTTTATTAAAATTCAGAGGATGTTTGTTATTTTGGTCAATATCATTATCATAAAGAAAGTTTAGAGGTTCATGCTCATCTGTTGAAATGCTGGAGGGGTGCATGACCACAGAAAGGTTGTGAACCCCTGGGCTAGGCAAAGCTAAATTCAGTCTGTTTTTGAAAAATAATATTTTTTTCCTAAAATTGAAACAACGCAAACAGAGCATCCGCGCGTTTGACGAAAGCCTCAGGTTTAGCATGATATAAACATGCTCGTCAAAACCGGTGCGGTATTTTTTTAAAACTTGCTTGGTTCAGCCACACAAGTGAGTTTGGCTGTTTCCTTGAAAAGGGATATACCGGCCTTGCTCCGAAAGTTGAACGTTTCGTGCTTCTCCCTAGCATTAAGCAAAGCCAGGAGAGGGCAAAAGTCCAAAGTGGTCTGCGCAGGTTGGTTGAAGGATATTCGTGACTAGATGGTAACCCGCTTGCGGGGAGTGAATGTGTAGGCTGTTTAGTACCAAATCCGATTACCCACCAAGCAGTAAGGCAGCCGTGAACAGTCAAATTAAACGTGATTGAGTCGACAACGAGGATTAAAACTTTTTCGCTCACATCAACGCCGGCGGAAGTGGTTCAATTAACAGATTTTTACGAAAATTTGAAACTTTTGGTTCAGTACAAATCTTCCGAAAGCCATAATAATTTTATAAACTGACCCACTTTGTCTATCAGTGCTTTTGCTGACAACTTGAATTGCACAAAGTTTGCTTTTCATCTCCCGCTCGTTGGATCTCAAAGCATTGCGTTGACCAATATCTTCCAAAGATCATTCATCACCGAAAAGTTTGATGAAACACTTTCAAGATTCTTGCGGTTTTATACGGTTAAAAGCTGAAAAAATATTTTTTGCTTAAGATTTTTCAATCTATTTCCGTTTACAAAAAAGAGTCCAATCAGACAAAAAATATGCGCTTTTCAGGAGAAAACCAAGCTTTTTTCTAGGTTTTTCACAATTTAGCAAAACCGTGCGTTAAATATGTTGAGGCGAGTGACCCAGCTGAATGGACAAGTACACGGTATGGAATCAGCGCATTTGTTCTTTAGACTGCTCAGCACTGAGCTTTACTATTGGGCACAAACTAGTTACACTTTGACACAGCGTTCGCATTAATCAACAACTTATCAGTTACACCTTAGTGTTGCATGCGTTTTTCTCCTAGCCTTATTTCGCGTGTATTTACGGCTTCACATATCTTTTGCGGGGAAAGTTTTTCCCTTTAGCGACTTTTCGGTTTAGCTGTTCCGTCTCCTTGCCGAGTTCTCGTAACCTTGCTTCTGAGTATCGCGCCTTTTTTCTGCGCGTCAATGCTGTTAGAATTGTCGTTTTGCGCTCTTGAAATTAATGCTACATCGTAGGCAGTAAATTGCAGTCTATACTTTGAAATCCCCAGCTTGCTTTGTGTCTCGAAAAGCCGCGAGTCTAAGTTAGGTCTTCATTACATCGTGGATCAGACTGAATCAGATTCACATGGTTAAAAGTAAGTATATGTACTTGCAGCATGGGACCCCTCAGTAGATCTCTCGCAAATGCATGATTACCTGTTAGAAACCTATTAACCTAGATATTGATTTCAAATATGATACATCTTATTCAGAATGTACGTATATTACCCATCAGTTTTAGTGATACTGTTTTTGTGGACGCACTCAAGTGATTTTTCACTGATTTATTTAATTTTTTAAAGATCTTCACCCCTTTTTTTCGGCCACTTCCCCCAAGTAACTGTAGGTATGCATTATGGGCTCATAGCGAGACTACTTCAGTTAAATTAAAAAAGTTTGGTAGAATAAAGACTCCGTCTTCAAAGAATTAATTCATCATTAAGTTTTCTTCAAATTTTTTGCCGTGGAATCGCTTCGACTGTTTTTCAAATGCATTGTACACCTCGCCAATTAATATTAACGTTTATGAACACCAACGCTTTTCACTGCACGACCCACTTCCATTTTAAAAAATCCAACGACCCACCATAAATAAGTTCAAGACTAAAAATGAAACGAAGAGCAGAAAAATATAATAAAAAATGAAAATCCACACACAGGCACGCCCCACTAATGTGATTGCGGTGAGCCCCAAATTAAGAAACACTGATTTAGTTACGTACGACAACGTTCAGGAAGTTGCTCAAGTTCTTCTTGTTCCGCCTACACCCTCGGCAGACCGTTTCGTAGTGGTATGCATAAGTAAATGACTCGGTGCACACCTCGGTGCATCGTATACCCGATTGAACAGCACTGCTACACGCAACAGCCTCACTTGCAAACGTGCAGAAGTCTTGTAGCATCTAAACAAGTGTTTCTTTTCCACTGAAAAAGTTTTCAAACGACATCAAAACTTTTTTCGAAGTGACAGACATCTCTTCCTATATGCTGTACCCGCATAGCTGGCAATGGCAGTTCTTTCTGCTGTAACTGAGCTGAGGCATGAGAGTGACACACCGATGTTATTCGAATGTTTTATCGTTTCAATTGTGCGATTGCAGTCGAGAGGCTCCCGATTCCTGCTGAAAAAGCACCCCTGCAGTGAGCAAAGAGACAAGGAACACAAACAAAATATAAGAAAAGTGAACAGTGATCAGGCAGTGCTGCATGCACGTGATTGCACATGTGAGGTGCGTACAAAGCCACACAAAACGAACATTAGGCTTCGAGCAAATATAAAAACGGGTTTGGCCAGGCAGGAGAGCACTCAAAGTAAAAAAACATAGATTCGTCGGAGCAAATAGATACAGGATAATATCCGTGATCGTTGCGTGTTTTTTTCGCTGGAGATTTAGCTTGGAATAAAAAAACGAAGATTAGCGCTTTGAAAAAAATATAAATTGCGTAGCCACGTTGTGTCTGGTAAAAGACCATTGGAGCAGGCCCGCAACCAGGGGGGGGGGGCAATCGGGCAATTGTCCCCCCCCCCGAAATTTTTACAAACGTATGTATTTGTATGCTGCAGCAACAAGTTACATCATTTTCCCCCCGAAAATATCAGTTGGTTGCGGCCCTGCATTGGAGTTACTTATGTCACTGCCAAACGCAATGTGTTTCTTGAAACTCAGAAGTTTGATCAAAACAGAGACTAAGTGTAATGACAGGTAGGCTGTTCTTGAAACAATATGTGCAACTACAATTGGAAGTTAAAGAACAATAGTTTGTTTAAGGACTTTTCCGCAATTATCAGCTAATCGCACTGGCACTTCTGATTGATTTTCTTCTCGCCGTAGCAGTCAATCGAAAGTCAAATTTACCAACTCATAGTTGCTGTTGAAGATTCAGAAGTGATAAAATACAAAGATTTTAAACTCCGTCAGTAAAGGTTTTCGCTTTTGCAGCGAATAGCCGAAGTTTCATGACATGAATCACGAAATTGCAGCTCACCTAGACTGAAAGCAATGACTAGCAACCTTGGCTGGGTTTCTGAGCGCTCGAAAACAAAAAAATAAACTTCACAGTGACATAGACAATGATGGAGAGAAAAACAATCGGCGTCATCTGCGTTGCAGCCAACTCCGCAGCCTACCATTAGTCTTCAAACCCTTGGTCATGAAAATCTGATATCCACGCAGAAGAGCGACAAGGCGATGCACAAACAAGCTACAAATAAAGATGGGCGGTTTCTTTCAACAGCGTTTTCTGCGCCCCCTTTTTGATTGTTTATCGTCGGCATGCTGCGAGGATTGTCTTTAGACATACCAGCTTCCACGCTTACTGGCGGATGCATCATCTCGGGTTCGATGAACAGTTCACCGCCGTCATACTGAGAAAACAGCTTTTCGTCCTTGATCTTCTTCTGATTCTGCTGCAGACGTTTCAGAAACTCACGGACGGAAAGAGTCGACGGCTTTTCGGTGGTGACACGGCTCAACACGGTCGTGGTAGTGGGGCTTGTGGCAGTTGTTGAAAAAGTGGTTGTAGGAACGGCTGGAGTTGTTTTCACCTCTGAAAATCAAGAACGACCACGGATGAAGAAATGTGCAGCAAAAACAAATAACTACATCATAATTGCTCAAGACTGCGCCCAAAATTCGGAGGAATCTAATTCTAAGTGAAAGACAACAAAATTTCATCGGCATTTTCAAAACAGGGAACCGTGTTGGGGGAAATTGCACCGAACTACTCGCCTGGATCAGCCACTGAGCCTTTAGTAAACGTCGAGGTGCTCTGAAGGGTTTGCAGCTTGCAAACCACTGTGAAACGACTTGCGCCAAGAACGATTTTAAAGTTGCTCACCTTTTTTGCTAGCTTCTTGTTAAATATGCGTCATTATGCTTGTTTCAAGGAAATTCGGAAGCGCAATATCATCCCGAAAACATTACAGATTTTTGTTGCAATAACTTCTCAGCTCGCCTGTACTTGAGTTGAACGTTGGAGAGAGTGGTGACACATGACACGCGCTTGTAGGCAAAGTAAAGCAATTGCAAATAAATCAAGTCTGAAGTCGTGCAACTGTCTAACGGCCACTTTGACCTGAGCTGCATGGCGTTATTAGACAGTAAACAATTTTTAAAGGAAAGGACGGATTATCGCGGAACGTTGCGCCCAGCACACTGTCAGACTAACCCACTCATTCCTTCAGGTTTTGGACGAAAATTTGACTGTCTGGGCTAATAATTGTTACCTATACGCGCCGTAAGTAATTTTATGTCTTCTGACTTCCATTTTTAGACCAGTTAGGCTACTCCAAACAAAAGTGTACGGTCAGTTTCTAAGACAAATATCATTGCAACTTTGACAAAGCAGAGCTTCAGCTCGCACAAACCACTGACCTTTGCACGCGACTTTGATATGCAGTCGAGTGTTGTCTTCGCTGCATCCTTCGAAACGAGATCGATGCCCGCGCGGCAATGCTGCATATAAAAAAATAAATAGATTGTATTAAAAAGACTATAAGTTCTGCGTCTTTCTCTACATCGTCGAGAGCTTCCCTGTGTATGCATGCAACAACACGGCCAACAAATTGGACAGCTCTCGACGGCGGCAAGTGGCCTGGCGCCCGAGGTGTTTATGCCATCTTAACATGGCTTTCTGCATAAAAATGGCACTGTAGTATTTACATTATCCGGTAATACTCTAATGCTTCTCTAATTCTGTCGTGCCACGCACCATACACAAACAACATGGCGCCGTTTAGTGAAAAATTTGGGCTGAGTGCTAATTCTACATGACAAATATGAAGAAGGTCGAACAGGACCAAAAAACGACGAAAGGTTGAGAAAGCCGGGCGCTGTGCCGCGCAACAGGACGTGATGTATGGGGTCTGAAGCGATTTGCACCGTAAGCTGTCATTTCAATGACACTCCAGCAACAACCACTGAATGCTGCAGACCTGGCCGGTGATTATATCGTCTCCAGCTGAGCGGAGACCGATGGGTTAGGCGCGATTCCCTTAAAATGCACAAAGAAAAAAACGCCGGGGTGGTGCGATGTGTCAGCGGAAAAGTCGGTGAGGTCGAACTGCGGTATTGGTGTCTTGTAAAAATAACGATCGTCGATAAGATAGAGCAGCTGGCGTTTATTTTGCGTCACGTGTGTTACAAACCAAGAACAACGCCAGTGCGCAGGACATGCCACTGAAAAGATCGGAACAACTTGCCGAGTCCTTCGCAGCAGCTGATGGTCGTTAGTTGCACAATTTTGTCCACGAAATGGTTGCGCTACAGCACACCGACTTCTCGTTATTATACCTCGCTGATTGGCAACCAAAATAGCGCTGTCGAGTTAGAGGTTTGGCGGCACAAGCATTTATTGTATGAACTTCTTACGTGCGTACGTTTCAAGCCACATTTGCTGGCATAGATGCGGCAAATCGGTGGGTGGAGCTTCCAGCTTGTTACGGGAATATTAACCTCTAAAGATTCCTCTTAGTGTCGACACTCAAAAACGTGGGCTGCACACAAGCTACAGACCTAGCTTTGTTCTTGCCAAGGCAACTTTTATCTGACGCAATTCTACAAAATTTACCGTTGAAACGCCAATTAAAACGAGTTCTCGACCAGGGAGACAAGTACTTGAACGTGACTTGCAACTTACCCATGAAATAATAGTCGGCGCAGTACTGGAACTTAAAGCCGAGTGGGGAGGGACTGATCGTCTGAAACTTGATTGTCAGTTTGTTCTCGCGTTCCGGTCGGTTGCACGCGAACAGAAAACGATGTCGACCTGAGGTAAAAATCATTAACGTCTTAGTGAATACTCGTCGCGTTTTAACACAAAGACATGTTTGTCACGGTCTATTGCTTGCATTTGTGGCTGTGACCGTGAAAAGCGAGGATGTGTAAGACAGGCCAGTTACAAAGTTTCATACAAACGCAACGGCAATTGTCACTCTTCACTAAGTGCCTCAATTGAAACGTAACAAGGTACAAGCCAACAGCTTGACGCTGTGCTTTACAACGAGTTTTTTTGTGTGGTAAAGCTCTGGTGACTGCCTGAATCATCAAGGGTTTTATTCGCAGTGTTTGTCAATAGACAATCAACCTGGCGTTATCTTACAGCGAAGGTTGCCATCATAATAAGGTTTTAAAATGAGCTTCTGTCACGAAAAGTAGTCAAAGAGAAAAGTATCGATTCAATACTGCTATTACATCATCGCGCTAATGGCCAGCACCATCTAAATTAAACAACGTGGCTATCAAGTTTCATAATTATGTCAATTTAATGCTTCCAGGTCAGCCAATGAATCACGTCTTTTCTGAAGACAGAACAAATGCACTTTTCCTCAGGGTTGCCAATAATCCTTGTTCTTCCAGCCATCAGCGCAACCACAGCTTTGTCATGAACGTCACAGGAACACCAGCCAATACTTGAATTAGGTAGAGCGAGGGCTTTGAACTTGCTAAATTACCGCCCCCCGGCAAGGCACTACAGCGCAGGTCTCCGCAAACATCAAGACTTAACGGCCCATCCCATCAAGTTGCCCCAGACATACCGAGAGAGTGAAGTTGCAAACTTAGGCGAAGTCAGCTCACCTCTAAGTTGACAGTGATCGTATTCTGACTTCGTGACGTTGTAGAGGTCGAACACAGCTGGTTCACGTGGCCCTCCTACAATTTCCATGAGGCTGTGCTGCGGGCACAAGATGTCCATGAACTCGCCAATCTCAACGTGTTGGACGTGTTCTTGCACCTTCAACCTGCAAACAAAGAAAACAATAGTTAAATGCACAAAACAGTGCAGCAAAAAGATAACAAAACGAGCAAACATTTCGACCGGAAAAAGTGTTGCGAAAAGCAAACATCGATAAACAAAGCTCGCACGACGCTGCTGGCAGTAGTCTTAGTACATAAACAGTGGTCAGTGTTTGTGTAACTATCTCGCTGTCAGCTTCGAGACAAAGAGGTGTGAAAGCATACAGATTACCAAGAACAATGTAAATACATCGCTGTCTTATCAGTAAGAACAAAGCATGTAAACCTCAAGTGGACGACGGATTAGTCGCGTGAAACACTCCCGAGTAGTTTACAACGTGAACAGTTTGTCCAAGTTGGGCAATTTTCGACCAGCAAAGATCACCATTTTGCATCGGAGACCGCAGCCTCCTTTGCTGTCATTCAAAATCAATGTTGCCGTCACGTGACAAGCAGGCTCGCCCATTGTTGTTTTTGTTTCGCTCAGTGACGCCAGTAGGCCAACGCTTCTCGCAGTTCATAGCAACCTGTAGCACACGACTAAGACGAGTTTTGTTTCGTACTCGAAGAACGAATGCCCAGAGTGGTCATAACTCAGTATTTACCATGCACAAGGGGTACAAGGTGCTAAAAAACTACATGATGAACTTTTCTTTGGTACACAACCCGAGGTTTAGCTGGTCTGCTGCCGTCATAATTGTCAAAATTTAGCTCCCTGCACATTCATTCACCCAACCTAGTTTCGAAAAGATTAAGTAGAGCGTCAACAAGCCCTTGGCTATCGTGATGTCAGCGCTGCTGAAACACATGTTTTGCGAAAGGACTCCATTGTTTGCTCAGAAAGCTTTGTCTTCAACATTTGCAAATGCTTTTGCCGCCAACGCTGAATGAAAGACCTCGTTGACAAAAAGCTCCTAAAACCACTGTCATTTTTCAAACCGTTAATTTTTATAGCCTTCAATGCCACTTGAACAAAAACCTGTGAGACTTAGAATTTTCTGCATAATTAGTTCCGAAAGACAAAGAGACATCATCGTACGCACAGAAATAACAATAATGGTCAGATTAATCACTGACCCCAAAAAGTGCCCCGAATATGACGCAGCTGCAAGTGATATTTTGATTGTAAGTCCAATGCAGAGTACAACTTGCAAGTTTTACACAGTTCTACCAGAAACGAAAACGCAAAAATGACAATTTAAACGAGAGACGTAAGATGTTTCGAAAACGACAGTTTTCAACCTAGTAAAACTGCAGCGAAGCTCCAAAGCAGTTTCACCACGTTGCGTTGTTTTTTGCGTAGTTGCTCCTTATACGACTTTGCTATGATTTTAGTTCGTGCTCAGAACTATCGTTCCCCTCAAAATTGGTTCGCTTGAAACCCCAGACCATCGTTTGAACGGTCCTCGGAGCACAACTCATTCCGCGTTTTTCCATTTCGGCGGACATGTGGCTCTGCGTGAGCACCGACCCAGATTCATTTAGAAAACAAACGAAGTGAGCCACAGAGGACTGCTCGCTCGCCCGACGTGGATGGAACATTTGTGGGAACCGGATGTTTGAAGGTTTGCGCTTGAAGCAGCCAAAATCTCGACCAGCAAACGCTCTCGGAAACCGGTGACCAGCACAGTCATTACTTTCGACAGACACCGTTTTCGTCAAATAATCGATGCAGTCCGTCGTGAGGTAATGAATTACTGCGGCAATTTTGGTGCAGTGTGTTTGTGCTGCTGTCTGCTTTTCATCGTTGCCGTGTGCAACATGAACATTAACATGTTGACATCCAGTTTTGAGAGAGAGCAGCTCCCACTTTTCCATGAGCTAGTTTGTTGATTTTCAAGTAACACTGACGCGTTTCGCAAATTGAAACAAGCGTTTTTGCGAGGTCTGCCTCCAACGAAGGAAAAAGCATGCTCTCCACAAAGCAGAGGTTTCCGGCGGCCTGCGATATTCGTCGCGCCATCGCCACGTTAAGCAAACGCCAACTTGTTTTGTCGCGCAAAATACATGTGCTCAGCATCGCCTAGCCATCAACCCGGCTGCGAACTCGACACGTTCGTAAATGCTGCGCCTGTATACACAAGCGTTGGAAGCGCTGCTTCCCACGTTCTGTATTATAATCAATCGGCATCAGGTTCTCTGATCCTGGCCTAAATCAACCGTGCAAATGACCGATTACACGGCCCAACTACGTCACATCATTTGATTGGGCCAGAGGAGGACTTACAAAGCCTGGCGAGAACATGGCTAACTTAGTCATTAGCTCAATATTAACGCACGCGCCAGATTGGCGGTGAGTTAAATACGGGACTCCAGGTGAAACATCCGTTCCAGCTGGTGGGTTCATATCAATTTTCAGTCTCTCGAGCGATGATATCACAAAGACATTAGTGAAAAAACTGCTAGGCTGCGCTCTGCGAGCTGACAATTAATATTTTATATTGGTGTAGATTGTCACAGCTGCAGAGAGCTAAGTTTGAAGCGTATCAAATCGCATACATTTCCAAGTTCCACAGCACAGAAACGCAAGCTTGCCTTGCAGTTTGCTCATAATTTTCTCAGTAATTTTTCGGAGATGAAACCAAAATACAAACCTGACAAGAAACCTAACATTTTCAAAAACGGTGATGTGTTACTGCCAAGTGTAAAAGTTTTAAAAGTTTTATGAAATCAAAGGTTTTGCAATCTCCTCAATACACTTTTGGTTAGTTGCCACCTTAACTTTAGTTAACTTTTAAACACCAAAACGTTCAGTTTTACTTTCGCACCCGGCTAGGTATAGGTCACATACGGAACTCTGTGCATCAGTATCATTTCTTTCCTACTTCTTATACATGCGTCCCTATACAATGATTTATTCAATTCACACTTCCAGTTTTATTTTACACTCCTTACTAAAACAAAACTGTATTAGCGTAGCACGTAACAAAAGCCGCTTATTTTGAGGATACTTACTCTGGCGTCATTGCAGAATTCCAATATATGACATGTCGCCTTCGCGTAGCTTGACAATTGTTTACGATGGCCCAAAGCACGCAAACCACAGCTATTTTCATAATTTGTATGATGTCTGTGCTGTCTGTTCACACTCTTCCAATTTCTCAGAACTTTGCAGCAAGCAAGCTTTTGTTCGAACTTTAAAATATAAACGACCTAATATTTTCTGAAAATACAGCAAAAATGTATTAATATTTTTTGTACACATCTGATTGCTGAAATCCTGAGTAGAAATTTCTATCATCGATCTGTCTTCTTGCAACGACGCTCTGCTATATTCACAAAGCAGTAATGGAAACTAAAATCCTGCCGACAGCTCATCTCTAACCGGGTGCTACCCCGATCCAAGCCGTAACCGAATGAGGAGCCCTTTCGCGTATCCCGCAAATTAGTACAAGACAATCGAAGACTTTTTTCCCTTCACGCTCAAGTCGTAATGACCACTTGTAACCGCGGTCATCCCGTATGCGTCCGAATCGAGCATCGCAAGAATTAATGCCTTTCGACGGTCGCCTTTAAGACATGTCAAAATATTTGTTCTTCTATCTTAAAGCCGATCGCAAGATCTTCTAACCTTGCGAAGCTGGGTCTTGCTTGGCGCTCGCGAGGCGATAACCAGCTTGGAATCAATTTTTGACAAGCGGTAGTAGTTTGTCTGCGTGATGGACAGCACGCGCCTGGCCAGTTGCTTGTCAGTAATAACGGATTCGTCGGCTTTATTACTTTCGTAGACATAAAATCATCAGGTGTTTCCGAAAACCTTTAAAGGGTACGCGTCAACACGAGACAATTCCACGCTTTATGACGAAGTTCTACATTTTTGTGTCTGTAATATAATTCTTTATCGGTTGCATTTAAAAGTCAACCCATCAAGAGCGTGAAAGCGAGTGCTTCAAGTTTTATAATGCATTACGAAAAGGTTTTCACTTGTTGCTCTCCACGTTTGTTGCATTCACACACATGTATAGAAAACGCTGGTCTTGATGGAAGCTGGAAACACAAAAGAGGACGAGCAAGCAAACCGTGATTGCACACAAATGGCTGGAGCAACTAGCAAATTTAACGGATAAGCTGGGTTTTTGCTATTTGTTGTCTTTCTTGCTCGTTCAGCTGTGCTTGGTATTTTTTGCATCTGACGCCAAGCGAAAGCAAACACGCAGCTTCTCCCACTCCAAACAAGGTGAGCTTTCATTTTTCTTGAAAGAGAACCAGGATAACCAATGGAGATGGTTTAGGCTGCTCGGATCAGGGGCATACCGACGGGGGCAAAGCGAGTCACAACTACCCGGGCGCCGAATCACTGGGGGCGCCGAAAAGTCCCAGCAATGTCGCAAGTACCTTCTTCAACAGAATACATTTAGTTCCAAAAGACCTTAGGTTCGAACAAAAGGGGGCCAAACTTGTTTCTTGTCCAGGGCGCCACCTAACCTGGGTACGTTCCTGGCACTGGCTCGGGTTGAAAGCGATTGAAGCGGCACACACAGAAAAGCTGCTTTTTTCCCAAAAAGAGCTCTGATTGCTTGGTCTTCAATTAGGTTGTTTCTTTCACTCAGCGCTTGAAAGAGTTCAAAGCCTTTAGTGCTCAGTATTTGCATTCCGTGTCTTGTTGTCTCCAGACAGACCCTTACACACCCGTACGTGTTTTCCAGGGGGCTTTCTAGATGGACGGGGGGAGCTTGAGAATCAGATCGCAGTTAATGAAAACGTAAAAACTTCATAGCAGCTGTTACTATAACTAATTGTCGTGTGAATCGGGGGTTTGAACACTGATTGGGGTTAACAGCCCAGAGCCCTCCCATAGCGATAGGTCTGCGTCACAGAAGGTGCAGCTAACAAGCGAATCAACATTTTGTGCAAAGCCCTTCTTGTTTCTGTATCCGTGATTTGTCAACGCAACGTCAATGTCATGTTATCTAATCTTCAAAATATGTGCTTGATTGCTTTGGCTTCGTATCGGAGGTAATCCAAGCTTGACAGAAAATAACGAGAACTTCATCAGTCTTGTGAGCATTTCGATACATCCAGCTGGTTTAATTCATTGTAACGCTGGGAGTGCTGACTTTTTAAGTAGAAGAGCACTGGATAACAACTCTTTCGGGTGAGGAGATTATCTCGAGACGTTAATTCTGGTTTTGGTCAAAAGGTATTAAGTGACGTCGGAGGTCTTTCAACGAACGTCGTTTTCCGCAGAAACGCGGGTTTTTACGCTCATTGTAATGTGCTTACATTGCTTTAAATCGCTTTATGACGTTTGTAACCTACATCACGTGTGTCTCGAGCGACTGCTCAGAAATAAATCAGTTTTGGTTCGTTTTGAGGGGAATAAACAATAACATTTCCTGGCAAGTTCAGTCGAAAATCTGATGCTAATGGAAAAAAATATAAAGACTGGAATGAGATGGCCTACATGACGAAGCAACAGGCTGGTAAGCAGCATGCGTAGCCATGGTTTCGCGCTATAATATGACCGACCATCGCTGCATAAAAAGTTGGGATGGGGTTACCTATCTGACAGAGCGTGTACACTATGGTGGCTGTCGTTAGAAAAGCAGCAAGGTGGCAGAATCGGAAATTATGCCGCCATTTCATTAATAGAAGGATTCGTATTTCCATGGTTCGAACAGAAATTTTAATGTGCTGACTGTAATGAGGTGCAGTTGACGATGCTGGTTGAGTATATGTCACATTTGTTATTCGAATCAGTTACCTTTCGGGCTTTTAACGATAAAGTTTATGCAAGGGTAATTTTTGACCGCTTGAATCATCCACAAATGCTATGCGACTGTGCAAACATTTTGTTCGGTATGCTTCCAATATTGCAGCGCAGACCAAAACATTTATGTTACGTAAAATTTGATTGTAAGTAAGGATTTAAGCAAAATAACAGATAAAGAAATACTGTGACTGATTCAATGCGAGAAAAGCTGAATAAAATGTTATTTTATGCATTGTGTAGGCCTACATTGAGTTGCCTTTTTATTGCATTGAGGAATTCCGTGAAACAGGGCCAGAAGCACAGGTATCCAAAGTCCCACAGAGCGAGAATCACTTTCAGCTGTGAGGTTTTTGTAGGAGCTTTGGGAACGCATAAGTATGATCTTTTGGTATGATTCGAACTTTACGCAGACAAACACCACTTCACAGAATTTTTGCCGTTTTGTGCTCCCAAAAAATCTCTGGTGTGGTACGGGCATGGAGCAGTACATGCAGTAGTGATGCCTCTTTGCCTCGCACCTGACGAACATGTGTTTAATCGAGTTGTTCTCAACATTAATTGCATGATGAGGGTCGAATTTAATCTTATGTCTGTCTCTGTCATGCTTTGCTGCGGTATCTGTGGCCACCTGAGAAAAACTATAGGCGGATTCTGTTTTTATCGTTTCATAAACATGCCATTTACTGTGCTCTATTTCACGGAAGTACTCATGTTTTTGCGTTACGAAGGCAACCTGCTGACCCGAGCCCCTTTTGCGTAGAAGTTTTTGCTGTCGAAAACATTGCAGTAAAATTGTTTGCCTAAATTTCCTCGCTGAAAATACGACACAGAGTTTTTGTTTTTTTCTTTAGCAAACAATTCTTTTCTCTGCGTTTTTTGTATTGCAAGACTTTATACGACTTGCCGCCAGTGCAAACTGTGTTAAAGTATTCAAAACAAAAAGATTCTTTCACACTAACATTTGTAAGCTTTCTTATTCTCCAAGTCGTAACAGATGAGGCCTAACGCCTCAACTCACAACACGTTTGAACACAGCGTTTTTGGGGAGAAAAAATTGAGATAAATTCGGAAAATATGTCAAATAATAAGATGAAACCACAACAAATCAGACGCATAGTAACCAAACGTTTGACAGGACATTCCCAAAAATTAATATAAGATAGAATGACCTTTTCTTTGGTCGTTCATACTTTCTGACAGATGTCAAACATCACTTTTAACAAAAATATCTAACAAATTGGTCAAATCACATTTTTAAAATTCCATTTTGATTGTTTAGTAAATGTTTCGCAAAACGATAGTTTGGTAAATGAAAACGTGGATGAAAAAGTGGTTTTTGGCAATTTTTTTGCGTTGTGCAATGATTTTGTACCGGGTATATTTCTTGCTTTTTACTGTCTTTTGTTTTGGTTTTTGCGTACATGTCAAGACTGTTAAAAATAACAGTAAAGTGCAGTAAAGTCATTAAAGAAGAAGTTTTGGTTTGAACTGTTCCGAAATGCCAGGCTTTTTGTCCTTCGCGAAAATAATTGCAAAATACAATAAATTAATTTATTTTAAGGAGCATATTTACTGACTTGGTTACCAGTAGTCCCAGACAAAAATAAATTGATCAGCGCTTGTGACGGCCTCTCATCAGCAATTAACAACGGGTTTAAACGTATCGCGTGTGGCTCAGCAATAAAGAAATTGATGCAAACCAATAACGAGCTCAGGAGAAAATTGCTACAATTTAAATCCAGTTCTGAACCAAAATGAAAAAAATAGGCTTTGCTACAAAAGCTTCTAAGGAGTTTTTTTGTGATATTTCAAAAGTTCCTTATCAAAACGTACAATTTAAAATAAATTTTGAACTAAAGATCGAATACAACCCCAGTGTGCCAAAAAAATTTCTGGACAAAATAAGCAACACTTTGTATGGTTTCATGAAAGTCAAAAGCAGCCAACCGCACGACAAATCCAGATTTTCTTCCAAGAAGTAGGCTAATTAAGCTCTAGGCTATATATGACCATTCTACCTAAATTTAACGTATTTTTAGTATTTACTGAAGCTTTGTCATAAAGTGTTTGTGCGAATGCAGGATATTAGGTATTCAGTTTTTGCTAAAGATTTAGACCAGCCATGTCCAACCCAAATGGCTTACGGAGCCAACAATTGTGTCACTGTCTTACCCAGGGCCGCACAATGAAAAGCTAACCTTGATCTTAGCAAACTAAATGTAGCTCAAGCTAATGTACTGAAAGCGTTGGAATCCCAACTGCAATGGTAAAAGACGTGATAAATTGGCACTGAAAAACACAACAGCTGCAACAAAAATATCAAAATGAACATGATCAAAATAAGGACAGGTTGTCAGTATATAGGATATTTTATTACAGCGAATACCTAAATCGGGCCGCACAAACCTTCGACTGGTCCGCATGCGGCCCGCGGGCCGTGAGTTGGACATAGCTGATTTAGACTGACAATAAAAGATAATGTAATCCCTTCCTGTTTCAGCCTACGTCAAGAGTTTTCCAGTCAAACTCTATGAATAGAAACTCCAGGAGCAACCCCGAAGGAAACGTATGGTGTCTTCTATTGTTCAGTTGATAGTGATGAAGCCATTTGCCGAGAACCACGAAAAGAAATTGAAACATGCAAATGAACGAGGTACTTATCAACAGCTGAGTTTACATGAGAGCAAAAAAATCGAATTAGAATCCGTTTACACTTCTGTTATCACTCGATATAGAAAAGCGTGAGCAGTGAATGTACATTTTTGGAAATAAACACTTTGGTTTCTATGGTGAAAAAATTTTTTCATCAAGCAACAAACAAATTTTTCCAAGAAGTTTCGAATGCGATCTTAACACTGCACACATGTAATAGCGGCTACTACCATCAGTCAGACTGACAGCGGAAGCCTTCTCACTAATTTTTTTCTTGCTATGCTTTGTGATTCCACACAACTTATTCTCAGCAGGACAAATTTAATTACCGTGCTATTTCTCGCTTGCATGTAAGCGACATTGATGTGCTAGCGCCATGTAGTGTCAGTTACTTAAATGTTTAGACAACCTTTCATCAAACATCGCACAAACGTAAGTCACATTCGATTCAACTGACAAATAATTTGCAGAAGATCGAATACACATTACATGTTTTGGTAGATCACACAAAGATACCCGTCGTCACACATCTGCTGCCAAATTTGCAATCGGAAGTAAAAATGTTAGTGTCGGATAAAAGTGTATTCTGGACAGGCCCGTAGCCAGGGGAGGGGGCAGTGGGTGTAATTGCCCCCCCCACAATTCCAAAAAGTTTCACCAACATTTTTAACGTTAATTCAGCCTTTGGTGTATAAGCCAAAAAACTTCAGTGCAAATCAACGAAACTGCTCATAGAACCTGTCCTACTTCTGCTTTTAGTCGAACCTGATCAAAGCAATATGGTTTACCAATTGTCCATGATTAATCAAATGTATTGTGTACAGCATTAGTGTTAGGGAATTCATACCACTGCTGACCTATTGCCTGAGGTTTAAGGCCCGTGTGGAAGTTGGTGATTATGAAATGCAAAACTTGTAGCTAGCCGCTTGTAACCAGTAACCGAAGTAAAAACAATGAACAACGCTTTTCATAGCGGTTTCAGGCGCACCAGTTTGCTGTACCTGTATCCCATCCAATGTCGGATTAACAATAATAGCAAATGTATCAATCGGTACCGGCCCCACACTTTTGGGGGCCCCGCGGTTCTTTATGTTATATTTGTTCTTTATTATATGCAAGGATGGATATTAGAATTTAGGTACCCGAGGCAAATTTTAGAGAGAGGACTCTAGATTTTACACATGCTACACTGAAACTTGATTCCCTGAAAGCAAGTTACATTTTTCATTTTGCCTGGGAATTCGCTTCTTTGTGAAAGTACATTTCACATTGTAAATTGTTTGAATTTAGTTGATTTTAAATTGTTCTTGGTGTACACATTAAAGTTTGTTGAGAGGCCCATTTTGGCACATTTGCACATAATTTTTGCTTTATTTTTTCAAACATATGACTTGCTTCACTGTTGATTAAATGTGGCTCTAGAGTGGTTAATAAGCTTTTTAACAAAACAGTGCAAAAACTAGGCCGAGACAACCACCTCGTTCGTCACCCCTGATTATGTGTGTAGGATATTTTCAGTCCAAGAAGTCGCTACTTTGCTAAATTTGCCATAAGCAAAGACGAAAGTTTTCAGTTGAATGCTTTGCATCAGACTAATGTGATTTGAAAATTAAAATATTTTACAGTTGCTGTATTTGCAACATTATGGGACCACTCACGCAATGTGACGAAATGGCAGCAATTTCCAGATATTGCTTGATTGTATTGTTATGGATGGCATTTTGAAAAAGTATTATTACATCACAATGACCTGTTCTATAAGTTGCGTTACTTTTTAGTATTTTTAAATTTTTAAATAATATGGCCAGTGGCGCCAAATCTGTTTTTTTGCCCCTAGCTCTGAGTTTTCAATGCCTTTCTGGATTTCTGGATTTTTCTTCTGACGATCTGGGATTTTTAGGATTTAACTGCGTTGCGGTTATTTAAAATAGGGAATGGTTTATTATACGTTTTATTTCTAGGCTCATCTTTATTTATCTTGTTTTATCAAGGTACCTTGCTCATCAGCAAATCTGATGAGCAAGCAACTGCCAACGTATAAGCTGTAAATATTAACTAGGTGCAATGAGTTTAAGTGACAAAGATACTAATGAAGCAAGCCCAGAGAAAAAAATTAAATGCTACAAGGCATGTTGTATATCTATAGAAATTGATCCTAATGCTAAAAAGGCATGTTGTATATCTATAGAAACTGATCCTAATGCTCAATCATTTGCAGTGTCTAACAGTTGTGCATGTGTAACTTGTACTTGCTGTAGTTTCCCTTTTAGCAACTTGAATGACTCAGAATTTTACGAACTTTACTCGCTATAATATAATACCATTGGTAACATTAATAAATTAGATCTCTTCTCTCTACCAAAAGCAAAATATCAAACAAGATACTTATCTCCTAAACAAATTGGTTACATTCAATGCAACAACAAATCAAAAAGTCTTACTTATTTTCATTTAAATGTAAGAAGCTTGCAGAAAAATAAACATAAATTAGATTATTTTTTTCTATTGGCTAACTTAACTCCAAGTTTCATTGCTATATCAGAAACTAAGTTAAAAGCAGCATCATTCTGCAACATTGAAATCCCTGGCTACACTATCATTCATATCCCTTCTTCAACTAATGCTGGTGGTGTAGGTCTCTACATCCAATCCAACATTGTTTTTTCACATAGAAATGATCTTGAACTCAAAGTAGAAGGTTGTGAAAGCCTATTTATTGAAGTAAAGTCCCAGTTAAAGAAACCCTGTATTATTGGTGTCATCTACAGACACCCAAGTAAAAAGATACAAAATTTTCAA
>Ga0210059_1000787_pt1 | contig 43710 bp, 23 predicted proteins | sample Ectturendosymbi2_FD_188042 | JGI IMG/M metagenome (GOLD analysis project Ga0210059, IMG submission 188042) | Ecteinascidia turbinata endosymbiont from Florida, USA - Sample 2 (SPAdes) (version 2) | ecosystem: Host-associated > Tunicates > Ascidians > Unclassified | place: Key West, Florida... | reverse complement strand
TCATACTTTGTTGCAAACTTACGCCTTTATTAAAAATGACTTATTCTTGCTTATCTTAACAATAAAATAACCTGTAAAAAATAACAAACAAACTTTATGGTAGTATAATTCACTGTCGAAAATGTAAAGTTTCTAGCTTATGTGGTTTTTGCGATATAAAATTTTTTAATGTGTGCAGGACTTTATGGACACCCTGTATATGTGTCAGGGAATAAAAACATATCCTGCCAATGTAATCTTTTAATTTAACGCGCTCAATCAGCACGTGACAGAAGCAAATCATTTAAAGCTTTATCAAGCCATCTAATTACTTATTATTACGACGTAATTATCTGCTTGAAGCAGCTTCATTGCGCCATAATAAAAATTCCAAATGATTGAAGGCAGCTGGTTGTGCCTTGTCCTGGTTTTGCCCAATTTAAAGCGTTTAGAAGAAGATAAATTATTTTATGATGAAGAAGTTGTAAGGGTTTCATCTCCAAAAACTGTTGAAACGTTTTTTTGCCAGGAATCTGTTACCAGCTAAACCTGCCAAACAGTTTTCAATATTCTGCTAGTTTGGAAATTTCACAGCTAACAGTGAAAAAATTCTGCTAGGTTTGGCAGCAAACCAGCTAAAATGACCACTTTGCTATCTCGCTTCAAGAACGTCATTTTCCGACACCGTTACATTATACAGAAAAGCAGCAGTTCTATTGAAACTGAGCAAAGGTAACTTTCCCGGGTTCTTCATTTCAACCGCCAAAATTTAATATTGGTAAGCCCACCTAATGACCAGGCTGCAGCTTGTGGCACTTATTGAAAATATCCCACTGAACATTAAAAAATAGCATGGCGCATGCCAAGAAATATTTATTGCCAATGCCTAGTTGTCAGGTGATGTAATGATGTGTCGTTGGAGTATTACTAAGGATCGAACGATGGGAGAAAAAAGATTAAGCTAGCTTTGACTATTCACCGTGATTTTATGCAGGGCCTTTTGTATTAGATTTTGAGTGAAGGGGCAATATCCAAAGCCACTTCCCTCGAACTACCGGATCAGTGACATTTGCTAGTCTACGGTCGAATGTAATCTCTTTGTTTTGTTCAATGGATTTGTGACTGGGGTGAGAGAAGTGGCTTTGGATGGAGAGGAAGGTGGAGGGATTGGAGGAAAATTGCCCCCAAGTATGTTAAAAAAGCTCTGATTTCAAAACAAACATTGGGGCACTTTAACAAACTGGATTTGACCGATACTTTTGAGTAAACATTCAATCAATTTGCTCACTCCACAGCCGCCACATTTCCTATTTTTAAGACTAGCCTACCAGTCTAGAGTTTCTGAAAACAAAAACTGAAGAGTAAGAACTTTCAAAAATTTATTTAGGCTACTGTAAAAATAATAAAGAAGAGTTGGAACTATCAAACTACTTTCAATAATTATTTTTCAGTCAACAAACTTCCGCCTCCCAGAAGGATCCGCCCTGTGCCCGGAGCCTCCAGGGCTCCTCCCTTGCTACGCCACTGGTCCTACACTTGGTGCATCATCTCCTATTGAGAGAATTTGTTTTACCTTGAATAACATGCGGTCTGATAACAGAAGCAGAATGTGAAAGCCCTTATCACAAGTCAAATTATTACTGACTTTTCCTCGTGTGATTGTTACGAGAAAATGAAATCGAACAAAGACTTCCTGAAGAAAGTATTGACTACCTCTACAGAAAAGTATGATTGGCCGAATATGTAAATTTACAAAAGCTTAATTATTGTTTTATTTCTTAGTAAAATGCATTATTTCAGTTTTTCTTGGTGCCTCAACTACAGGAATCCAAAATGACTACATGCTCGGTAAGATATGAAACACATTTATCTGATAGGGCTCGTTCTGAAGCGTCCCGATTTTCAATCACAAAAATATGGTATGCCTAGCTGTAGGCATAAACAATTTTTTTCAGGATAGGTCTATGGATATGAAAAGCCGGCTTGTAGGCTTCTCTGAAACAAGCCAAGAATCCCGTGAGTGATTGATCTTTTCGACGCAACGCCATCGCGTGCTAATTTCCTCACCGCTGTCGCCTTCACAAAAAGAGTGCGAGACTAATCCCTGCAGAGAATAAAAGAACGCAGCTGTGCTTGCAAACAGAATTAGCTGAAGAAAAATCACAATCACTTCACTCACAGAAGTTACCGCGGTGAGCACAACAAATCTACGCCAGAAAGAAGTCGTTACTCTTAAAATTATAAAAAAGTTTTGTATGCAGGCCCGAAATATTTAGACAAACTTAAGCCCAAGCCCGGCCCGACCTGACCCGAAAAGCCCGGCCAGACTTATAAGTCTGCACCATGCAAAAAGTTTCATTCTAAGAGTTTAGCTTGCATAACGTCACAAAAATATATTTGAGATTAAATCAAAATGCACAACGATGAATTGGCAAAAAAGCAACATGTTTCACTTTCAACACGAAACGAATGTCCAACAAAACGAGGTGTGACGTATCTGTGAAGCAAATGTTTCGCACTTGGATGAAAACATTGCTGCATTGTGGGTTTGGTTAAACTCAAGTAAATCAGATGACTTACAAACCGATGCATTCAGCACAAGCAGTGTTAGTGTCAAAGAAAAAATATCTTTTGGATTTGTTGGTCACCACTGTCGCGACATTACAAGAAGTTAGGATAAATGTATATTTTATCCTTGTTTCCTAGTCAAGTCCCTACGTTTTGAGCTATAGGTCAATATACAGCTGGGTAAATACTGTAGGCTACTTCTCCAACGTTGTGATTGAAACCCTTTTCACTAGTGGTTGAAAACAGTCTTTTGCTAAACTCCCCATCCCCAAACTAAGTCTCCACAATAGTGCTGTTTTTGCCTTCGGCAAAAGTTTCGCAGAGATTTGCCTGAAAATCTAACTTTCTAACATTATATACACTGGCATCATTAATTTATACGCTGTCTGTTTCTGAATACGTGATAGCCAACGTTACAGCGAAGCCAGGTACATTTCTGCAAAAACAAATCATGGCTGTATACAGTGGTCTCTCACATGTGCTGCTGTAATACTCTCGCTGTTACAAGAAAATAACTTTTCTAACACTATACCACACAGGGTAAAATCTCGGACAGAAGCAATTAAACATCTTTCGCGGTCTCTAGAAACTTGAAAAATGCTAAAAATTATTTTATCGAAGCTAAAATTTACAAATTAACACAATCACTGATACCACACCAAACTCTATTTCAACATCAACTTGGATATGTGTGGCCTACCATCTAACATGAAAAGCTCTTCACACAAATGGTGACAAATATCATTTTTTTAAACCTCTCCAAATACAAAACCTAAAGAGAAAAAAGTGGGGGGACATGGCATATTATGTCTCCCCGTCTGAACAAGTGGGGAGGACACGTCCCCGTGTCCCCCACCAAATAGCGCCCATGATAATATGCATATTCTTCTACACGCACTCTGCTTATTTTGTGTCATTGCACTGAATATAAAGTATCAGCGCTCCAAGTTAGGATATCGAAGGAAAATAAAATCAACGCTACGACACAGCAGTTAAAAACTGCAAAAATATCAGGCTGCGTTTTAAAACAGGGGAGTAAAACACGCTCATCATTGCGTCAGAGCAATTTACAACGGCAAAATGAGGCTACGCCGATGTCTTGTCGAATACGAGCAGTCAACATCGAATCTTGCTAAACTACGCAAGAATTGAGAATGCGCATAAAGTACACAAAAAAACTTTCAAATTTTTGTATGCATGGAAGTCCAGCAAACCTTTAGTTTTCCTTTTATTTGCTGGGACATTACCAAATGTCTGAATGCTTCTATGTTAAAAACTGCTGTTTTTGAGCTCTTGCTAGAGTTCTACCATGCTACAGAAATTGGTAATGTAGCCAATGCGGTCGGCGTTTGCGCTGATCAGCTTCAGCAGACTAAACAAAGACATTTGTTTCGGATAAAGTGAACTATCGCGGAACACAATTTTAAACATGCGTAGTGGACGAAAGGTCTGCAAAGAGTGATGAGATCGTTTCTGGACGCAGACGATCACCCAGATTACCACCAAAACCTAATTATTACTTTTTGGCCCATTTACGATGTTCCATGAAATTTGCATGCAAATTTATTCCGTGGTATTTGCATTAAGTCGACAAATTAACAAGCTAAAAGTATGCGAAAATAATGAATCTCCTTTTCGCAGGTAATAAAGTTTTTGTAAAATATCAAGCTCAAGGGGGGACGTTAACCCCACCCACCCCCTTCCGTACGCCCTTGCACATAGCTATGTGACACATGAACAATGTCCACGCCCTTCCTAATAAAAAATAAAATTTTGTAATATCATCTGCTACGTTTAGATCAAATCCAATAATTTGCCATGTTTTTTGATATTCACATAGGCCATTTTGCTAAAACATCTTCATCAAAAAGGTCGTAGGACGGTTGACTGAGCAAGCATGATGACGTCACAAAACCGCTGCTTAGAGGGGCACCGCGCTTAGGTCTTGCCTTGGCCCCGCAACTTCTAGGGGCGCCCTGGAGAAGAGATACTAACTTTTTTAGAAGTAATTGCGGAAAAAGCGAAATCGTTCAACGCAAAACCGCTTGCAAAATCACTCGCTCAGTTTTAAATACAGTACATACACCTGAAATTATGTAATCGTTGCTTGATGGTTTTAATGTAGCTGTGGCTTTCTACAAATGAAAAGCGGATCAGTTTCCACAATTTTGTGAAATTAAAGGACTGAAGGGAAGCCCTCCGTAAAACATAAACATGAAAAAGGAATAAGTGATGCAAGCTTCAACTCATACAGCCGTTCAGCTAAAGCCCTTGTTTCATCAGTTTTTTTGCTAACCGTAGAAAAACAATGGTGGATATTTCTTCGCAGTCCGAAATGCAATAAATAAAGTTGTTAGAAGAAACAAACACCTTGAACAATTCAGGAAGAGATGCAGTAAACCTACAAAAATTATGTTTACGTAACTACTTTAAAAATTTATAACTTTAAACAGGAAATAATTACAAACTTTACCCGGTTAAAGTAAATGCTTTTACAAACAATGTTCCCGAATAAACCAAGTCCCTTCGTCGATGTTAGGAAAACTTTGGCAGTACCTTAGCAGTGCCGGATTAAGATTGCGCTGGGCCTATAGCATTTCAAGAGCGCGGGGCCTTAATTTTTAAAAACAAACATCTCAACAACTGCTAAATCATAGGGTGTGGGCAAGGCATCCGTGTTACTAGCTTTATTCTCTACATGCTCTCTCCAGTTCGCATCGTGACATGACAGTCTGAGTGTATCGTGCTGACCGCCAGCGTTGCCAGATGATTGTGACCCTAAATCTGCTAAATGGTGTCACAATAAACTGCTAGATTCTGCTAAAAGTCTTGTCACAAATTTTCAGGTAAAATCTGCTGAAAGCAGTGAAATTCTGTTAAAAATCTTTTATTTTTAACATGATTGAAAGAAACCTATAAAGTTATACAAGATATTAATTTTTCGTCTTGCACTCGCTCTCAATAAGCATGGGATTGAAATGCCGGTCTTGACCAATATACTTTTTGGCCCACAATTTTCTATCAGTCAACAGTTTGACTTTTTGAGCAAAGTGACTGCAGCTTACCTCTTTTTTTATGACACACATTTCTTGACGATCTCTTGCAAATGGTTACATGTTTTTATGCAATAGAACAATGCTCAGCGATAAACAATTTGAGCATAGCTTCAGCCCTACAACTTTCTAAGTCTGGTCTTTGTAACTTAAACTTTGTGTTACATCAAGTACCACCCAAAAAGTTCTTTAGTCTTGCCTAGAAGGTTTTTTACCAGTTATGCCCTATAAAGCTCACAGTGTTCCGTTGTGATTGCATTATTTCAAACTTCGCAAAAGATTTTTCTTGAATTACAAGATGGCAGTAGGCACTGAGACAACTTTTAAGTTCTGAATCTTGCAACCATATATGTCGAAACTTTTGGCAGCTTTGGTTAGCCAGGAAGTGTTTTACCAGACATCACTACTTACTAGCGTAACTGAACCACTTGGTAATATCGTGCCATGGGATAAAAACACAGGAACGGCGGAGAGCGGCTGCATGACGGGGGCATTGCCCCCTGCCTCTTCAAAAGAGGGCAACAGGGGTGGGGGCGTCTTTTCATAAAAGTATCATAGATAATTTTATGCTTTATCAAGAACGAATTGAACAAATTTATTACAGCTTTCCGTGCACCCACAAACTCCAGTATGGTTTTCTGTAATTTCTGGTATTATTTTTTAGGTCAACATGGTTGCTGAACAGAAACAAGCATTATTGGCAACGATTTTTTTGTTGTTTTTTATGAGTTTGCATTGTCCTCAACCCTTTTACTGCCCTACCGCTGTTCCAACGTCCTTGTAAAAACATATTCTACCAATGTTGTCTTTTAACCTAACGCTCTCACTAAGCACACACGCAAATCATTTATGTTTCACCAGGCCATCTAATTACTTGTTATCAAGATACAATTATCTGCTTGAAGCAGATTCGTTGCATCATAATAAAAATTCCAAATAATTGCAGGCAGCTGGTTGCGCTTTGTCTTGGTGTTACCCAGTTAAAAATGTCATAAAGAAGAGAAGTATATTTTTTGATGAAGAAGATGTAAAAGTTTTTGTCTTGAAAAACTGTTGAAACAGGTTTTGGTCAGGAATTTGTTGTCTGCTAAACCTGCCAAACGGTTGGTAAAATCCTGCTAAAACAGGCCTGCCCAACTCAAAAAGGGCGAAGGCCCAAATTATCAACATAACTTTGCCACGGGCCGCAAATGTCTATTTCATTTTGATGTGGAGATTTCGTTGTAGTATGGAAGAAATTTTGGAACGACTCGAGGTCGAGCTTTTGCAACATTTTCTATAATTGAGACAGCTCTCGCGGGCCGCATGCGGACTGCGGGCTGTATGTTGTGCAGGCCCGTGCTAGAAAATCAGCTAACTGCTAGATTGAAAATTTACAGCTAACAGTGAGAAAATAAGGCTACTAGGTTAAGCAGCAAATCAGCTAAAATGGTAACACTGCTAATCGCAATCTTATGCCTTTTGTTACGTAACTGTGCAAAAAAAATCAAACAAGATTGAAAACCTTCGCTTACTACTTATGGCAACTTCAGCAAAATACTGACTTCTTAGACTGAAAAAAATCTTATATACAATATGATAAATTAGGTTTGATTGCAGAAGACCGCGGGGCCACCAAACGCGCGGGGCCCGTAGCAATTGCTACATTTGCTACTATTGTTAAAGCGGCACCATATATACGTTGCTTTGAGTAAATCGAGTCGATCGACACAATAGTTGGCATACGGCTCGACCAACCGTCATATTGAGATTCATGGAAACTTGTTGGAAGACTCTGGTGTTATCATCACGAAAGTTGAATAACACTAAATTTCGTAAATAATAATAAAGACATAAATTTTTGACGAAATTTAATCTAAATGATCATATACCGGTCATTGACTCTAAGCAGTGCCGGATTAACAATAGTAGCAAATGTAACAATTGCTACGGGCCCCGCGCTTTTGGGAGCCCCGCGATCTTCTGTAATAAATCTTATTTATTACATTATAGATAAATACTTGTTCAGTCTAAGAAGTCAAGACGTCAGTATTTTGCTAAATTTGCCATAAGTAGTAAGCGAAGGTTTTCAATTGAACGCTGTCTGTGTCCAGAAATTCTTGTTTGATTCTTTTTGTACAGCTATGTAACAAAAGGCATAAGATTGCGGTCAGTGTCAGCAGTGTTGCCATTTTAGCTGCTAAATCTTGCAGGATTTTCTCACTGTTAGCTGTAAAATTTTGAATCTTGCCGTAAGCTAATTTTCTAGCAGGATTTTACCAACCGTTTGGCAGGTTTAGCAGGTAACAAATTCGTGACCAAAAACCTATTCTAAGAGTTTTTCAAGATGAAAACTTTACACCTTCTTCATCAAAAAATATGCTTATCTTCTTCATGACATTTTCAACTGGGTAACACCAGTGGCGATTCTAGAATGAAACAACTGGGGGGACACTGCGGGGCCAAGGAAGAAAGTGGGGGCCAACATAAATGTCTCTCCTGCATGGTGATTTTCCGTTGTAATGAAGATTGATTTACCATGATTAACCCTATCAAACCCAACATAGGCTTGTGATTATCGTCAGAACCGTCGCCAGAGAGTCTTCAAATCGTTTAAAATTTTGCTGGCTGAAAGTTATTTGCTGTATATGTCAATCCAACGAACCTGAACATGAAATTCAGCACAGAACTGGGGGCCAGCCAAAAATCTGGGAGGGCATAGCCCATCCAGCCCCTTAGAACCGCTACTGAGTAACACCTGGACAAAGCACCACCAGCTGCCTGCAATTATTTGGAATTTTTATTATGATGCAAAGAATCTGCTTCAAGCAGATGATTGTATCATGATAACAAGTGATTAATTAGATAGCTTGGTGAAGCCTAAATTATTCGCTTGTTTGGTTAGTGAGCGCGTTAGGTTGAAAGGCAACATTGGTAGACTACGTTTTTATCCCCGACACGATATGTCCAAGTGGTTCAGTTTCTGGTAAAAAAAACTTCCTGGTCAACCAAAGCTGCCAAAAGTTTCGACATATGTGGTTGCAAGATTCAGAACGTACTGCAGAAATTGGCTCTGCCTACTGACTATCCTGCTGATTCAACAAAAGCCTTTTGCGAAGTTTGCAACAATGCAATCATAGCGAAGTACTGTGAGCTTAAAAGGCGTAACTGGTAGCAAAAGCACTCAGATAAGCCTAAGCAACTTTTTGCATGCTCTCTAATGTAACACAAAGTTACAAAGACCAGACTTAGAAAGTTGTAGGGCAGAAGCTATGCTCAGATTGTTTATCGCTGAGTATCGTTCTACTGTATAAAAACATGTAACCATTTGAAAAAGATCGTCAAGAAGTGTGTGTCACACAAAAAACGAGGCAAGCTGCAGTTACGTTGCTCAAAAAGTCAAAATGCTGACTGGTGGAAAATTGTGGGCCGAAAAGCATATTGGCCAAGACCGGCATTTTCAGCCCATGCTTATTGAGAGCGAGTGCAAGACGAAAAATTAGTATATTGCAGGGGTCGCCAACCTTCGTACGCCATGCGCCGAATTTTCCAAACGTGAGTAGAGATGCGCCATACCGTCGGATATTACTTGTAGCCATGTTACTTCACATCACTAGTTATTTACCAGGTAATATAATCAAACACAAATTAAATGTCTGGCAAATGTACTTCAAATTTACTTAATTTTTAATGAGACTTAACAAACATTTCACCAGTTCTTCAATTTTTGGAGTTGAATTTGTTACTGAGAGCAGCAGAAAATTCTTCAATTTTGAATCAGTCAGGCGCGACCTTGTTTTGCTTTTAATCAATTTCATGGACGAAAATGCTTATTTGCATGTAGGTTATTTCAAAACGGCATACATATAACTTAGTCCCGTCGCCACGGTAGACTTTTCCCCTCCAAACAAAGCACCAAGCCCCTCAAATTGAACAATGAAACATTATAAATCAGTGGAGTTTTATCGCCCCCTGCACTAACGTAAAGCCCCCCCCCTATTAAACACTTCTGGCGACTGTTCTGATACGACTTAGAGCGAATTTTCTTAGCTCTGTGAAATTTTCACAAGGTAAGATACGCCAGAAATTAATCACGTCGGAAGTACCAGGGACTGAAGAAAGCGCATCAAATTTCGTTTTCAATATTAAATTTGTTTTCAAGTCAAAGAAGTTTCATTTATGTGTTACTTGGCATTTTCATTGTCTTTCTTTCACTAAGTGAGAATGGGTTTATAAATGCCAAAATTCTGTCTTCTTCTTTAGCAAAATCACAAAAGCGATTTTCAAACGAGTCGTGCTTTAATTTTATCTTTGTAGTGTATTTTATCGAATTGCCATTATCAGCAGCACATTCAATTTCCTCCTCTAAATACGGAGACTAGCCGATATCAGCATTTTCTAACTGCGAAATGAAGACTTTTAATTTATTCGTCAAAGCTTCTTGCTAGATGATAACAGGCATGTCATAAGGGATTTGTACGTAACAAAAATTAATAAAAAATTGGAAAGGCTTACTTTCTTTATTACGATTACAAGTATACAATGCGCCACTTCAAATCATCCAATGCGCCAGATTTGGCGCATGCGCCATAGGCTGGCCACCCCTGGTACATTGTATAACTTTATAGGTTTCTTTTAATCATATGAAAAATGACAGTTTTTTTAACAGAATTTCACTGCTTTTAGCAGATTTTAGTTAAAAATTTGTGACAAGACCTTTAACAGAATCTAGCAGTTTTTTGTGACACTATTTAGCAGATTTAGGTCACAACCATCTGGCAACACTGGCGGTCAGAAAGATACACTCAGACTGCCATGTCACGATGCAAACTGGATAGAGCATACAGAGAGTATAGCTAGAAACGCGGATGCCTTACCCACACACTTTATGATTTAACAGGTGTTGAGATGTTTTTTTTACTTGGGGCCCCGCGCTCTTGAAATGCTACGGGCCCCGCGCGACCTTATCCGGCACTGACTCTATGCGTACCATGCTTTGTTGGAGGCCCCTTAGATCTTGAGGCCCTAACCTTAAGCCTACATAGCCTATTGGTAAATCCGGGTCTGGTGGCCGGAGTCGCTTTTTTAGACTCCGACTCCGCTCCTGTTCCAAAATTGTTCAATCCGGTGTCAAGCGAAATTTCTGACCTCTGCGAAATTTCTGACCTACAATTGTTTGTCAGTTATTTGCTTCTCAGAGTCAAGGAATAAAGTTTGGCGAGAGCTTAATGATGTGTGCTGTGTAAATTAAAGCTTCTGGTTAGATATCAGGCGCCCACAACAAGCTATAGTAAGGGTATAACTATATCCACTGAAAAAATTGGATATAGTCTTGGACCTAAATTTTTTCTTTTTCTAACCCTAACCCGTTACCCGACACACTTACCTAAACACCAAACCCAAAACACTAATCATCAGTTTTCTCAGCGCATTTCATATGTAGAATGTCACTCTGTGCATGCGCACATGGCGTGAAGTCAGAAATTTCGCAAGTCAGAAATTTCTGGCCTTTTTTGTTTCTCAGTTATTTCACTTCTCAGAATAAAGAAATAAAGTTTTTTGTAATTACTTTTTTATATGTGTTGTGTAAATTAAAACATTTTGGTGAGATGTCAGGTGCCCACAACAAAATACAGTACGGGAATAACTTCCACCGTTGAAATTTGTCGGACTTACCGTATAAACTCGCTTATTAGCTGCACTTCTTTTTACCTGGAATATGGCCTGTATTTTGACTGCGGCTTATACGCGCCACATACCCAGAGGGACAAAGTTTTCGCATGAGCTATCACGGAATTTCAGTCATCCAGTTAAACCACAAATGCCATTTGGCAATGGACGAAAGTAGGGCGCTATCATGTCTCTGTCGAAATGCGACATAAAATCGTGAGATAAAAACGTAAAGACAAGTATGCTTGACAGAGATACCGGTAAGTTGTTTTTATGCCTAGATTCTTCTAATATTCTTATATAATACATGGGTCTTCACCGGTGAAAAGCTCAATTGACCTGCGGCTTATTCGTGAATTGCCCTTTATTCTCGGTGTATCGCTAAAATTTCTGCTGCGGCTTATCTGCGGATGTGGCTAATAGGCGAGTACACACGGTAGTCGTTGACCTCAATTAGTTTTCTTTTTTTCACCCTAACCTAAACCTAACCCGACACATTTACCTGAACAACAATCCCTAAGCCCCAATCATCAGTTTTCTCAGTGTATTTGATATGTAGAATACTACTTTATGCGTGCATGGCGTGAAGTCAGAAATTTTGCTTGACACCGGCAATTTTTCAAAATTGAGGATCTGACTCCTGCTCAGACTCCGGCTACCATCATTGATCCAACCAAATACTACCCATGTTTTTACTAAAGAAATGACCACATAGACTCTACTGCCGAAATTGAAAAGTGACTCTGGATCCAGGTCCGGCTTTTCACAAAATTTTGACTCCGGGTCCGACTCCAGATTCGAACAAAAAACGCAGAATCCGGCTGGAGTCAACTCCGGCATGCCGGATCCATGGCCACCTCTGCCAAACGGCGGGCTGGGCGTGCTGGAGGGCCGCATTTCCAATCGAAAAACATTAATTTTCGGCTGGCTGCACAACAGGGCGGGCCGACGGAATGCAGAAAAGGACGGGCTGGCCAAATTTTTATTTTTAACGCAGTCCGCTCTTGCATCGAACGGCCCGACCTGTTGCATATACAGTATGTTAATTACGTTCCCGTTGGGTATGTTGTTAACTGTAGTTTATGGAGACCTAACATCCTCCCCTTATTTAATCTTGGCTAGTTCTATCTCTAGTGGTTGCAACACAGTGTAGCTGCAGTGCTGTTTTTTTTTTAAACAGCCACACAATATGATTTCATTCAACGTTACAAAACTGTTTTTCGGCAGCATTCCAAAATGTTTACCGAGGCAAGTGCCTCAGTGTTGCTACGGCCTAGATATAGTTTAGTACTGAATGAAGAACATTTGGAAAGGTCATTTACATACATGATGAAATATAATGGGCCAAGAGTGGAACCCTGTGGACCGCCACATGTAATTTTAATAATTTTAGATGTTGCACAAACGTGAACTGTCTACAATTTGACAAGCAGCTTTCCATTAACACAGTGGTATACCTCTAATCTAAAAGCTCATTTCCATTTCTTTAAGTAAGATTTCATTACTGACAGTAGCAAATGCTTTCGAGCAGTCTATAAATAGCGAACAAGTGTGCAGTCCTCAGTGGTGATTGGCTGAAAGGTTAGAATAAATATCTTCTAGTGCCAAGGCTGTTGAAGAATTTGGTCGAAATACACACTGATGTCCAGACAATAAACTAAAATCTTTCAGGTAACAATATAATCTGTCATGCAACAATTTTGCTAAATTGTGGTAGTAAGGAGATTGGTCTATAATTACTTCATATTGTTGAGTCTCCTGACTAACGTAAGGGTACAATCTGAGCTTCCTTTAAATAGTTGGGATATATGCCTTCTGTCACGCATCTGTTGAAAATATGAGTTAAAAAAGGTGTCACTGCAGAGTTAGATAATTTAAGAAATTCAGTTGGAATGTCACCGTGACGAATGGCTCTTTACTCATCTCATTTGCTAATAAGGGTTTGCACTTATTCACTTATTTTGTGTAGAAAAAATTAAGATTTTGTGTAGCAGCTAAATTTTAAGGAACGAGAGGACGGGACACTCCCGTCACCACGGGGAGCATTACACCTCCAAACAAAGCTCCAAGCCGCCCCAAATTGAAACAGTAAATCAGATACGTATTTACCAAGTTTTAGAATGTCAAGCCCCCTTATTGAAAACTTTCTAGCGACGGTTCTGGAACGGGGTATATTCGATGCCATTCGTTCACCAACTTTCCCGAAAAATGAATTAGAAGCAGATTCCTCGAAAGCTCACAGCAAACCGGAGTCTGGATTTCTCAACGACACGTAGGGGAATCCGCCAACTCACGTTTGAAGAAACGTAGAAAATGTGCTGAAGCAAGAACTTAAAAAACTGATTGAGCAAGAACGCTTAAGCATTTTACAGACCAAATGGTGGTGGCCAGCTATTCCGAGCTGAACAGACCACCAGCGCCTAACAATATGTGTGACTCGTAGCAGTGGTTGCTTGAAGCTGGGTTTCGGTGATAACAGCATCATAGCGTCGAAGGGGCCTTTTCCCCTGGATTTTGACATTAGATATATTCCTTTTAACTTTTTAGTGGTAAAACGTTTCTCTACTTTCTCGTTGGCAAAATAAGATTTCACCCTGCAAAAATTCTTCCGACGCCGTGAACACCATTACCTAAGTCTTGCACTAGTTTTTTCGTCGTTTCAACCGTAAGCATTTGCTTGCAAGTTACAGGAGTGAACAAGCGTAAATACTACGCAATGGATTTTTTATTAAAAAATTTTGCGAACGGATTTGGCTGCGTCGCAATGGCGGAGACTTAAGCATTTACAAGCAGACGACTTTGGGTCTTGGGTCCCGGCTTTGAATACTGAAGTATCGGTCGCTACTGTATTGCTTGTATGGACGTTATACAAGCAAACTCACCACTTGAAATGAAGTTCTTCCCAATATATTTTGAGCAGCAACTGAGGCTTTTCGTCACACATTCATTCATTTATTTATTTATTAGTAAGCCACACTGGATGGTGATTTTCAAAAGAACTGAAAAGTTGCTGCGTGACCTTCCAACGCAATGAAAAGATGCGCAGCACTGCGAGAAAATAAGAACGAAAACACTGGCACTTGATGATATTGCAGTGATCGGTGCAAAGAACATATGATCGACGTGCGAAGAACAAAGAGGGTGAAGAACGGAACTAAAAAGAATGTCATCTTTGGCAGGAAGGTCGTGGTGACTGCTTCATTCAACTCCTGTAGGCAGCAACGAAAACAAAAGTGAAAAATACGAAACAGTCGTGCGTTCAACGCTGGAGCGAGCGAGCTTGGACACGCTTGCTGCTTCCAAGCCGGAACAGGTGACATTGTCGGCCGCAGTCCACTTACAGCACACTTCAACAAGTTAGCAAGCAACCAACGCAAGTGTCAGTAGACAGACACAAACAATAATATGTAAGTTTGGCTGTTTTTTCTGACTTTTTTTAGAATCAATACTTGCAATTAGAACTAAAGACCTCAAAAACTTGTCAACAGGATGAGAGTGCTGGGACGTCGCATAGAATATTTTTGTAGCTTGGATAACTGCTAAAAGGTTTTTGCCGCGGCAGTGTCTGCTACAGACCATCAATGCCCACTGTACCTTGCTTTGTCAACTCTACAAAAGGTTTTTAACTAGCGAAATGAAAACTGCGCTCATTGACAATATATTTGTAAGACATGAGTACCGAACGGAGGACTGCAGAAAATTTGCGGATTTGGACCGGACTTCAAAAGTTTCTTTTTCTTGGAAACTTTTAATTGGTGAATAATGAGATATGAACGTGGTCATCAGGCAAGATGTTTCAGAGGATTGTTACGACCATTGTTCTCTAAACAGTACCGAAGAGAACACAATTTGGAACAAGTTTTTACCAATGTGTCAGTAGCTCAAATGGAGTCACACCACTGGTTTGGGCCCATCCCGTTCCGCACTGATGGGATTTAAGATTTCCCTTCATATCTTTGATTTATCAGATCAGCAACGCTAGTTGGCTGCAAATAGCAAAGTTATCTTCGAATCTTTTCATTAGGAGCTTAAAGTTTTCTATCCTTTTTTACAAGACTTATTGCACTAACTAGTACTTGGTAGACGTTTTGTTGCATGTTGGCATGCCGTTGTGGAAAATCAAGTCAAACATTTTGTTTGAACAACTGTTCAGAAAACTGACTGTCAAAGTAGGGGTGCCCTTAATGCAGTGATCGGCAAACTTTCGTTATGATGGCCCAAACCAGGCTTTCAGTCGAAATTAAAGACCCTTGCTCATTCCTATTTCTCATCTAATTTTAAGCTTATGCTGTATTCAGTTACCTGTTAGTGTCATAACCCGTACAATGACAAAGACAGTGCTTTGTTAACATCAATCAGTCTTCCATAATTGTTACAGTAACCTATGTATTAGCCCAGGCAACTAGTGCAGGACTGTAGCTCTCACATACCACGCGGCCCACAACAGAAAGTGTTACGAGGCCCAATAAAAAGTGTTAAACGGCCCACAATTGGTCAGAAGCCCACAGTTTACCGACCACTACATTAATATTTTGTGTAGCCTACTCTCTGCAATCAATGTATCAGTCTCACAAATTTGCCAGTGTTGTGCTTATAATATGCTTTAAGCGTGATAGCTGTATCAAGATTGCTTCTGTATCATGTAATCACGCTACCTTGTATTTGGGCATGAGTAGAAGAGCAACGGCTTGTTCTTTGCTTGCCTAAGTAAACGAACTGTTTATGCAATACAAGGTGTTTTGAACTGATGACTCTGTGATATCAAATTATGAATAAAGCTATTTCACAGTTATTTCACTGAAATTTCGGTAAGCCAGAGATATCTACAACTCTTATAGATATCCCAGAAGCAAGCCCATGATAAAAATAGTGGACCAGGACTGGGTGGATGGAGTCAAAATACCAAATTTGAAGACTGCACCGGACTTTGAAAATCCGGTTCTCGCTCATATTTGTTGGCCACAAGTCAATAAAAGCTAGCTTGTTTCTTAAGGCCAATCTACACTGAGGAGTTGCCAGAAGTAGCCGCGCACGATTCTTTGCTTGTTTTATTGCGCCCAGGAGTTACCGTGCCGAGCCTTGCACGAGCGCAGAATTGCCCGACGCAATAAAACAAACAAAGAATCGTGCGCGGCTGCTCCTGGCAACTCCTCAGTGTAGGTTGACCTTCATGGTGACGCGGTAGTCACCTACAGGCAGAAGCAGTTTTGCTTAAAACACAAGAACCGATCACTACGTGACGAAAGCGAGAAGTTGGAATTACAAAGCAAGATGAAAACGCAAAAACGCAGTTAACAGACATTTTTATCCTGCTATGCATACACGTCGCAGACATGCTAAATTCATCAAATGACTAGTGCAGACTTACTTAAATGAAAATCAAACGGTTTTTAAACGGACGTTTCGTAACAATCACGCTACCTTCAGTCGAGTTGGTGCAGATGGCGAGGGCCGACCCTTGCGAAGACGCAGCAGTTACAAAGTTCTGGCTTAAGGTCAAAGGGGGCAAAGTATTGAAAGAAGACCATCCTCCGAAAGCGGGATAAATCGATCTAGAAAAGTCGAAGTGTTCTACGTTTTGTAAAAACGACCATGCAGTATTTTCTTTGAATCACAGTAGATTCAAACTTGATTCAATACAGTACTGCCAGAGCTTCGATCCGCACCTCTATACCAGTGAACGATGGTGATGGGTCGTTGCCTAGAAGGGAATTTCATGCCCAGCGGCACCTACAAAATTGCCACTACACCCTTGAGTGTTACACATCCACTTTACACTTATGAAAATAGGGCGTGGGGAATGCTCCTTTGAAACGAAAAAGTCGCTTTGAGATTTATTTCTGTGAAGGACTTGAAAAAATGTCAAAGAAAAACTGTTGGTGCCACAGTGAGACGAAAGGTAGTGTGTGCGAAGCCTAACTTTGCAAAGTTTTGACAATGTTACTGGAACAAACAAAAGGTGGGTGCAATTAGGTCTGCAGATAAACTACTATCAATTCCGAATGTTGTTAATACTGGGTGAAAAATTTCCAACCGATATCTATCCTTGCCCGACCGAATTAGTGGGTAATACAACCGCTTGCCCTGGTTATTTGCAGCATTTGACACCCACACAGGGTCCGGTCAAATAATTGAAAAAAGTTTTTTTTCTTTACAGCCTTCTGGCCGGAATGACGCATCGCGCAGAAATAGTGGGGACCGATGCACAGACCCCTCGGGAAAAACTGGCCCGATGCAATGTGAGCATTGCACCACTTCATTAAACTGCACAGTCAAAGCAACCAACAACGACACTGAAGTGGAACGACCGAGTCGTTAAAGCCGGTAATCATGTTTGGCAGAAAATGCAACGAAAATCATAGCCTCTGACCTTTCCCTACTTTTCTGTACGTTAACGCTACAGAATAAATATATCGAATACTCAACTGCAAATTTGTCACTGGAGCGCCGTTGGGGTCGATGACACCTTGACTGAAGAAAAAGTCAGGAGCCGCACCTACACAAGACAACCGTTGTGGGATGGTCACGGAAATGAGACGTCTGGTGCGTTTTGCTTAATCTTGCCAAAATGAAACGAACCTTGCATGGGGCAAATAACAGGTTGCATGCAAATGTTTTGAACGCATGGTGACGTCATGCAGTAGTGCCAAGCATTCACCGTTACCCACAGACAGGAATAATTTAACGAAATGTTTCAGCATGTTACGGTTAACGTACAAAAGATATTCTGCCTGCACTGGTCCATGTGGATTATTTTAGAATTCCATAACAATAGGTACGTACAATTAACAAAAATTGTGATAAAAATGTAAAATGTTCGAATTTAGACAGTACTTACTATTTACAAAAACACGCAGTGTGATTCCTGAAACTTATTCTACCCAATCGCGCGTCCATGCCATGTTTATGATGTACTTAACCCAATCATGAATCAACAACTTATCAGTTAAATAAAATCATTAAAGCGAAGATCAATCGCTCGTAACCTACTATAATAGCAAACACATTTCAGCGAATTCGAATGTTTCTTTTTGCGCCAACCTGTTTCTCATACACGTAACGATAGCTGGTTACTTGCATCAGATCTAAATTCGCATGGTGTTCTGTAGCACATCCAAATTGCAAATGTTAAATTAGAAGTAGAAACTGAAATGCCAAGCATGCTGGACAGCGTTCATAACAAACAGATCTTTAGAGCAAGACTTTTGTCTTAATCGGAGCACATCACCAACCTGATTTCAATTCGGACGATTCGTCGGCTTTTTCGGACGACTGCGAAGTGTCGCAGCTTGTGTCTGAACTCGAGCTGGTCTGACTCATGCTCATTTCACAATCGTCCTAACGTTTAACAGGAAAGGTTAAAATAACAAAACTATCTGTTCTTATTGTGGAGTTTTGACAAACGAAACATTTAAGATATTTAATGAGTAAGTGTCTTGCAAATGAATGCCTCGCAGTCCAACCATAACCAGACGTTAAACTACAGCAAAGAACAACCATAAGTAGATGCGTTATGCAGATATGACGACACCCAGACAAGAGTAACAAACCTTTGCTGAATGCAGGTTTTCATTGTCTGCTTCTGTAAAGCAAGAAATCTTATGACTATCGCAAATAAAATACAATTTTTACAAAAATCGCATTGGAAATACCGAAACATTCACTTTTTGTACATGAAGCGGACGCTACCAATTGCTCATTTATTGATGCGTTCGTGCTACTAAAACTCTCATCATTGTATTCACAGTTTCAAATATGTTGTTATTACAAACAACATGTCCGCCATTTCACACCCAGCGTTTCAGCTGAAACTAACAACATATGTTGGTTCCTTCCATAGATGATAAAGAACGTGCCAAACACTGGTACCGAACTCTAATCGACAGTAGTACCAACGGTTCTTATTCACGTTAGACCATCGCACATTTTAAAATATACTCCCAGGGCCTAGTCCGAGTTTGATGCACTACCGACCGCTTTTGAAAAACAGCAGAAAACAAGCTTTGCCGTCTTACATACATGATTTAACTGTTGCCAGTATGAGAGCTCACGCGTTTTGATTGATAAACGCCAGGGACGAGTATCAGATCCGGACTATAACCTTTTTTTTAACCACGACTGCAAATCACTTCAAAATTTCACGATCAAGATCGGTTTGGACTGAGTTATAAAAACGACTACTGCAGTTTTGTTGTGAAAAAGCGGTATTTTTGGACTTGGACTGAGACTAAAAAATTCAGGACTGGATCTTAATTGTAAAACATGACAGTCCGCTCAACTCTAGTGAGCGATTGTAAGGTCGGGGATCATTTTAAGAGGCCCGAGTGACCTTGGAAAGATCGCCAAAATTACAAGGTTTTTCATGATTTATTAGAAATGGAACTAAAATTTTCACAAAATTGTAATATTAGCTGTGACTGAATGACCAGTTTTTCCATTTCAGCGATATTCACCCAGTATTTGCTAATATTTGGAACCGTAAATTTGCCAGGAAACTGAGACAGCTGGTGTTGTTCACACGTTTGTTGGTGACGAACTTTCCAAGAGAATGTCACTCCTACGTCAAAATTAATTTTCAAATGTAAACCTGCAGAGTGCAGATTGTCTGGGAGGGAAAGGTGGCTGCTTACGCTGTGAAACACATGCGGATGAGATGTTAACGGCGAAGCGTAAGCGAGGTCTTTTTTAAAGCACTAATCATTTCCGTCGGAAATTTTTTATTTTGGAACGTTGGCATTTGGGTCAAGCACACTCTTCAACCACAAACACTGCATGACTTCAAAAACTCTAAGTTGACTCGTGTTTTATGACATAACCCAAGGTCGAGTACGTAACAAGCATGCACTTTCGTCACCAAAGCCGGTCTACAACGAATACTTGAAGCAAAATTTAAAAATTAGGATATTCCATCTTAGTTGGGGTAAACTTGGCTGCATAATGGGAGATGAGTCAGACAGCAGAAGAAGCAAAAAGCACTCCTCACCTGGTGCATCTGAAACGTTCTGCTCATCTTCAGCATTGCATGCGGTTGAATCGGCACCTGGACATAAATAAATGAAGACACTGTTAATTTGACAAATCTTAACACCCAACCCAGAGGCGCCGTTTTTTGACTCCCGATCTACTGAAAGGAGGCGGCAAGTTGCTCCAATGTATGAGGTGGATGCAAGGCTTATGCAGGCTGCGATGCACATATCACTGCTTGCCGCTTCCCACACGCCAAGTCTTTTCACTGCAATCACGCGTTGTCAATCCTGCGCCAGTCGTCGGCGCAGGATTGACTGCATGTGATGGTTGGTTCAGTCCTTGCTGATGTACACTTTTTCAGGTGCGAGACTCGCGCAAATAAGTTGATCCAAACGAGCTGTCAGGTTCAAGGAACCATCTTCTGAGATTGGGATACTTCTCATACCATAGTTCTAAGAACACTGCATGCTCTCCAGGTTGGGCGGATGTTAATCGATATGGCTTTAATCTCTGTTAAAACGCCGCGTGAACTCCGACGAAATGGTCCTCGTAACGTGCACTGCCAAGCTGTGACACGCTTTTGCCCTGACGTTTGTAGTATTCATGCGAGATAAGCTAGGCAGGTTACCATGTTACAGCCTGCTGGTAAACGTGTTCCCTGAACTCACCTCTCTGACTACATCTTTATCCTTATTCGGCAGCTCTAAATTCAATTCATTGACATCACCTGTGAGTTCAGATCAATCTAAAATCCACTGGATTTATAGTTTCTATGCAGCAATGTCATGGATAGCCCTCTAGCTTTGTATGGAAATGAACATGATTTGAAAGCTTCAGAAAGTCCTTGTCTTCAGGCAGCAGCGGTGTAATTCTGGCCAAATCATCACTTCTGCTTTGACCACTTACCACTGATGTAAAGCTATGGGTCTGTGCACTTATCACCATTGTTTGTCAAAAGTGAGCGTGGTAAGCTTTTCTGCAAGCTCCTCCACATTCACAACCTTTCAATCGATGCCTTGCAGTTGAGTTGCACTAAAATTGCTTAAATGGCCTGCACGATCTGTGTAGTTTATTTCCAAAGTCCTTCAAAATGGCTTCTTGTACTTAGCAACGAAGTGACTGACGCGATAGGAAGTAATAATTGCGACCTTCGAAGGTTTGGTGGTCGATCCACAACCACTGAGTGAATTGCCGTAGCGCTCCATGGGCAAGAGCGTTCACCTCAACCGACCCAACAAGAAGCACAATTCAGGCTTCGGCCTGCCGCCAATCGCCGTCACCAAAATAATTTTTAAAAAACTTTAGAAAAAATTTTCATTTTCTCCTACACCCTTCGCGGTCGACTTGGCATCAGTTCGCATCTACCAGCAGATCTCGATTCGGCGAGTTGCACACAACCCTGCCTTAAGTAAATAAACTGAAATAGGGATTGCAGACATGACGCAAGTTTGTGGTGATCACTAATTTTGAAAGAGGCAGAAAAACAGAAGTCAGTTATCCTGTTGAAACCTGAGCCTACCCGAGACCGGGGACTTCGCGAAGCCAAGGTGAGACTTCAAAACAATTTTTGCTTGATACTGATATCATGGGCGTCCGTAGAAATTTTTCCAGGGGGGGGACAAAGTGGACATTTTGCTTATCATTTCAGGTAATTGGCGATGCAACGCAAATCGATGTATACAAAAAAGAAAATGTCCAATTTTACGGTAACAGTTGCATACAGTGTTTTCCTTGCAAGAAAACTTTACATTACATTGAGCAAATGTTTGTTTTGGTGAGCACGGGTATTTTAAGACTGGGTTACCAGAGCTCTAAATGAATTAAAAATGTTTTGAATTTCTAGAATATTGTAACACCTTACGAATATACGAACAAACTACACATTTAATTCAAATAGCTTCTTGTTTGAGCTTTTCCAATTTTTCTTTTTCAGAATGTTGCAAGTGAGCGAGATAGATGCGCAAATGGTCTGGTGGTTCTGCGCATTCGCGCACTTTAGAGGGAACACTGGTTGTAAAAAATGCGCTTTATTAGCAGCAATGCTTCTTTACACATGGTATAAACCAGGGGTGGGCAAACGTGTTCAAGGAAGAGTCATTTGCAGAAAACCAAATACAGCAAAGCAAAGAGCTGCAAAACCAGTTTGTAGTGTCAATAAAAATACGGTAAAGAATGCAAATTTTACATTAAATGATGTACAGTAATTGTCAGTATTAAGTTCTTGTTTGATTTTTTAGTCCCGGAAAATCTGGTGAGTACGTTGTTAGTTAAAGCTGTGCGAATTAATTCTCCCAAGTGTTCATTTTGTAGGATTGCACGATGGTTTGATTTTCCGAACTTCATTACAGATGAAAAAAATTCACAGCAATATGTCGTGCTATACACAGGAATGAGTTATATACTGGTATTTTAAATTCTTGGTATTTATTTTCTGAAACTCTCGCCAAAAATTACATGTAGAGTGGCACTGACTAACGTTTTTTGAGCCAGATTTTCTTGCATTTCGGTCAGTTTTATTTTTACAGCAGACAAGTTTGTAACAAACGGTCAGCGAACCGGACAGCCATCACCGATACATTAACATTGAATGGCTTTAAAAGGAATTCCAGATGTGGTTTTAACTCTTGGAAATGATCAAATATGGCTTGGAACCCCTCCAGTTGCCTTACAATTTATTTTAGTATTCTTCCACTTTGTCGTCGGCAATTGCCTCTGCGAAAAACATTCATCTTCGTTCTTACATTGGGAAAATGACAGAACGCTTTTGACAATATGTGTCTTTGAAATTTTAATTTTCTTCTGGGAACTTAAGTAGCCCAACTTGCGATTTAGGTTCACTGTCGTTGTTATCAAATCGCGCAGACTCCCTGGTGACCTGTGTTCCCTCTAAGGTGCGCAACTGCGCAAAACCACCAGAGCATTTGCGCAGTGAAATCTCATTCTTGCGCACTTGCAACATTCCAAGCCCTGTCGAAACGTTTCGCTGGTTGTGTGTCCACAATCTCCGTGGTTGTGAAATTGCATGCGCACTGAAACAAACGTTTGCTCAATGTAAAATGTTCGTACAGGGAACACTACACTGCTGGTGACAATTTCACGAACTTGTGTTAAATAACACATTGATGAATGAAACAAACGTCAAATATGAAGCAACAACTCTATAAATGAGATATTGCTGTTCATCTAGAAGAGCCACACAAAATATGTCGGCGACGCGCAATTCGCCCACCATTGGTATAAACTATAAACCTACCTGCCTTACCGCTATCAACAGTCACTGTCTCACTGCATTACCTGCCAAGCAGTGTTGCCACTCTGTTATGAAGAAAAACCCCGGAATTTACCTTGAAAAAAAACCTCAGAAAAAAATAAAAAACCCCAGACATAGAAAATGTTCAAAAAAGTCAAAACCAAACTTGAAACGTACGCTAGCGGTACTTACACATAAAAATAAAGATAATATAATATGCATTGCTGTATTTGCATCAAATTTTTAACAAGTAAAAGTATATTTTTAAACATACTGACAATTTACAAGTAAGCTAGCAGCAAATCAAATGTATGAAGAGCATACAAAGTTAGAATTCACTTAAATGCACAAATGAAACATGTACATGATACATTCAAGGTCTTACACTTTTCTTTTCACCCTAATCATTGCATTCATTGCAATATTTGACTACTAAGTTTTTACATTCATACCTATCACAATCACAATGCGCCTGTAGTAAAACAATGAACAGATTCTCAACCACACTACAGCATCTTCATTCATAACAAAAATGCATTCCAAAAAAATCGTGCACAAGCAGCCCTTGACATAGAGATAGATCAGAGTGCTGACCTATGCCTAGTCAGTGCTTGATCTGTAGAACATTAAGATTTCAAACAATTTGGTTAAGCCTAGCCCTACTCAACTGTTGTACTGGCTACTGACTCTGTACATTACGCCTGGGAAACTACTGTATTCTTGAATGGAAAATTCAGTAATACAACATACATTTCTAAAATTTGACCAGAGTCAAAAAACCCCAGATCTAGTGCAAAAACCCCAGCAGTGGCGACACTGCTGCCAAGATGTCTGCGTTCAATAGTTAGGCGAACGCCTATCACCATGGCGTGAAGTGCATCTTCGAAGATTTGTTGTCAAGTTGTTGTTACGCAACAAAGGCCAATAGTACAACAATTCGCTCCCGAGTTTCGCAACCTGCCTATGCAGGCAAAGAAGCGGATTTAGTGAAATGCAAGCTCATAACTGCATGTTACCAAAACAGTGAACCTGACTCGCTGTGCGAATGTCATATCGGCAAACAACTGCCATTGCAAGAATTAACCCAACTAATTAAAATTAAACTGCTGATTTCACGTATTACAGAAACTTTTTGCTTCTTAGTCCCAATTGCCAGGGGGGGAAAATGCCCGTTTTGCCCCCCCCCTGCGGACGCCCATGACTGATATCGACCTCCATTCAGAGTTTCAGATGAACACTGAGTTGTAATAGTGTGTTTGAGAATAGGACGGATACTAATGGCTAAAGCAAACAGTATAGCTTGGCCACCCCATGAAAGTCAAAAAAGTTTGGAGTGAAGTGTCACTGTCTGCAACTAGTCATGAATCTTGTGTTCAAACTTTCGTTTCCAAGCCAGTTCCAACACTTGCGCATTTCAGATGCCCACATGAAAAAGAGGTGAAGCGAATGGTTGTAATGCGCATACATTTCTAGCACGTAAGTGAAGAGGGGAGTAAAATTAAAGAACATATAGGTTTCAATATTTTTGCAGGTGAGTCTACTACACCAACGAAACTTTCGCCATTTCGCTAAACAAAAACGGAACAACGATTGCTGTTGACGACGGCCCTTGTTAACTTCTTTGAAAAATTGATTTCAGGCGCTGTGATTGCTACATTGAGGAGTAAGCAAGAATGCAAAAAAGAAAGTTTAATTACACTCGCTTTTTACTCCTGATTGGAGGACACAAGTGGTCTGCGGACGCCTATCTCCGCATATTCTGCGCCGTGGGCGACGCGGCTGCTTTCCCGATGAATGCTGCACTGGTTGGAAGACCGATGACAGCACCGCGCGTGAAGCGTTCCGAGCACCCACACATTACCGAGCACGAGGCTGGACAGGTCGGAAATACCGTTTTTTGTGTCTTGGGTGTGACCAGACTGGGACTGGAACCCCGGCCACCACCATTTGTGGCGCCCGTCCGATCTCCTAGGGCGCTGGGCCACTTAACACCTTTAAGCAACTTCGAACTTACTTGAAAAAATCTTAGAATCATTGAAAGAGGTTTGATGAGTCACATGCCGCTCCAGAGAGCAACAAATAAGCTTCAACGACTGATTTTATGCAACGTATCGAAGCATTAGCTATTGTTGGCAAGGATGCACCATCTGTTTTGAAATGGCGCACAGCTGTCAACACAGCAATAAGCTGAATCGTAGTGGAGTGGTCGACATGGTTCGTGCAACCGAACAGCAGATTTTTCAAGTGCCACCTAAAACTCGAAGCAAACCCAGGACAGGCCAGGAAAGCATATTTCGGCTCAGTTGCCCTCACTGAGCAATCGCTCTTTTCCTGGCATCTCCCTTTCAGAATATAATACACAGTAACATTGTAGCGTATCCGCAACAGGTGAAATCTGTCGCTTTATCCAGCACAGGTAGGACCACTCGAAACTGGCCAAACATCAAAAGAATGCGACTTACCATATTTGGTCATGAGCAGAGCAGCACTTTCATGGAGGTCTTGGTGCCAGTCAACTAAACCACAAACATATGCTTTGACTATGATGACCAACAAGCTTGGATACAAGCTTACAATCACAATCGTAATAAAAAAAATAGGCTCACAAAATTAAATAGAAATGATTCAACTTAAAACATTCTTTGCTACGAACTAACAGAACCGTACTGAACACACACTAGAGTCCTGCGCAGGTTGAAATTTTTCGTCCGTTCCCGCCCCGCACCCTCCACACAGACCTTCCCAATTCGCCCCGCACTGTTTCCGTCCCAAATCTGCACCAGTCACTGTGTGTCTGCAAACCGCTCACTCGTACAATGTGTTTCATCGCTGGTGGCAATTTATTCAGTGGCTCGTCTCAAAACCGAGGGAAGTCTTTAAAAAATCTATAAAATCAGGGAGCGAAATCTTTTCTGCTCATGTCACTTCACAATCATTGCCAGTGACCCGCACAAAGAATTTTTTACCCCGCGCCCGCCCCGCAAATGAGGGTACCCACAACCCGCGCGGGTTGACTCTGAACATACACACACAATGCAACGTCGGCATGTTGCTTTCGTTAAATCAGAGCGGCGCGTTTGGAAACAAACCTGATCCTGCGGCATGCTCGTCGCTGATCTTCGAACAAACCTGAAATTGTAAAATTTCCTGAAAATGTTGGAAACACAATTATGCGGTGTGTTGGTCATCGCTGCTAGAAGTGCGAAACGAGACATTAATGCCCTTTGGTGAAGCACAGTGTGCAGTAATATCAAGAAAACGATAAACTTACTGGATCCTGTGGCACGAAGGATGAACTGGTTCTCACTGCGAATATATCGCTGTGTTGTTGAGTTTCCCCGGGGAGCACTGACCAGTTGTCCATTTTCATTTCAAATGGATTCCCTATTACGTGGAAAGATACATGCAAAAGCAATCAGTATGAAATCGTTTCCAGGTTTCGCAGTGCTTAAACAAAATAGTACAAGATTGGTACATTCAATGAAAGCCTTTCCAAAAATCTGATGTTGAAGTAGCTTGCTGTGTCAATGAAGAAATGTACAAGTTTAGTCATTGGCCACCCAACTGCTGAAAAATATTGTTCGAGAACCAAGACGCCTACGCGCTATCAAACTTTTGCTTATTTATGATCTTTCTCACGTTACGATGAGCATTGTGACGTCGCGGAGCGCTGTCATCCATAAATATCACCCAACTACTTCTCGTAAAATGGTATGCATTGGAGATGGCACGGGCGTAACTGGGATATACGGCGCCCGGGGCAACTGCAACTAAGTAGTTGTGACATTGTTGGGACTCTTCGGCGTCTCCCGCAGTCATTGGGCGCCCGGGAAATTGTGCCCTCCCCTCGTTACACCCCTGGGCACGGCAGAAAATTCCTGTACCGCGACAGCAGTTTGTCCTCACCTCCACCGCATTTGTTGTGCATTTCCCTGACCGCTACCGCACTGCACCGCTCCCCCCACACTTGAGCTTCCTCCCAACAGTACTGACCTTTTGTGCCCCCTCATCTGAAGCACTGTGCTCTTCACAAAATCTCATAGTGCCAACACTAGGTACAAGAGTTGCATATAAACTTGCCTAGTGTTTCAATCCGTTCAAATTGTCACAATATACATCCTCTGCTGCGCATAAACCTATAGCAAGATTGCTGCCAGGAGATTTGCTTTCGCAGTTGCGTCAACTGACACACAGGCAGAATTATCTATACAACACTGCTTTGGCCAACGAGCATCTGCTGCTTGCACTGTGTCAAAAGTTAATGAATTTGTAGTTTACATGAGTGTGTTACATACCTGTTGCAATCGAACATTGGTCATATGTATCACAAGTATAGTCATCATTCACATTGAATTACGCATTATATCGTATAATACTACTGATACCATGTTCATATTATACACACGAATGGGTAGTTAAACAAACCTTAAACTTGCAGCCTTGAAGGCATCGTGACTAGCAGAGTGCTAGTTTTTCTTGTGGTAGCTTTGTATTCATTTGGTTCCACCTTCATTTCTATTTTCATTCCTAGTAATTAACTTTTCTAATTCGTTGTTTGATAGCGGAGGTTTTATGCTTTAAAAATTGCCTTTGCTTAAATTCTACCTGTTTTCTGGCATGTTTATCTGTTTCTTTGTTGATTGAGTTGTTTTGGTTATTCCTTTTCACTTTTTGACTACTGTGCAGTATTACTAATGATCATACGCATATGTACTGCCAGTAGATTTTATATGTAAGCGTGCTGTTAATGCCTACGACCCAGCAAACGCCTTGGAGACAAGTCGAACCCAATGGTTCTCAAAACGTGTGTCACTTGGCTCACCAAGGGAGCCCGAAAAATTCCTTGAGGAAATTTGTTTCAGGGAGGAAAAGTTGTGGATGAAAAAAAACTTTTTTAACACTTAACTGCACAACGAGGTTGGTTTAGATAGGAATGTATGCAGGTATGCAAGGACAAGCTGCTTTAACTGCAATGACTGACGTTGCATAAAAGAGTCGGTTTGATTCAAAATCCTCCTTCACAGTAGATAGTGTGAAATTTTTGTATTACCTTTTGTGATTTTTGTTGGGGAGGAAATGAACGTCTTTGGATTTGTAAGGAGGGAATATGAAGAAAAATTTTGAGGACCACTGGTCTAAACATGCTCCAGAGCAGGGAAGATGTGCTATTTGTTGCTTCGCTTACTTCATTTCGTAGTTGCCTTTCGAATTCGCTCAATGTTGTCGAGTTTTGTATGATGTCAACGCAGTCTTACTATGTAATGGAGGGTTTTGGGATGGCGTTACTTCTACTTCGGTTTGTTCACAGCCCGTGACCAGTTGCGACCATGGACAGACCCACGGCGTGGCTTGTGTCCAGTGGCGTACGCAGAAAATTTCCCAGGGTGAACCAAAGCATAGTCGTAGCCAAGGGGGGGCCAAAGGGGCCATGCCCCCCAAAATGTTTAGAAAATATAGGCATTTTGTACTTTGAGAGGCATTTTTCTACACAAAATAGTGCTATTCGCCTAAAATTAAACATTTTGGTATACACTGCCGAATACTGCTTATAAATTTTTTTATTTTTTGGGTCTGAGGGGGGCCATGACACAGTGGCTCACCCCCCTCCATACGCTAGTGCTTGTGTTGTGTCAATGTACTCTAGCAAACATGTTACGTCACGCACGCATCCTGCAGCCTCCAGGACTACTGCACTGCTATTTGTTTGTTACGTCACTGTACACTTAATAGTTCGTTTTGCTTAGATGTTCTTCGGTGGACTTATCCAATCGGGAATTTAGCACTCAGTAACAATCTCGATCAGCCAAATTGTTTTCATTGCTAAGTCACGTTAGTGAGCTAAGCTCAGAAAACCTTCGAAATTTCCAGTGCAAAGGTGAAATTATTCACTGAAGAGCTTACCGCTTTTTGAGCTGCTAGCCGATTCTCCGTCCAGCCCATCCTCATAAGAACCAACTGTGAAATCTAACTTTAGGTGAGGTGGACAAATACGATTTGTGCATGCAGTAGGTTACACGAGATACTTGCACAGAAGCAAGATTTGGAGAAAAATATCAAAACAAATGGAAAAATTAGCACTACCAGCCACTTCTACCGCTGCAAGAACTACTGTACAATCTCTATTTTGAAAACATTTTAAAATATGGTTGAGAATACGTTTCAACTTTATCCGTTAAGAACAAGCATTTACTCATTCAAAGCACACTGCTGTTTTTATATACAGTACACCATATGAACTCCAAATTGTCCATACATTGTTTATTCACGTTTGATTCCACATATCTCATTGGCATGGGTGGCTGAGGGACTGCGTAAAACTGTCCATGACCTTGTCCACTGAAAAATAAGTTCAGGCATTTATTAATGTTCATGAAAAAGTATACCCGACAACATAACTGCAATGTTGAAGAAATACAGAACAACTTATACCTGAACAGTTCATTTTTTATCTACAAGCTAATTTGTCAACACCAAAATGAAATATACCAATTAACCTTCCAAAAATCACTGGCAAAGAAAACTGGTATTACACTGAAACACTTGTTAACGAGTCAAAGGTATTAAAATCGCCGATCGTTGCCAATTCAGATGGATGACTTGTTCTGGCACAGCTTGGCCTCAAGGTTGTCGATAATATCTTTTAGATCTAATTCTAAAAGAATCCATTCTTGCATAACTTTAATTGGGGAATGTTTAAGAGATTTAGCTTACATGGACTATTTATTTGCTCCCGCCTTTTCCACGACACGAACACAAAGAGAAATGCAGAAACAAAAGTTATATTCGAAACTTCGTTTGATGTGAATTTTAACTTGGCACAAGTGAAAGTACCGTACATGTACGATGGTTGGCTTTTGCAATAAGCATCTGGAACTTTGGACCACATGGTGTTGCCACTGCAACCCGGTGACGGATCGTAATACGGTTGAGTCACATACGGATGCTTCAAAAACCCATCAGATTCAGAGCTTTGGGGAACCATCCCACCATAAGTTGGACACCATGCGTTGCTACAAAAAGATCTGTAAGATGTTTCTCAACAAACTTATCAGTGTTACAATTTCAGAAGTTACAACGTCATTGAAATATAGCATACATACCTTGAATCTACCTTGGACTTTTTGCAAACACTTTTTTTCAGACATTTGCGGAAACTTTCTATTTGTTCTGTTTTTTGGCGATAGCTGACATAGACCTAATGAAGAATTAACCTATTAGTATTAATAATTTAGACAATTTCCATTCAAACTCCGTTCAATCACCTTATTCAAGCAAGCTGGCTTGTCTTCATTCAAAACAGTGTGCATGATATTAATGTATTCCACTGTTTGCTCCAACAAAGAAGCCATGTCTTTCTTCATATTCACAGAATATGGGAGCAATGTCCGGAGTTGGTCCAAAGAGTTATTAATTCGTTTTCTGTAAACAATATTGTGGAAATGCTTGTGCCAAGCCAGTATAACCAAGACTTACAAGAAATGTTCACAACACCACTAGACTTGTTTCTTTCTTTACTTGTTTTGAAGTGCCAACATTTCGCCTGTGAGATTTGTCTTACATTTACAGGACTGATGATGCGTTGCAAAACGCGTAACTAGTTTTTCCCCGTCAATAAACTGTGACTGATTTACTTGCCGCCATCTTTGTGGCCTTTAACTATGATAAATAGATACGCTTGCAAGTTTTAATCGTCGCAGAAGAATGAAAGCAGAAAGCAGGCAGATTCCTCAGAAGCTTGCCGCAAGGCTAAAGTTTGTTTGTTGAACACCACTAGACAGCACAGATGAGCAAGACACGTACATAAATGCCTTACAAATGCTGATGGCAATCTCGCCTTGACATCGAAGGTGCTATCTTTGTGGAGCTCAGTACTTAAGAAACGCCCATCGTTTGACTTCATCATTTATGTTTTAGAAACTCGAGATCAACTTTGTGTAAATCAATTGCATCAAGTTAAACAAATCAGTTTCACTAGAAAAGCTACCGGATATACTTCTTAGCCTGAACAAGAATTTGACCAAAATGCTCTTGCGAAATGAGGCACTTTCTCCTTATCTTTCAACAGTATTGAACTTGGGAAAGTTGTCACGATGTGGACAGGCATTGTGGCTGAATTCATGCTGATTCTGCTTGGGTGCATATGAGATAGTGAAAAAAAAATCGGTGATCTATCTTACCATGTGTCAAATGCAATTCTTCAAATATTTATTGTATGCCCTGCTTTATAACATAACACTAATAACATTTTAGGATAAGATTAAAACAATGAACGTAAGAAACAGGGAGAAATAGCAGCGAATTCAAGCGTCTATAAGTATTTACTGATTTGTGATAACAACTGACTGTCTGAAAACGAGAAGACACAAAAGACACAATGGAGCTCTTATGGTAAACTGTTTCGCTTTAAATAATCTCTTGGTTAATCTCTTTCTGGCTACACAAATTTTAAAGAAGTATGCAAAACATATTGTGAAATATGAATCGAAGAGAGTTGGTAAGTTGAACTAAGGAATGGAATGAGAGATCTTTTCTGAAATGAACCTATTATGCAACTGAAAGTTAATCAAATGTTCAGAAAACCATGGCAGTAATCATGATCAACATGATTGCATAATGAGAATACCTGCTGGTTCACAATGGAAGCAAAAGTTGAATAATGCTTTCCAGATTTGTGTTATTTAGTTTTTTGTTAAGAAAAATTCTCCCCTCAAAAAATATTTTGGAATATATAAACAACCAGTTCATTTGTAATTTGCCTTGACATTTTATAACAAAACACCAATTTTAATTAGTCATGAAACTTGGAAAACCACAGCCAGAAGCAAGTACATGTGGAGAATACTTAATATGGACATTTGCGGTTATAGAGTAACGAGATATATCCCACTTTTTAAAACAGTGAGATCTTGAAATTTGTTACTTTTAAGGAACTTTCAATAAGCATGCACAACTGAAGGTTTCAAAAAAGACAGATCACAAAAGGAATTCAATTAGTCAATTCGTGAGAAGAATTGAGTAAGCACCAAAGTTACAGAAAGGTTTAACTCATGAACTCATGTTAAAGATATGAAAATTATTACAAGACTAATACAAAAAATAAAACTAAACAGCAATAGGCTTCTTCAGCGCCGGGCAGATTTTCCAATTTTGAAGGTATAATTTGCCTATATTGAGCAAGTCTTTGCAACTCCATAACTCACCAGGCGATTGAGCTAGGGAGCTGTTCAAACCGCGTGACAAGTCTAGTTTGCATTGAAAAATTGTAAGTTTTTGATTTCAGTACTTGTGGGTTACGTCATAAGTGGGGCAGGTTTTGGCATTTTTGGCTGAGGTTATTGGATCCTGGACCCTAACTGCAAGAGCCATTGCTTGACTTGTTTTCATAGTAAACTAGGCTACAATCCAAGTCTTGTGAACCATGGATTGGCTTTCTAGCATTTCTGGTTCAAAAGTTATGGCCAGAAAGACAAACTTTGGGTAAAGAAACAAGTTTGGGTAATGAGATGTGGCAGCAAAATATGAGCTCAATGCAGGCTCAGTGTGGGCTTTTGAAGTACGAATGTTTCATACACCAGCGCCAAAGGTGTTAATGGACTCATGCAGAGGTTCCCAACCTTTTGTACTCCTGCATATCCTCAGGGAATTTGTTTTGACCTCGTACCCTACAATTTATAATCAAGAACTAGCTTTCAAACGTTTGAATAATAATTTGAGCTGTTAATAGGTGAAGAAAAATCAAACATGTGGACAAGATTAATCACAAATGGAATTAGCACAGCTAGTGCAGTTTCACTAAGTCTTGGAAACATAACATGTGAAGAAAATCAAACATGTGGACAATATTAATCACAAATGGATTAGCACAGGTAGTGCAGTTTCAGTAATTCTTGGAAACATAACCATAGCCGCCAAGCACCAAAACCCTTTCAAAGTTTTACTCTCAATTTCCATTAAAAGCACAATTTGTACGTAGTTCTAAAAGATCTTTCAGCTATCCATCATTTGAAGCTTTATCCAAATTGAAGATATATGCATTCATATTCCATTGTTCAGAAGATTCCATCTTCCCTACATCAAAATATATATCAAATCCAAATGATAAACAGCACTTCCAAATGAGCCACGATTTCTTCACAAACACTAGAAAACAAACCTGAAGATACATTTGTCATCAACTATTTTAACTGATGAAGATGAAAAATTTAAATAATTCCCACTTTTCACTTGCCAACACCAGAGACAATCTTTGAATTCATTTAGCTTTTCATAGCAATTCAATGTTTATATTTTTGTAAGTGATAACTCAGATAGATCATGCAAGTAAAAATGTCACTCGAATATGCTAGAATTTAGTTGAATTCTTATGACTCCAACTCTTTAAGCAGATCAGCGACGTTCCTCCAGATAACTTTATTTATTCCCACAGTTCAAAGAAGTAGGTTAAAACTCTGTTTAGTTATTTTCAGTTCCTCAGAAAAGAAAGTTCTTCTTTAAGGTACCATGATGGACATACCTCACTAGTGCAATAAGTTACCTGCAAAACGAAACATCGGTTGACTCAAACTGGCGGGAGGTTTAAAGCACTAGCCCTCACATGTATGATAACTTGTTCCAAAATGTCTACACTGAAATCGCCAATTCACTTCTGAATAACATTTGATAGAGGCACTAATTCAAGCTTCTTCCTTGCTTCATTTAAGAATAGTGGTAGCAATTTCCACTACACACTGCTTAATAAGCCCTTTTACAATAGTATGGAACTTGGGGGTTCCCACACATTTTTCAAGAACTATTTTCCATACCTTTTCAATAACTTTCCAATATTCAACTAAAAGACTTTAATATCATCATTTAGCTTTATTTTTCCAAAATTTTACTCATGGAACACAATGCAAAAACATATGCAGAACTGTCAACATTGAAAAACAATTTGTACAAATGGTTGAAATTCTAAATTATATTTTTAAATATTTATGTGCATTTGACAAATTCAATATTTTTTCAAGGTCTGGAAAACTGATTTCACAATTCAATACTTTTTTAATACTTTCAATACCATGTGAGAACCCTGTTTAAATACCACTTGGTATGAAGCCATCAGGCGTGGTTTGTCAATAGATGTAAAACCTACATTGGTAGGGTTGTTTGAGAATCAAAAAAGGATCTTTCCACTCATATTGGCAAAATTCTGATACATAAGCAATATTGAGAAGCAGAGAATCATTAAGAAACTATGCTTCCATAACTACTGTACAACTTCAAAAAATTTGATTGGTAAATTATATTGCAAATATGCAAACTTTTCCATGCATTTCTTCAGTTGTGAGCTTTTCCAGTTTCGTTGTAAGTTGGTTTAGTAAGTCTAAAAAGGTCCTAACATTCAATGCAAGTTACTGCTTGTCGTTCAAATATTAGGCTTACATTTGCTCCTAATATGCACATAAATGATGGACCTTTTAGCATCAACCCTTTGTGTGAATCTTTGGCAGTCTTTGTTTGATTAAAATTTTGAAAAACCGCTAAGAAATATAATCAACTGGCTCAAAGTGACAATCAGAAAAAGCAGACAATTACAAGAACATTGAAGTCATCGTCCTAAGTGTACAAAAGTTAAGACTGCATTTTATGTAACGGTAAGAAACATCTTAACTGCTGGCAAAATCAACTAAATGTTTACATATCCCAAGTGATAAGTCCTTAAATTAGAAGGAACCTATTTAAGCCAGTAGAACAGTTTAAGGAGTACACAGCAAAATACGCAAGAAATTGTTGGGCTCTGTTACAGATTAGAAACCATGTAGAGCAGTGAACTTTTATTTTTTAGCTTTATTCATCCCCACTAGCACATTACCATTAGGTGGTTTTGGTAGTGCATTTCAGTCCGCTTTCATTTACATGTTTTGTTTGTACTCAATTCACGAGTGCCACATAATGGTCCGCAGCAATTATCTCCACTTGACTTACTCGTGCCAAAAACCACGTGGCTATTTTTATAGTAAATGTTGCATTGATGGTGAGTCAGTGGCAGCACCATGGGTTAACTTTTTCCTTGCACTAACTAAGCCATTAACATCTAGCATGAGGCTGGTTAAACTGTAGTTGAACCAACTGGGAATGGAACCCAGTCTACCAGCTAGTGTGTGCTCAACTAAGTATACCCCTTGCTGGTTGCATTTATCACCAGGTATATGCTGTTTGAGAAACACAGGCAAATGACTTACAATAGCCCTGAGATCCATACAATACATATTCTTGCTGTCCACAATCACAATCTAGAGCGTCTCATTGAAATATATCCACTTTTATAATGCAAATATGCATATTTACCTAGGGAATATGGTATCAAATTTAAGAGAACAAAAAAAACTTCATGACAATAACATAATTCAACAAAAACTTATTTTTACTGTGCAAACTAACAGAGGGAAAAGTCAACTTAAAACTGTATTGGACCAGAACATGGTAAAATGTCCCAGTATATGTTGCACACAAAGTGATCACCATGCTGGAGAAATTGCATCAAAGTCATAGCTTAAGGTATCAGGTCTTTAGAAGATGTTTATATAAAACTGATAACGACAATGACAATTTCAGCTTTCAGAAACTTTGTAAAACTTGTTCACAATTGTGTTGTATTTTTCTCAAATATAAAAGCATATTTTTTCTGTGTTTTGTATGTAGGAGTTGGATGCATGTCTTTATCTTGGAAAAACTAATTGTAACTTGCAGCAAGTGAAGAACAGCACATTTTTTCCCACCAAGTCCCATGGCCTGCTTATTTACATGTTTTGTTTAAATGTGTCCACTGACTAGACAACTGTCCATATCACATGGGTTAAAAAGGACACAACAGAAGAAAGCTTGATCATGACACTTATGGGATAGCCATTTGTTTGTAACTACAAATAGACACTACTAAAAAAGAACACTGAAAATGCTACCTTCACCTGACAAAGCAACAGAAGTTTAGCATTCTTACATCAACAACTTCATTACGAAAGGATGGAACAACACTTCATGATTGTAAACCTTATATCATCAATCTGCATACAGTATGCATGACATTGGCTGTCTGTTATCTTATTGACATCATTTTACATTGTTTGCAGAATCAGAATGATTAGCATACAAGACATGCAGCAATCAGTTAAACCTAGACTAACAGAACGGAAAATAAACGATTTTAATATTTAAAACTTTATTCTGGGCCTACCTTTGTATGGAAAGCTTTTACAGTAGGCCTACAAGCAGGCTGGATAGCTGTTATCTCACATCTGTCAATCAATCTCGATGCTCTACCTGGCTGGACAATCCTGTGTCTGTGTCCCGACGCTTTGTATGCATTCATCGTATTACAATAAACTCAAAACTCTAGGCTGTTTGCGATGATTGCCAGATAGTACGATAAATTTTAAGTCTCACGTCACAGATAATGACGTGGTGCAGCGACGACGATAAACACTGATTGCAGTATACCGCAATCACGACAAAAGGATTGCAGAAGTATTTACCTGAAAATCTGCGAAAGCACTGTATCAAGCACAATTGGTAGGCAATCAGTTACCTGCGTAATTTTTCCATTGTAATCGCGCGCGGGGGAGTTGTGCACGATTTCGACGTGCGACAACCAACTTCTTCAAACGTCCCGCCACGTGGAAAACTCATCACGAATCACCACAGGAATGACAATTGGCACCAGGCGCTTTAAAAGTACTTCAGCTGTCATTCTACGACAACAGAAATTGCAAAATTGCGCCACCAAGTAACTGCCTCAGACTTAAAGCTTGGCACTTCCAACCGCGAATAAAAAATATACTTTTCCTTAACATTAACAACACAAGATTTTCTGATTTTCATAAATTAAATCAAAAAATCAAAAGATAAGCTAAACGCACGGATCATTTGATCAAAATTGTGAAAGAGACTCGAATGAGGAGTTGTTAATGGAGAAATATAGTTGTCCCCAAAAGACCGTAACAGTCGACTCCAGGCAACAAAGATGGCAACATCAAATCCCTTCCTGTAGAAACGTTTTAGAACAACACAAGGTTTCATGAGTAGGCTTTGTTAGTAGAGAATTGTAGAGAACCAGGTTGCAGTCAAAAATAATTTCAAAATGATGCAGCGAGCGGCATTAGGGATATCTTGTCAATTTGGTGTCTTCATTCTAAAATCTAAATAATTCACTGCAGCAGAATGTGCTAGGAAAATGTTATAACACAGTATAAGTACTTTGTTTTCAAATATTTTATATTTTTCTGTTCCGTAGCAAAACAGTCACCAGCTCTCCTTTAAAGCCCGCGCTAGCCATTACAGTGGCCGGTAAACCTTTGATCAGCCACAACTCCTTAACGGATCGGGCTGGAAAGTCAGTCAAAACATCCCTGGATTCAGGAGACAGCAAGGAATCGAATGATAATGACATAAACATACCTTTGCATTTGAAATTTTTGAGAAAAATCCATACTTGTGGATTTTCCGAACTGAAATCAGAGATGATCACTGAGCCGGAGTACCGGAGTGGACTCCGGCCGGAATTTGCATTTTAGGCTGGAGCAGAAGCCGGAGCCGGAGTCAATATTTTAGATTCGAGCCGGAGCAGGAGCCGGAGTCAACATTAAAGTCTGTGCAGGAGCCAATCAAAATTTTTAAGGGATCTAATTTCTGTAATGATGCTTGTTGTTGTCAAACAGACTGGAATTAATTGAGACGCGTTTTCTGACCAGGGTCGTCATATATCACAAACGTGAGACACTGGGTGGGTGTACCGAGTATTTCACCGCTAATGATGGTTTCAAAGTTAGGGCCTATGCAAAATTCAGTGTGTGAGTGACAATGCAGTTCGGGAATTTCGGAATCCATGCCGTAACTACGAAAATATTGTCTCATGATGTGGGCAATAACACAAGACACATGACTGAAAACAATGCTTCAGGCACGCAATTGGGGGGGCATTTGCCCCCCGAAATTTTCAAAGCATTGCATAGCAATTTTGACATCTGTAGAAACTTCCAAAGAATAAAGATGAAATTTTTCATTCTAATGTTTTTTAAGAAATCTTACTGGAATTTTTCTTTGTCTTGCCCCGTTAATTATTATCTCCTTACAAGATTTATCTTGAGACAGGTTATCTGATCGAAAATTTCGTAAATGATTGGTATTCAACCACAAATATGCTGGAAGTGTCAACTTGGGAGATAGTTTAGATTGTTCGTATTTTTAAGGCATTTTTTATCTATTTGTTCGTGTACTATTTTGTCTTAGACAGGCCTCAATTTGCCCTCATGAAAGTTTATAACATTGGAGTACTGTTGAACCGTGCAAATTGCTGAAACTTTCAAATTGATAAGAGAAATCTTGACATAGCAGTTAGTGAATCGTCAAACCGCTTGTTTTTCTACAACCTTTTGATTATTATTTTTGTTAAGGACAAAGCGGACCACCATTATTAACGGAGTACATTTCTGAAAAAAGCGTTGTTTAGCTGCATTTTCGGTTCGAAACCTGAGCTTTTAACTAAATTTAGGTTGGTGACTCTTTCACGTTTTAGTATCTTTCTGGGTTGATCCCATTACCACGGCTTGGGAAAAAGGTTTAGCAAAGTGTCATATGAGTGCTATTCAAGTGTTGAACGCACCTACCTGCTAGACCACTTTAGCTCCAAATGACGCTTTACAAGACTCTAACTTTTGCAACCAGTGCAAGTCCTGAAAGTTCATAGCCCTAAACATGCTTCTAAAAGCTTTCACACAACTCATGGATGTCAGAAAAAGCCGTTTTGCCCCAAACACACCTGATCCGTTATGCTCCAAAGGCACAAGACACTTGACCCGTTTTGCCCGAAATAGTAGCATTCAAAGATCCCCTCTCCCTTGACATAGGTTATCTTTCAAGCTTTCGATCTCCATTTGTGATAGAAATTCAAGCACATGCTAGAAGAATAGGGCTAGAACAAATTTGCTAAAACAAGACGAAAATTAGACAGGTTTACTACTGTAGTAGCCTATACATCTGTCGCACTAAAGCCATGACTACATTAGTTGAGTGCGGAACCAGGTGTTTGTATGAGGATACTAATTTTTACTCTTTCCTGATCGTTCGGTCTGCATCTTGATTAAAACTGAAAAGTTCTCATTTTTGGAAATGTTGCGAAGAGAACTTTTATCTGTGTGTCCGGCTTGTGCAGAATCACATGGAAATATTTTCAACTACAGCAAAGCTGTTTGTATGACGTTTAAGGCTAAGAGTGCAAGAAGAACAATCACCCCATTATTGACACACAGGTGGCAAAAATCTAAAATCTGTTAACCAATACAAATATCTGGGAGCTGTACTGGATACTGAGCTCCCAGATGACAAAGACATTCAGAGGCAACTGCGATAAAAAGATTGTGCAGCAAACAAGCTGCGATCCTCTTCTCCCGATGTTCAAATGCAGTTAAAAATGTACTTTTTCGTTCCTTTTGTACGCCCATGTATGCATCACAATTACGGTGGAAATTATTATATTGTATTGAGTAACGTCTTCAATCCCACACGCAAGGTGCTTGAATTCAAGCATGGGTCGCAGTAACATGGAAAACGCAAATAGATGAAGGAAGACGAGGATACATACATGGTGGTAGTAGAGAGTACACGTTTGATGGCGCAAATACATTTACTTTGATGAAACACAAGCTTTTAAGACATACGCATGAACGACGTCATCATGCCTATTGTAACGTAGTACTGCGATGACTTCCAAGTACATCGATTTATAAAATGCATGAGGGAGTGGGAGGTTGCGAAGTACCAAGGGTCATCTAGGCTGCAGACCTCCCAAGGGCGAAGCTGCTTATTTTGTAAAGTGAACAGTGCATAATAGTTAGTAAAAGTCTTTTGCTCTGGGTATAAAATGCAATATGGGTAATGCGGTTATACAGTGAATTGAAGTAAAATGTATTGCGGGCAAAGCCAAGCCACCAGAAGAAAATGGTTTAGAGTTATCAAATTAAACATTTACTGTTTTCACACATTCAAAAATATTCGTGTATGCTAGAGAGGAAATGCGTCAAAAGATGTAGATCGCTGCAGCACTGCAATGGTGTCACGAGATTTAAGCAGGTTGAGAATTAGTCGCGCAATCATGCTTTGCGGAAAAGAACTTGCTGTCAATGCATGCTGAGAACGGAAATTCGCCAAAATGATGAACAACTAAAATGAACAACTATCCAAACACATAGCGCAGGGTCCCCAGAGGCGCAGGGCCCCCAGAAGCGCGGGGCCCAATGCAACCGCAACGGTTGCTTCGGCTAAAGGTGGGTCCTGCCTACGAGCGACCATAACTTCTGAACGGAATGTGCTAGAAAGTCACCTAATCATTGGATCCGTAAGACATGCCTGCACATTTTGAGATAGGTTGCGCCCATCTATGACGTCATTGTGATGTCATTTCCGGGGGGAAAATGCTTTTCACGTGGGCTAGAAAACCTAGTTGCGTCCATTCAGTAGGGTACTGAGCCTAAACCAAACACGTTGGAAACAAACTTTCTACATAAAAAATGTTTGTGAAGACCTTACCTTTGCAATGATAATAAAAAAAGTTGACACATCCTTTCTTGGGGGTGCCAAAGGGGCAAAAACCTCGGATTTCGGGGCTATTTTGAGGTTCAAGCCACTTATCTGCCAGTCGGTACCCACCAAGTGTAAGTAAGTAAGTAAGTAAGTGTATTGTTTTTTTGCGACAAAACAACGGTTCGCACAGTCAATAGGTCACGCAGCATTGCGTATAGTATAGGCTAATGTGGAAACTATAGCATTATTTCAAGCAAGCCAACCCCACCAAACTTGCAGAAAAGATGTATTTTGGTGTTATTGGAAAGATGTATTTTGGAAAATTTTATTTGGGAAAAAATCAAAATATCCACCAGGTGGCCGAGCAGTTTCCAGGCTCTAGTTTTGGCCATAACTTCCAGCGACGAGCACGGATCAGGACTTCAGCCAATTTTGGCCGGATCGGGGCTGGATCGGACTGCAATTTCTTGAAAATTGGCGGAGCAGGACCGGATCGGACTGAGAAAATTGTTGTTGTTTTAATGTCAATATTCTCAAAATATCAAAAATTTTAGTTGTGATCCGATTTCACAGGTTTGCTAAATAGTAGTTTATGTTTTGCCATCAAATGCAAAACTCTGCTGGGACTATTTTGCAATTCGAACTGTATCCACCTTTGTTTACATATAGGTTAACGTTGAGTTCTATTCTAGTAGCAACGTGAACATAGTTGAGTGGTTAGTGTCTGTACCTGCTGCGCAATTGTTCCTTGGTTCTGCTCTCACCATTTCCTTTGGCTTAGCTTGTAGAGGTTACACCTATGATAGGAGGGCTTTTGATGTACTTTTTCAAAAATTGTAGGGTTTAGGGTTTACATTTAGGGTGCATTTTTAAGTTTCGGTTTAAGGTTTACCTTTAGGGTTTAGGTTTACGAATTAGGTTTCGGGTTTAGGTTTTAGGTTCAACTGTTTGGTTTAGGTTTTGGGTTAAGTTTGAACTTTGGGTTTTTATGTTTTGGGTTTAGGTTTTGCGTCAACTTTTGGGTTTAGTAGGTTTGCGGTTTAGGTTTTGGATTTGGGTTTGGTTTTAGGCCATGCAACAAGGATCTTATGCTAATCCAAGTGTATCGACTTTGTCACTTGTTCAATCCAAAAAATCAAATTCTCCTAATGGCAAAATAACTCCAGCAGTGCCTTTCCTTCTGATGCCAAATGGACACTTCCTTGTTAAATTTTGTAAATGCCAAAAGGCTGTGTCTATTTTGCCTCATGAGGCAAAAGCACTGCTGTAACTATTTTGCCTTCAACCAATCGTATTTGGCTAAAGGCAAAATAGCTCCAGTAGTTCTTTTGCCTCATGAGGCAAAACAAAAATACATTCTTTTGCCTTGGCGGATCAGGACTGGATCGGAATGGTGATTTTCGAAAAATTTGTGGATCAGGACTGGATCGGATTCAATTTTATACTCCTTGTGCTCAAATTCAGTTGAAACGGCTGATAAAATTTTATTGTTAGCAAACAATGCTCTCATTAGAACGAACATTGGCACAAATGATGAAAGGTTAAGCCCGTAGACGCAGACCTTCTATTCGAGTCCGAAGACTCCAACAGTTGGCCATTCAACCATTACAACAAAAGGTGTTATATTTTGCATTTTTTGCTTGGTCTGCACTGGACACTGAACCGTGTCAGCCTGTCTGGGCAGTCGCCCAAAAGATTTTGAGTAGCATGAAACGCTAGTTATGCCAAAACGCTTGTTGGTTGTTGTTCTGCAAAAAATTGCACGCTGGGGCCTTCACTTTGGGAAAAATGCCTGGTGCGCCTAACTTTATTTTCACTGTGCCCCCAAACTTGTTCATTCGTGATGGCCCTAATGTTAGCTTTATCGAAAACTGTGGGATCCTGCGTCTTGACCTAAAGCTTTTTCAACAGCTAAGAGAGATTTTCCAATCGCTGAAAGCCCAGATATATTAGATTTCAATCATGAATTTCCTTAAGATGTAGCAGGCAGGACTTTTTCAAGTTGTTGTTTACAACGTGGATTATCCAGTGGAAAGGTGCTGCAACTGTAATGGCTGGTGCACTCAGCTGGAAAATGTGAATGTTTTGCTTTTTTGTAAAGTTTTTTCAAGGTTTATGTCGGGCTGTCCATTCAGTGGTGTAGAGCTGAGGGGGCAAGTGCACCCCCAAAAGTTTTGTTTTGACGAAAATTCGGGTGAAATTCCTGAAAATTCGGGTGCAGAGGTTCCGACACGTTTCTTTACTATTGAGTTATCCTACTTTTTTATCCGAAAAAAACAACAAGTTTGGTCCAGTGCAAGTGTGCGCATAGCTGAGCATGAAAAATCCAGTTGTCACTTTCAGGCAAGTGTTCAATGGTTCGAAGCTGAGCAAAAACTAACGAAGGGTTGCTTGTTGGATTCAAGTCATCACATTTATCATTTGCCGCTCCACCAAACTTTCATTGTGTTTGGCTATTTTCGAGTGTAAATAGGTAAAAGAAACACTACTTCAAAGTCCAGGTACATCAACGTTAAAGACACCCCCAGCTCCTACACCACTGAATGAAAGCTTCAGTGCGTATTCAATTTAATTTAATTTATTTGTTTGTGAGCAGACACGAAGTCCATAGTATGAACACACACACTCTGCAGAACGCAGGTTGATAAAATCAGACAATACAGAACGTAGTACAAGACATTGAAGCCGGCG
>Ga0210059_1000786_pt1 | contig 43716 bp, 34 predicted proteins | sample Ectturendosymbi2_FD_188042 | JGI IMG/M metagenome (GOLD analysis project Ga0210059, IMG submission 188042) | Ecteinascidia turbinata endosymbiont from Florida, USA - Sample 2 (SPAdes) (version 2) | ecosystem: Host-associated > Tunicates > Ascidians > Unclassified | place: Key West, Florida... | reverse complement strand
AGTTTCCAATGAAAACTTCAGCGAAACACTTTGGCCTAGTAGTTGGGCCCTAGGCCAGGCAACATGAGCCAAAATGACCCTAAAACTACTTCACTTATGACGTCAGTCACAAAAAATCCGCACCCCCAACCAAAAAATTTTTTTTTAAGTGTAATCTACTAGGCTGGCCGATCCGGTTGAGCCCTTGAACAGCTCTCCAGCGCAATCGAAGGAGGAGCTAGGGCGTTGGTAAGGCAACCGAAAACTGCTGTTTTAGGCTGAAATCAAAGTACGAATATATTGTACCCCGGTTCTCAAAGTGTTAAAAAAAGATGCTGTGAAATAATTATCAAAGCTGAATGATACGCGGTGTGGTTTTTGTCCCAGCCCTAGCGCTACAGACCACATTTCACTCTCCAGCAACATTTTGAGAAATCTTCGGAGTAGGCTATGCTAAAAGCATCTTCACACACTTGGTCGACCTCGAGAAAGCATACGACTGGGTTCCTTGTGAAAAGGTTTGAGGAGTGTTCCGTTAGTACGGTGTTGACGGCCGCCTGTTACTGGCTGCCAAGTCACTGTATTCGTGCTCAGAAGTTTGTGTCCATGTCGGGAGAGTTAAATCATGACCGTTCACCGTCAGCGCTGGACTCCGACAAGGGTGTGTGCTGTCACAGCTCCTTTTCATAGTGTACATCAGTGGGTCTCAACCTTTTCGCTGAAGCGAGCCAAATCTAGATCTACAATTTTGTTGGAGAACCCAGGGCCGCAACCAGCTCATTGTTTCGGGGGGCAAAATGATGTAACTTGTTGCTGTACCTAATAAATACATACGTTTTTTAAAATTTTGGGTGGGGTCAATTGCCCGATTGCACCCCCTCTGATTGCGGGCCTGGGAGAGCCTCACTAAAATTTTTTAACACAATTCAATTGACACGTTTTGTTTTACAGCAGAACGAAAACTATTACACAAAATATTAGACAATTTATTAAAAGACTGCTGCGGGCTGCACAAAGGGTGCTTGGGAGCCGAATGCGGCCCTCAGAACTGGGGTTGAGAGCCACTGGTCTACATGGGCGTCGGAAGGATTTTTTACAGGGGGGGCAATAGGATTTTTCCAAAATATTTCCATGGAGGGCCAAAAGTGGTGAGTTTGTTTTTTCCCACTCAGTGCTGAAATTTTTAAAATCCAGAGGGATGGTCAAGGCCTCCCCCCTGCCGCCCTTTCAGATGCCCATGCTGTCTACATGAATTGGATAGACAGTCGGAGCCAAGTTGACAAAGGTGTCCCAGTCGAGAGCTGCATGAATAACTGTTTAGTGTTTGCAAATGATTTGGTACTGCTTACATCTTCTCAACAGTTTTCATCATGCGCTTGATCAGTTTTCTGTTGCATGCGATCAAGCTGGAATGAAAAACAGCATTAAGAATACCAAGGTACTATGTCTCTTTGCAAACCCAAAGCAGTGTGTGCGGCAAGTGAGTGGCAATACACTGCAGCGGGTGGAGAAGTTCAAGTAGCTTGGGGTGGCATTTACGAGTGCTGGGAGGCGGAATGCCGTTGAGATTGATACACGGATTGATGAAGCTAACGCAGTTCCACGTGAACTTTATTGCTCCGTAGCCACAAAATTGGAGCTTTCAAACACCGCAAAGCTGTCAGTTTTTATATCGGTCTTTGTTCCGATACTTACACGTGGCTATGGTCATGAATCCTGGTTATGACCGAAAGAATATTAACTCAGGTGCAAGCGCCAAAGATGGGATTTATGCCAAGAGTCCAAGGTGTGACAAAGGGGCACACCGAAGTTTGATTGATACCCCCTTTGTCACACCATGGGGCAAGAAACAAGTTTGGCCCCTCCATATTTGAACCTAAGCTATTTTTGAAGTTAATGTATTGCATTGAAGAAAAACCTTACATCATTGTTGTAACTTTTTGGCGCCCCAGTGATTCGTTGTCTGGGGCACTATGTCCCCTTGTTACGTCCCTGGTGCTACACTTTGCGAGAAAGTGTGCAGCTATGAAATTCCAAGCCCTGAATGTTGAACCACTTGTCCTAATTGAGAAAACACAACCAAAGTTAGTTGGGCCAGATATCCAGAATGCCCAACGAAAGACTGGTGAGGCAAGCCCTGCTGGCTAAACCCACGGGAAAGCGACCCAGACGTTGTGCAAGGCCTAGGTGGAGTAACTGCATCTCCGACCTTGCTTGGCCCCTTCTTGGTGTGGAGCCAGCAGAACTATCAGAAATTGCTAGTGACCATGAGGTATTACAAGTAGATGTTGTCCCCACAACCTCACTGGTGTTTAAAAGTGTTCAAGTAGCAAGTGAGTAAGTTCCTTAGACGGCTAGAATTGATTAATATGAGCGTAGAGACGGCTAGAAATGATTTGCCTATAATTCATGATACCTTTCACAGGAAATAAGATGTAAAATTAAGTTCAGGTACTGCTATTGTTGCATCTGTGTCATAATGCAGCCCGTGGGTTACCTTGTAAGTCCTCATGTGGCCCACAGAGCAATTTGAGTTTGATACCCCTGTTCAAAAGACTCAAAAAAGACTCAGTCTTCTAGTTTGCAATGAAAAAAAGTGTGGGTATCAGTTTTTTGTGAGTGACATAAGTAGGGTAGGTATTTGGCTGTTTTGGCTCAGGTTACCTGGTGCTGTGCCCAACTGCTAGATGGAAGTATTTTGCTCAAGCTTTTATTGGAAACTAGGCTAGAATCCGAGTCTTTTAACCTTTGATTGGCTTTCTAGCATTTCTGGTTCAAAAATTATGACCAGAAAGCCATAACATTAGTGATTATACCGAAAATTGATAATATTACCCTAGCTCTTGAACCAGAAATGCTAGAAAGCCAATCAAAGGATATGTGGTGCACCTTGGGTAAATTTAGGAAATACTGTTATTTACTGATTTTGTTCTACTATTTAAAGGTGGTTACACATCTGGATACTTTTTTTACTGTTGGTTGCAGATTTGAAAATTAGGGAAGTTTCTTTCTGTTTTCCTGAGAAATAATGGTTTTGGTAATTGTGTGAAACAAAGAGGTCATTATGTGTTTTTGCATTGGATATTATGTTGGTCCTGCTGAATAGTTGTTGACTTATTTAACCAATATGAACACAAGAAAGGACAAGCAGCTGTCAGAATGTGACTCCAGAATAAAAGGTATGTGCATGTAAATCAACTACCTCATTAACTCATGTGCCGGTCAACACTTGCGTTAGCTTATAAGGCTTGTCTTGAAACCTGAGACTGATTAAAACTGAACACCAGTAATCAGCAAATTATAGCGTTTTTACATTTATATGCGGTACGTAAGCTGTGCTGATGAACTTCAAGATATAATATAACTGCATTAGATCAACTGATTTTACTATAGCAAGTCTTCTGCTTCAGTCTTTACAAACTGTCAGTGTGTCAGTGCATGTTTGTGCATTGCTTCCATTTTTATTGAAGTTTATATTTAAAGTGTGGAGTACAACTTGTTGCATTTAGTCTACGCCACTTTCAATGTGATTTTTTGGGCTGGAGAAAAATAGTTCATTTCATGAAATATTCTGGATGCATTGTTGACTGGTATAAGTGTAATGTGAACGGGGAACGCTTCTCTCTTCCGTCTTGAGTTTAGGATATTTTGTGTAAAGCAGAAAGTTTGTGGAATGCGTTTACCCTGGACTGTTGTGACTGTTGCTTATTGTGATTTGACTTGTGCGCTGGTTCAGTTGTCCACTAAGTGTTGAGTCAAGCATTCCTGAAACGCTTAGGATTCGGCCTGGCCGTTGACAGCCTGGCAATTGCTTGTCGTAACATGCTGGACTAGACGTGCTCTTGTCAGCTGCACGCTATTTCGCAGGCTTTATTGTCAGCTTGAACTGCACCTGCAAAACCGACTGCTTGATGTTTTCATGTTGCACAAAAAGTTTGTTGGGTCAATTATATCCTCTGTAGCACTTAGTGAGTGCAGTGATTTGAGATGTATATTACAGCGGAAACTTTCTTTAACTGCTGATTCTCCAGAGTGCGTTCAACTCCCTAGATAGTTCTGGTCAAATGCTTTGGGTCCATCAACAAAGAGGCGTGCCATTTCGTTCTGTAAAAAATTAAAACACTGCATTTTGTTTCAATACGACACCATCTTGGAATTTGTCGGCTGATGCGCGAACGGAGATACCACACGGGTGAAATTTCCTTCTTGCATCCTAATATAAGAGTTCTAAAATTTTTAAAGCGCTTGTCAGTTCATATCTGATTACCAGACATCAACAAAAGCTGTTACATAATAAGATTGTCAAATATTTACGTAGCAACGTGTTTGCTTTCAATCTTTTTTAGACTCTCAGCTTTGTTGCATATTATACTTGAAGATTGCTTACTAGCCATGACCTGCAGTCGTCAAAAGTTTGCAACTAAAGTAGTATTTCGGCTAAGTTTGTATGCTGTTCAAACACTTGCCGCCACGACGCCTGGCGATTATGAAACAAAGTGCTTAAAGAAAAATGTGTCGTTTATAAAGTTCCATTTCTCTACTTGGCCTTCCTTACTACAAAACTGAAAAAACTCCGTTGCTGTGTTCATTCTTAAATGTCACTTTACTCGCTCGTGCAATTCATTGTTTACGGAAGAAAACATACACTGCACTGATTGTAGATAATACGCAAAAGTTTTTGTGAATAGTAGTAACTTGACAAAAAGTACCCTTTGGTCAGTAGCACAGCACACGAAGTTCAGTACCACGGTAATACGTGTAATTTTTTTGGAAAGTGTAGATCTTTTTGACTGTATTAGATAATTTTCAAAAAAGTCCTAATCTTAATAGCGCATCGTTGTTTTTTGTGCGATTTCTTTTGCGAAGGTTTGTTGGTTGGTATAATCAACTCTTACTTGGTCTTGACGCAGTGCGAAGGCAGATTGCAAAGTGTTTCCTCGCCATCGCATTTTTATCCGTGCATTCTGATGTTGCTTATTTGTGCGTGCTTTCACTTGCAATGTAGGTTAAACATTTTGCGGTTAGGTACTTCAAACATGTCTAACGAACCTACACGTCATGCAGAACCACCAACTCGAACGAAACGTTGTCGTGAAACTATCACCTCCCCGACACGTGGTGACGAATGTGGCTGGGTGTCAGATTACCACTCAGTGGTCGTTTTTTTAGCGAAAGCGATAAAGGTCTTCCATTCTCCAGGGGCTGGCGCAAGACAGTCGTAGAGCGTCTCATTTGTTCATCCTTCGTTTTAGTCATTTTGAAACCGAATTAAATTGCTTTTTGTATCCTCTCTGGCCAACTTATGTCCTATAACAATTTATCTAGTTGTCAGGAATGTTTTTTTACTAGCATCATTTGCCAACTTGCAATGATTTCCTGATGATGCCTCGCAAGCAAATAAACTCCAAAATTTGTCAAGTTGTTTTCTTTGTTTTTATAATCTTTGATGTATTACGTCATTTCGTGTATCTTCACGAATAAATCCGTCGGTTTTTAAGCAACCTTTTCAGTTCATTCTGGTCTTGACTGAGCTAGTCATGAGTCGTGCCTGGATGGATGGTTGTGATGATGTCAAGTCATGTCTGCGTTACAGGAAATTGCACTGGCGGTGCCATACATCTCGACAGTATCAGCCAGTGGTTCGACTTTCGCTTATGTAGTATTCAACCACTTAGTTTCTTGTGTTGCGTTTTTTGGCGTTGAGCGGGATGAATCTACTTCTTTGTTTTCGACTTAAACGGCCTGAAAATTTTGCAGCTCGTGTCAGCAAATCCTGCCTCACCCCGATGGCTTAAAAATGCGTGGTGAAACATGCCCAAGTGCCTCGTCGCTATCCTTTGTCATTCGCTTCAAGCATGTGTCGCGTGTGCATTTAATGGTCTTGAAGTATTTATCGCCCGATTCTACTGATAAGCACGTTAGATACACGAAAATGTATGGCAAAGGAATAATCACAGTTGTATATGGCTAAATCCCCTGTATTTCGTGACTGCATAAAATTTAATAGCACTTTTGATGGTCAGTTATCAAGGAGTTTCCAATCTTTTCAGCGGCAAAGGTTATTTCAACTTCCATCTCCTGATAGCAATGGCACAAATTTGTGATCGTTGTACAACGTCAGAGTTAACGTTTGTTGAAAAACGCGACGTACGAAGTAGTCCCTTTTCAACGATGCATGTTGCTGCTTGCGATTTCTACCGACGATGTGCTTGACCTTATTAATTATACCTGAATCGGCAAAGGTGTTTTCGAATATTTGATGCTTGGTATTAGCACAATGAAAGTTGAAATAAACAAATTTTTAATATAATGCGCCTTTACCAGCAATAATACTTCTGTGTAGAGCTCATCCGACACATCGTCATGCCGATATAACGACAATGGGAATGCATCATATCGGCGAAATTCCGCAAATAGGCAACATTTGCTCATGAAAGCCACTAAACTGTTCTTCTTGAACTGTAATTTTTAGTAGTTAAATTTTGATTATTAAATCATTATTGTGCAAAATGTGCAAAAGCTATTTGCTTGTGAGCTTTTTAACATGCATTATATTTGTAATGTCTTAATTGTAGTTTGAGTAATGCAAACAAACTCATTGGTTATCGGCAGTGAAAAACGAAAAATATTAGTGTTGGTCCAAAAAAGCCTTCTAGTCGAGCTCTTACGCTATGTGAGGTAGTGGTTCCCTACTTCTTTCGGCTCGCAGCACCTTTGCTAAACAAACGCAAGCTTGTCGCCCCTTTGTCAAGTAAATTCAAAACCTGCAACACCTAATACAATCTGTAATCTCGCGAAAATCCTGACTGACCGGTCTTGAACCATCGTTGCAAGGTGTCGTCTATTTTAACTGCTGATCAGGATTGACTAGCTGCCCATTTCGCATGGACTTGTAAATGCTACCGTTTTGTAATATTTTTTCGCCATTGGTGCACCTGCTTACTTGGCAAAACTCGGAAGCTTAAATTTTAGGCGTTAACAGTGCTTTTTTGCGCCCGATTTTTAAGGTGCACAGTGTGTCTGGTTGAAAGAAATACCGTACATTCTCTGCCTACGTAATTAAGCTGGTCTATAAAAACTTGCAGCTCTATCTTGCAAGTTGCACGTGATTTAACGCAGCTTGCTTCGCTCCGAAGTGCAGTCTGCATCGGGTGTTTGGTTTGGGGAATACTGTAGTTCGTGTTGGTGCGACACGGTTTTTCTACTCCGTAACCCCGCGTCGTCGTCACGGTCTCCTTTTGCACGTGATTACTCAAAAGCTTTTTAAGGGCTCTCATTTGTTCGAAGTGCAGATATTCTCTTGTCAATTGTTACTGTACTACATGCTCGCGAAACCACCACATTAGCGGTGCTATCAGAAGGCTTGAGTGCGGAATTGAAAAGGTTTTTCTGTGCAAACCTGTAGTGAGTGCCTACTTATGGTCATTTAGTGTTGATAGCTCGTGAACTGCTTCAAAGACATTCCGTCTTTGTTTGCGTTATGCATGCATAATAATTAAGTCTTTCGAAGTCTGGGGTATGTTGAAAAGTTTTGCGCTTGAAGTAATGCGTGTGACCAAACCACTGCCCATGATTATGAAAATGCTATAGTCTATACTTCTCAAGGTGTAGGAGCTTGCGTTAGGTACGTACGGTTTACGGCGTGTCAATAACTTCAAAAAATGCAGAGCGGAGGCAAAATCTTTGTCGAAGGACAGTTCATAACAGTTAACTCAACGTCACTCTTAGATTACATTTCTGCTTGCGTTTTTTATAAATTTGATTGTGTTTTTACTTTTTTTAAGCATATCCTTAAGATTCTGTCAGAAGTTTCTTTATGTTATATCACTTGCGGTGGTTCTATCGCTTGCAAACTTAATTCACTTGTTTTAATGACCCAGTGGAGACAACCACTTGCGTTTAAGGTTATTGCGTGTGAAGTCGACTTCAAGTAATATTGATTTGTTCTCGTGCAGAAATTCGAGTTCAGCTTGGCGAGCAATTAAAGTGCTTTGATCAGCATACGGAATCGAGATCGGCATTGATCGGCGACGTTCAAGAGTTTTTCAAGCGCAAGTCCGAAATCGAAGCAGAATATGCAAGGAAACTGGATTTATTATCGGAGAAATACCTTACAAAACAGAGGAACCTCTATGCAGTAAAGTGAGTATGACTCAATCGCGTTACCAGCAGGGCTGAGGAACCGGAACTGACGTTACCAGCAGGGCTGAGGAATCGGAACTGAAATTTCATGCTCCGGACATCTTAAAATTTTTTGGCTCCAGTTCCGGATCCGACGTCTGAAAGGTCTTGGCTCCGACTCAGCCACCCTAGATTGCTTGCGCTCCGGCTCCACAGCCATGATGACAAGAATATGGTTGAATACCTGTTATACCAATATGTTTCTTTAAAATCAGATGTTAGTTCGCGATCGTGTGTCAGCTGATCAAGGTCTGTGCAAATGACACGCAGTACTGCAGGCGTTGAGGTAACAGAATTTGCACTGTTGACGTTTTATAGGTGATGTACCACATCACGTTAAGTGATGCAATTTCTGCTTGCCAGATGTTTTCCTGTGCATGCATTAGAATCTGCCTGATAAAAACTGTGTGAGTATTCGTTGTGGCAAAGTCAGCATTCGCTGGTAATCTCACACTAAATACCGTTTCTTGGCCTGTCACGTAGCCGCGAGATCAAAAAGAACATGAGGTATAAACTTCTCCGATCTGTTCGACGTGCAAAACGAGAAATCAAAGCATAAACTTGCGACCTTCAGTATTCCAAGCGCATGACCTTCAAAATTCGATACCAGCTGTTGTAGCTTAGTAAGTTTCGTAGTTATCGAGAGTAATGCTTTTCGCGTATTTGGCTATCGTGTGTAGACTAAATTGTAACTGGTGCTTTGTCTTGTTGACAAAAGCAATCAAACAACGTTACGTGTGCAGGTTTTCACCATGCAGGAGACAGCTGAATGCAATTCTAATCAACTTTGCAATTTTTTTGCAGAAAAGAACAACCTGATTTAAGTTTGCAAACTCCAGTGTTGTGTTGGTTTCAAATGTTGGAACAATGCCAGCGTGAGAGTAAAGATCACAATACACTTTCTACCATATATCTCAGTCATGTTATCCCGAGACTTCAAGCAGCTTCGGAAGACATAACTAGACTGCATAAAAAAGTGAGATATGCTGTGTTACATATGTTCGCGTTGGTTTGTGTTTCGAAGCTCTCTGCAAGGCTGCGTGTTGGATTGGTTAAAGTCGTGCTACATATTGTGTTAGTTACTTGTCTGTGTATGAGCCGTTTGCTATATCACTGATTTGAATCAGAAAATCGGCATTCGCGAAGCATGTGTTTCGTTTTCAATAGTTCGAATTGAATCTTGTTTGATGGATGTCAACTTTCAGACACGTGACATTGCCATGCGATCTCACGAGGACCTTCTGACAGACCTGAAAAAGCTCTACCAAGCAATGCAGCTCTACCAAGTCTACTGGGCTGAAAGTGCTCAAGCTGAAAATAAGTTTAAGCAAGTTGAAAAACAGGTAAGCACTCGTGACACTCCTGGGTTCATTTTTCGCTGAGACATTTCGGTCATTTGTCCCGTAATAGTATTAAAACTCGTCGAAACCGTGTTCACTAGTCTACCTTTTCGGACATTATGACTTTTTTTCGGCCATTTCAAGAAAAATTCGGTCTATGACCGAAAAAAACAGGTGCCACTCTAATTTATATCTTTTGTGGAACCGTGCTAGGTATAGTTCTCTTTGCAGTTCGAGAAGCGTAATGAGAAATCAATGGAGTCGCCAAAATTGGACAGTAAGGTGCGTCGTTCAACATCTTTCCGAAAAATGGAAAAACTTAAGGAGAAGGTAAGCCGTAAAAGTGTTTTATGGTCTTCACCTCATTTGCAGTCGTCTGCCACATACTCGTCAACGCTTCGAACGCCAGTGAGGTTTCGACTTAGGGTTGTATGGGTACACTAACTTGCTACTTGAAAATCTGACAACTGATCGCATTGTTCCAATACATTTTACTTCGAAATAGATGTCTGACGTAAGTATACAGCCAAAAAGACAAAGTTTTCCATGGCTATCTTCCAAAATAATCACCAGCTCACTGTGATTTGGATTAGAAGCTGAGATCTGGTGATGGTTGAAATAGACTCGGATGATATAAAAAAAATTGACGTCTCTCAGCATTGGGGTTGGTTAAAGAGCTCATACTAGAAAAGTTTCAGTTTGTGTGGTACTAACGTTTTTAAAGACACTAAACCAAGAGCGGTCAATTGTATTGGCGTAAGGTCTCAATAGACTTGCAGCTAAAAAGGCGTTTGTCACTAAAACTTGCATTCCAGATATGTATATTTTACCTAAAGCCAGATGATAAAAGTGGAGCCACAATTTTGTTTCGCTTGCATCTTATTCAGATAAAAAAAGTAATTGTTCAGATTGTCATCGAGTTTTTCGCATGTGATGTTTCAAAAAATTGATTTCGTGCGATTGGCAAACTTCTAATTCACTTATTCTGTGAGCACTGATTAAAGAGTAAGGATTTTGCAAAAGAGAAACTGAAACTGTGAAAGTCTACTCATCTACTGCATGAAAAACGGTGCAGGGATCCGAGAAGACTGTGGTTGTCCCTGTCTATTGTCCGGTTTCGTTGTTGTTTTGAAACACTTTGCTGCTCTGTGATATCTCACGAGTCGTGAGTCACGACTTCGTTTTTTGGTTTTCAATACTACTTTGGATTCTATCATCCTGCACTAGAATATGGTGTAAACTTTATGGCACCAATGCAGGTTTTACTGCGTTGAAACGCTTTCCGACGTAGTCGTGCAAGTCTATGTTCGCGATGTGACCTAGTATGCGAAATACATGACACCTTGCGAAAGAGCTGGGTTAAGTCCACTGAGCCGTTTCAAGCTCTCATCACTTTGAGCTTGAGTGGTTGAATATTTAATTACGCAATCGTGGTGTAAAGTGGGAAAGGTTACTTTTTGTTAAATCATCTTTGTTGTCATTCGACCGCGCAATTCGGTTTTCGATGCGTGACGCATCTACGTCACGCTGAAAAGACTAGTTCGAAGTTTATTACTTTTCACCCATGTGAGACGTACGATGGCGTGATTTTTAATGTGTCACAGGTTTTCACCGGAATCACGATTTGGACGTATGACAGTTCAAAGCGTAACTGTCAACGTAGCCAGCGCTGTTACTTTATGGTATTGACGTTCTGTTATTTTAGCACTTCTTGAGCTTCAGCTTCGAGATGATCCTTGAAAAACCTGATTACTTTTTTGCTATCTGCAGCTTTCCGACGTTTAGGTACAGATACCAAACGGGCTATATCCTTTTATTCCAAGCGTATTAATGACTGGTAGTGGCAACTGTGCAATTTTATGGAGGCGCTTTCCTTTTCTGGAAGAACGTAACAAAGGAGAGAGCGATTAATCTCTTACTAATTGTTTAAGAGAAAATGATGTCATCAAAACTTTCGTGATGTGTAGATGTTATGTTTTTTCGACTTCATTTCGCATTGTTTTACCGTGCAGTGTGGCATTTTTCGACATCGCTAGAATTATGTCGCTGCGATACTATTTGCGGAAGTGATTTTTAAATTTCAACGATGTAGCAGAGTTACATCAATATTTCTACGTACATACAAAAATACAATATTACCATAGTTCTTTTGTAAGTGGCAGCGTAGAGGTTTTGACATGGTTGAATGATTCTGCTCACACCTGCACACTTTTATCGGTTATTAGATTCAGTAGATATTGCGTGTACAACTTTTACAGTGTCACCGTTCTGCCGTTCATTCATAACTGTCTGAAATGCATGGCCTGATCATATGTGCTGGTTATTATTTTTGCTACCGATTAGTTGTATCATGTACGTTAAGGTGGTTTTCAACACAAACTCATATTAGGAATACTGTTAAACCACCTGTGAAACGACAACAAGTTGCTAGCTTTTTACTGGTGTTTCAGAGTGATACACAGTAAAAAGCTCCATCTGTCGAAGTTCAGACAAAGACTTTACACATGGAGTGTTGGATGCGTAATTCTCTTGTTTTAGTTCCGAGTTTGCCAGAGTAGTGGTGAAGGTTGTGACACTGGTTTGGGAACTGCATTGCCAGACGTAACAGCATATGATGCAGGCGTACGCATTCCGCTGGTGCGTGCGCCAGCTGATGTTCTCAAACTCCTCGTAGAACTGTTCGCACTGCTGATAATTGTTTTTCATCGATAGCCTCATTGGCGACAGACGCGTCCGTGCATCATGTCACTAACGTGCACTTATTGTCACTTTCACAAGACCATATACGAGAGCGGGGCTGACTCATACATAGAGGCTACTAACGTGAATCAACCGCTTTGCACCTTTTGTTGACGATAAACATAATGCCTGGCGGCGTTTGTTTTTCCCGCAGAGAATGGCAAAGTTTTCCGAGTGCAAACTCAAGTCCGTCAAAGCGAGAAACGAATATATCCTCCAGCTCGAGTCGACAAATGCCGCCCTAAACAAATACTACGGAAAGGATGTGTTGAGTTTGTTAGAGGTATGTGTGCGCCGGCGGGTATGTCTTTTGAATGTAAGCGGATAGCGAGCGCGATAGCATCACAGATGGCACAGATGATAATCTTGTTGACTTGGTGGTCATTTGCAGCCATGATTATATTCTACGTGTTATTTGCGATGCTGAAACTGCCTTCGGTCGCGTCGTCAAGAAGCTGTGAGAAGTAACTGTTCGACTGCTGTTTGTCATTCGGCAATGCTGCATTGTGGTTTCAGAGCCTTTATTGTAGAATTGTAGTGCTCTTGTAGATGGCGCCGTGCCACGTTTCATAGATACGATTCCTTGGCTGATTGTTTTGCATATCGACAAAACAAGCATTCTTTTTTTCTTTTCTAACGCCTCGCCCTCATTATCTCCGAAAACTTCTCCCTTGCTCCCTTGCCGCGTTATGTCCATTGTGGAGGGTTATTATATCTATCATGTAATTCGATATTTCATCCCAGACCATGAGCATCGGTTATCATGGCTCGTTCCAAAGAATGTGGAAAGCTTATTGCAACGCGGAAAACGCTGCCTGCAACTCGCGAGTCAAAGGGCTGGAACTGCTCACAGAATCTGTCGATGAAATCGAACCAACCAGAGATCGGACAAGGTAAGTACCTCCCCCGGTGCCAACGGTTTGATGCGGTAGAAAGAGTTCACAGAAAAAATGCAAGACCACTGTGATCATGAAACCAATCGATTTTTCAAACATCGCATCGTCTTTGGTTTGATATACACCAGGGGTGGCCAAACCTGCTCTGTGTATGAGCCGCATGTTGCAAAACCCAAGTTACAAAGAGCCGCAACATAAAAATCTAAAAACACCAATTTATCTGCAATCTACGCTTCTGTGACATAATCCTTTTTGGAACGACTTGCAAACGTAAAACGGCGCGGCACGCTAGCTACCACAGTACCATTTTTCAATATTTCTACACTTTGCAACAGAAATAAAAAATAAGTTTTCGGAAAGCTCAGAAAGAGCCGCAGTTTAACCACCCCTGATATAGAACGTCTTTCGGTGCTTGAGTTAACCATTGTAACTTCGTTTTAGCTGTGTAAAATCACTTGGGGGTTACATTCGATGCGTGTTTTTTGTGGGGACTGTTGTCCCTATGAACTTTTATCGTCTTAGCGGTTGTGTTACGGAGCTTCAGTGTATTGGTTCTATTGCCCTGCAACGTTTTAGTGGTCATATGCCATGATGCAGATTCATGGACAACAACAATAATGCTTTTGCTTGCCCTCCACCATTTCCCTTTTGTGGACACCCAGACGATGAAGTGAAGAGGATATCACTTGCCCTGCCCCAGTTACATAAAGAAGCTGACAAGCGGTGCAGCGAAATTGAGCGAACGATCAAGCAAATGAATATGGACCAGGAAGAGGTATACATGATAGCTCGATGAGTTGTACCGATTTCTTCTCACCTCTGGCAACAGTTTGTCATTTGGTGATTGGTACCTAACGGTTTTCTCCACAGCGCTGTGTGGCAATCATGGAAATTTCGATGTCGAAATTATCTTGCTTAATTATACCCGTAAACCAAAGTTAACATCTTAAAAAACATTTAGCACACCTTGTCTGGTAATGAAATTATGTAACGGCTGCCCTCTGAAACACGACCTATATTCATGTCTGTCATGAAAAGCTCTGTTCCAGCTGTGAAATCATATCTCTGTCGCGGGAAAGTAAATTTCTGAGCAATGCAGTAATGGCCCGTCCATTGGTGTCGTAAGCACAAAGAAATCTTGGGTCCTGTGGGGATTTTTAAGATTTCTGCGCTATGTGTGTAAGGTCACAGCTCACTGATGGCCTGTACTCTTCATGAACTAAGTGGTCCCAGTTGGAAATCCCACTTCTGGTATTGCCCGACTGTAATTTTCGTTTCTGATTCAATTGCACGACACGCTCCCTTTAAACAAGAATGTTGATGTTTGAGAATACACTTGGTCACGTGGTACTGATGCTTATGTGTAAAAAAGAATGTTATAGAACTCTTTGAATTTGTAAAAAAATAATAGGCTAATCACTTCATATGTTTTTAACCTTTAAATTGTCAGTGATTGTATGTCGCGTTCATATCCGCCATCGTTGCTCCACGTGCGATGCGCAGTTGCGCATAAATCAGTGTTCGGTTCTCTGAAACTTACGTGTGACCTGACAGAGTAAAACATGGTGTACCAACTTGAAAAGCTCTTCACTGCTGTAACGGCCAGACACGTTTAAACGAGTTTTGTTTACAGTAAGCGTCGTCAATTATAAAAAAGTTCACCGAAATATTTGATATTCGCTTTAGCCTGCACGTAAACAAAACTGGAGGAGGTCATTGGTATAATCGAGAAATAGCTCGGGTTTCGTCTTTTCTTCGTATATATGCAATGAGAGTTGCGCAGTCTGTGCGCCCCAAGAACGTACGACCCATTCCTCTGCAGCTGAAGAAAACGGTCGACGCGACGATGGATTCAATGCACCAACTTGCCGCGAGTGTGACTTTCGACCTCGCCTCGTCATTCGTTCACACCCGACACGGAAAGGAGATCGGCAACGCGATCGCTATCCCCGTGATTCACTTCGCCGGTGTTCCCCACCCTTACACAAATAAGGACATGACTGCAGTCAGAGGCAAGCTGCTCGATGTCGAAGCCTATCACGTGCAAGTACGTTTGTGTAAAAACGAATATTATGCTGTTTGATGCACTTACTTCGTCGGTCAAATCCGTCGCATTCCGCCATTGCTTGATCGCCCAGTTGAACTGAAGTTGGCTTGCTGGCGTGTGTGTTTCATGCAGCTTGACTCCAGTCGCTCTCCACGGCGTCCACAAGTTTAAGTGAACGACACACTACTTTACAATGTACATCTTGCGCTTGCAATTAATTTACTGGTATTTGATGCTGCAAGTTAAAGAACTTTTGTTTTAATCATCTTTGCCATGTGCCTTTGCAGAAGTTCGAGGAGCACTTGCAGAAGGGTAACCAAATGCACCGGCTTGAGACGAAACGTTCTATGTTGGAAACCGCTCTTGGAGAAGGTGATGCAGGTTTTTACGCACGTAGCGCGTTTCCTATGTTTTTGCGCCCGAATTTATACGAAAGTAAAATTTCTGGCTTTGTTCGGCAAGCGTATAGTTTAAACAAATAGTTTCTCACGGACAAAGACCTGGAAATATGGTAGCTCGCGTAATTACAATGCCAATATTTTTTTGTTTCAGAAGCACCTGCTAGCGACGCCAACACTTTTTTGAGGTATGATTTGAATGATTCATTTCCCTTTTTCTCGCGATTGAGTATCGGCAGATTCGCTTTGTATTGCTTGACGTTCTGAGAAAGCGCCGCACTTTAAGCTGGTGACACAGTCCGGATGGTTCTTACGTAGATGATGGCTCTGTCTGCGATTATGGCAACTTATCTCTTAAGAAATAACCCCATAGTGCGCAGCGTTCCATTCCATAGCTGTCTGCAGGAGCGAACGCCATCCTCCAGTTTGCATTGGTTCCTATTAATTTTACAGTGCGTTATCGTCATCATGGCAGTTCTGCTTTGGTGTTGCTGTTAGCTTAAAATTGGTCAAGTTGACGACCAGGACTGCTTGGCCTGCCCTGCCAACAGGCTTAATTGAAGCCTATCCCATGAGTTTGACTTTCACTATAAACCTTTGTAAGAATACAGCAAGATATTGGTAACGTTGGAGTATTGCTTTTGCAGAAGACATTGTGCAAACGAGTGGTAATGCTGCCAGTCATTGTTGTGATATTAATGCTTAAAATTGGTTTCACTGAGAAAGTTATTTTCAGTGTTCTGTCGTGAAATAAACGCCAACAGTTTCTTCTTACTCGCTCAAACATTTAAATTGTGTATTGTTGTGATTAGTTTAATTGCGTGATCAAACACGAATATTTTATTTGTATATGCAGCGCCTCTGCGCATTTCTCGCATAATTTGCAAGAAATCAGAAAACGAGCACTGAATCGATAAATCCTATCTAGAGATCGACCGATATATCGGTTTCGGCCAAAACGGCCGATTTTATCGGCCTCAGTAGTTGTTGACAAAACGCTGTTATGTTCCTCACGCATCCAAACGAATTGCGCAAGTAAGCACAATGAAGCAAGTCAACAGTTATCTTACAGCAACGCTAGCAGGTGCGTTTTCATAAACAAACAGACAAGATTAACCATTAAGCATGCGTCGGCCGTAGCAGCCGAAACAAAAACATCGTCGGTACATTTCGCAATGCTTGACGTTTATTGTCCAGACCGCGCTACCGCGCGTAGATGCTGTGTACGAATAAACTCCCGTTGCACTGCCAAAAGTTCTTGCAGCACAAAAAGTTGGACTGTAAGGTGCGGAAGTCCAATCGATGCCTAGTTTAGCGCAGATCAATTTAAAAAATCTTGTATGAAAAATGATTTGCGTTATGTTAAGCAACATTTGTAGCGTTATGAATATGATTACAAATGCAATCACGTAGATGACCGGCTAACTTCCTGCAGGTTACTTGGTGAAAATGCAGAAAAACTTTGCTTTTTGCATGACAGTTTTAAACTGTTGAAATGGCATTACTAAGCACTGACAAATCAGTTGAGGTGTTTCATTTCATATAGGCCTACCAATGCCAGTACTTCAGTTGCAGTAACTAATGCAACTAGTTCGCTTTGTTAAGGACATGCAGTTATTCAATGTTACATTACATCAAAATTCCAAACTTGATTCTTTAAGACTTGGATTGATATTACAAATTGAAAACCCACTGAGTTGCAGAAGAGTCTGGTTTGTGAAATATATGCAAAAACAAATTTTTACAAGAGTTATGTCGTACAGTAATGAGTAACTATTAACAAACATACTATCATAGACCAAAAAAGTTACTGCTGTTTTACTGTTTAATTGAATACAGTATTGTACTAATTTTGACCTCCTGAACTTATGCTCCATTTCGTACTTCTATCTTTCAACTTTCAAGCACTGTTTTGCTTTTTTTGTTGTAAGCACTGTAAGCAGTTCTCTTTCATTCAGTGTTCTGTTCTTATTCTTTTGTTATTTTTAACATTCTTTTTTTATTCATGGCACTATGTTTATTCATTGCATACAATGCATAGGCCAACTATGCTAACAAGTTCATCGGGTTAATTAAAAATCATAGCAAAATAATGAAATTACTACAATTTAAAAAAAATTAGCTCATAAATCTTGATTTTTTAAGTTTTTGAAAAAAAGGTAATGCACAGAATGCATTATGTTTTTGATAATTAAGCAGAAAACAAGATTTAAAAATTTTGAAATATTGGCTATCGGCTATCGGCGCATGAATGGCCGATATATCAGCATCGGCCTCAAAAAAGCCATTTCGGTCGATCTCTAATCCTATCCACTGTGTTGTATGTTTGTTTGTAATTTGCAGTTTTTGTATCTATGCCAATAGTGGGCAAAGTGAGGCTCGCCGACGTGTTTTGTGTGACTCTTCTAGCTGACTAGCAATATCTCAGATTGATAGCGAGTTGTCGCCTTATATTTAATGTTTGTTTCATTTTATCAGTGTGTTTACACGAAATCGTAAGGTTAGTTGCCAAGGAGTCTACGCGATTTGATTTAGGTCATTTTATGTGAAACGTGCATTCTTTAACGAACTGTGTTTAAGAACTACAAAGCGATTTTGCGGCTAGCTGATGTTTTTGGTTTTCTGCAAATGACTCTTCTGTTGAACAAGTTTGCCCACCCCTGATCTATGCGATTACTGGAGTATGCACAACCACGGCAACTGCATGCACGCGTGGCACCCATTCACCCACACTCAAATAAAGGAAGCCAGTCGGCCGTTTGCTCTTTAAAAAGTTCTCCATCACTCTTCTCTAACAAAAAGGTTTTAGCTGGACTAATGCGCGAGCGTAATTCAAACACATTTAGCTTGTTCAGCTGATAACTACAAGCTTGAGATGATAATTTTGCCAGTCAATGACTAACGCTGCATGTTTTTCTTCTGTTTATGTGTCGTTCTCGTGGTTTGCCTTTCCTTGCTTTTGACGGCGTACTGACCAGAACCGGCCCACCAAGGGTTCTGCCTAAGCCTAGCAAGCGACAATTGGGCGGCAGAAAGCGCTCGAAACGTACCCCTGCTCCGACCACCGCTGGCCATTTTAGCAGCAACCTTCAGCTTTATTTAAAGGTATTATTTTACTGTGATTGGCGGAAGAGCCGACGGCAATGTCTCAGTTTCGTTAACAAGTCCAAGTTGGGGAACCCTGCTGTCTTGAGACCTCGTCGGTTGTTTATTATCATTGCCCTGTTTTTAATCCCTTGATTGTACGCAGCGAGCAAGGTTTTGATTCAGTTTTTGTCCCAAGTCTTCAATTTAAATTGGTCTCCGCGAGGTGAAATATTGTTCAGTGAAGCTTGTATTAGCATTCTTCAACACCATGGAAAACGTAAAGCTAAATGAAAAGGCTCTGCCAGGAAGGTTTTAGTGTTATTCACTCAGGCCCGTGAACATGCACCAGTCATACATACATACATTGCCAGATAGATTCTTTTTGTGCAACGAAGGCTTTGTACGGCCAAAGATACTGCGCGATGTATACTACAACTCTTGACGAACTAATAATAATGTGCAGGTAGTTATCCCGTTTCGAGCCAGCCGTATGCAAAGCAAAAAAAGCAACAACGCTTTTGTTTAGTGAATTTGGCGAACATTGCAAAGGCTTGAAATTTTTCGCCGAGGCTTTTAAAGTGTTGGCTCTGTATACCGTTCCGCATGTTTAGCTTTCTTTGGCATATGTCAGTCTCATAAATATTTAATACGTTAGGGATTGTGCATCTTGATCTTTCTGTGCTGCGCAAGTTTTCCGAGTACTTCTGGTTACTTAATTTTTAGGGGAGAAGGTAAAGCAGATTTGGGAACTTTTGCTGATTTACTGCAGTAAAATTTACCGTTGTAATTGGTGTCATGCTCTGTGTTTTTTTCGTATTTTCAAGTAATTCTGTGAAGTCGCTTCCAACGTTTCTGATGGAAAGGTGTATTCGGCAAACACGGCTTCCCTTTACTCGTTAAAATCTTTATCTCGCTCTGCTTGAAGCAAATACCCAGTTAGTGAGAAGTTGTGCTGCACGTACGAACAAGGGTCAACCGGCATGACTTTGAAGTCAAAGAAAATGTTTACAACTCGACCACTGCATGCACTGCAGTTTAAGTACCGGTCAACAGATCTAACACTGAGGCATTGCCGTCGCTCATTCAAACGTTTGACGCGTTCTTGTTGGCTAACGTTTGTGTTCTTGTCATATCTTAAGGCCTCGCAGGTCATTAAGAAAGCTTCAGGTAAGTTACGAACGTTGCATGGTGCCTGACGGTGAGCAAACTAGTTATTGATTACGACTAACATTTGTTAACATTGTGTTTTACCTGTTGTGTGCTAGATCGTTGTCACGTTCGTGCGTTTGTTTACACTTCGTCTGCTCTTAAACGATTAATTATGCAGTTGAGTGTTTGCACAGTTTTCTGTGCATTTAATTGTGTGTTAGGCTATGATATTCGTAATGCACTTTGGTTAGATTGCAGCCAAGAGCAATTGCTGATCGCGGCTGCAATCTGTATGACTTCGTGATCGTTGTGCGCATGCCGATAAATTTCATAAACGCAGCTGAAGCTATGTTTTTTTCAAAATTTGGTACCCATTACGTAGATTTGACTACGTGTGCAAGCAGTTGTATATTATTGTTCTACAGTACACCTGCGGCCGTAAGACGGGTAGTGGTAGTTCGTTCAATCCACACTCATAGTTACGCGTCACTTGCTTTCACAGGAGTCTGGCCGCTCGATCCCTCTCGTTGTTGAAAGCTGCATACGAGTTATAAACTTGTACGGAATGCATCACCAAGGCATCTTCAGAGTTCCGGGATCGCATCAGGTTGCTCACTATTTTCACGTTTAAATCACATGGAATTAAACCTTCAATGCGTTTTTTATTCCAAGAAATTTAACACTGTCATTTGCAAGAGCTAGTGATCCTGCTTGGTGGAACATACTTCAGCCTCGATTTCTTCAGCTGTTCCCCAAGACGTTTGAACACTGCATTTATTCTTGTTCGAATTATACCAAGTAGATAGTGTAGTTGTACGCGTGTGCGCATAAACCTCTTCGAAAACAGTAGCGACTTTTGCATCTGCATCCTTTCATAGCAGCAATGTATGAGTGTTGTTTGAAAAAGTAATTTCAATGGTTGCAAACCGTAAAACGAACCAACTATGTTACCTACGCGTTACTGTTACGGGACCATTCCTGCTTAGATTCTGTGTTTCTAGTTTGAAGTGCACTAAAATGCGCATTTTAGTGATACGATGCTTTCAGAACTGTACTTCATCGATAACCTTCTTCGCTTGCTTTCATGTGAAGGATATCACAGATATGAAAGCTTCGTTTGAAGCGGGTGATGATCCCATCAGTGACAGAGAGGACGATGTTGACATCAACTCAGTTGCTGGTTTGCTGAAGCTGTACTTCAGGCAGCTTGACGAAAAGCTTTTCCCGCAATATATCTTCGAAGATCTAAATAAATGCGCCCGTGAGTGCGATCTTGGAAATTGGTTTTATTGCCTGAACGTATTGTTATACTGGAGTACTTCATGACTCCCTCCAGTCTCGCTTCTGCGCATGCCATCGGCCTTCGTAAACCGGTTGTACGGATCGTTCGGACACGCCGGTTTTCACTGTTCACAGTGGCTGTAACTTGTTTGGAATTCTGTCATAACATGGTGTTGATTTTTTTACTTTTGACTTCCTTTCAGATATTTCCAACGTGGAAGAAAGAGTGGTGAAAATTCGTCAGATACTGCTGAATATTCCCGAATCAGTTCTTATTGTCATGAGATACTTGTTCGCTTTCCTGAACCAGTAAGTAATTGATACTTCGAACCATTTCAGGTTTCGAGGCGCCCAACAAACCTTATTTGAATCAGATCCTGTAGGAAGTAGAGTTTCACTTTCTGCAATCACTACAAATACCACTCATGGCATACCTGCTCCGTGTGCCACACACATGCTGTCTTGAAACTTTCCCGTGAAGCGGAAGTGCATAACCACAGCAACATTATACTGTGATGAGCTAAACAGTACCCAGTTTTTATTAAGTGCATGTACCGTGTTGATACCAATTAGTTGTGAGGTGCTGGTTGGATTTTCCACAACTAATGTTGCAAGCTTTTTTTATGTACTGCACTCAGGCTCAAGATCGGTGATGAAAAAGCAAACGTTGTTTTGCAAAGTTATGCGCATGCTATCGTTGTTTTCTGTTTGCTAGCGGCTTTGGGTTCACCTAACAAAGACCAAATGTGACAAAAAACTTTTCACAGCACTAAGAGGGCACTGAAATACAGGTGCTTACCCAAATTTTTGTGAGAAAATAGTTCTGGGATGAAGTTTAAGTCCCGTCGTTCGGTGTTTTCTACTTGTTCAGTGAGGGATTATAAATTATCAAGAAGCAAGTGCTTGGCAGCTCTTATATTCCAGAAAGCTGTTGTTACTGCGGTGATAGCGCTGTTAAAAAGACGTGTTATTCCTTGATATGGATGTAATGAAGCATTAAGTTTATGGTTGTCTTGCCTATCTGAGTAAAAATCGCATCCTTACCTTGACAAGCGCAGAACATGTTACTTTGCAACAATGCTTCAAGTATTTGAAAACAATAGTTTGCTTTTATTTGAAGAGATAGCTTTGTGCTGTTACGTCAGTATAATATTATCGTTTCTTGGGTTGAGCGCTGTAGCCAGCACGAAAGGAACGGGTCGGCAGATCAGTCAGGGGAATTGTGCTCTTTAATTCCATTAGGACTGTGTGGAAACAGTTGTCCAGCGTGAGACCATGACAAGATCCCGCAAAGGACAACTCGAAACGAGGTGCTCAAAGCTCCAACATATTTTTTTCATTTAGCAGAATATTTTGTGATTCTGATGATTTGCTTCAACACACATCAAGGTTGAATGCAGTGTGCTGTTGTTTTGGCCCCAACTGCCACGACTGATAACTCGTTATGAAGCAAAAGTCTGTGCAACGTAAATTACATTTGTACCAATTGCAGTTGTTATTATAGGACCGTACATTAATGGCGTGTTGCGAGGAGGCTGACATTCAGCGTACTGTAGCCTTTAACCAATACCTTGCGTATGCAGCTCAGGCAGTTCCACGGAGTTTTGATATGGTTCTAAGTATGCCACGAACGCAAGCGGTAGAAATCCACCCATTCTATCCAGACATAAAGCGGCGCGCATTTAATCATTTAACTGAAAAAAAACAATATGGCATTATTCGCTGAGTTAGATGCATGGACTTTTCGTCGATCACATGTCGACAAAGTGGTACTTCTCCCTGGAATTCGTCCGCTTGCCAATTTATTTTCGTGGTTTTTCGTGCATGAACGATTTTCGCACCACGTTCGGACTATCGGCGACACCTGCTGGGTGTTGTCGACAAAAAGCCGTTTTGTCCTCTCCGGGTCCAGCACCGACATCGACCGCTGTCATGCGCGAATTCCTATGAAGTTAAAAGGGCGTTGTAAGCAATTACAAGAAGCGCGCAATACCGTGGCATTGCCATAAATTATTAAACGTTTTATCGTCGCAATCACACGCATTATTTGCATTGCAGTTTGTCCCAGAACAGCGACGAGAACATGATGGACGCTTACAACATCGCCGTTTGCTTCGGACCGACATTATTACCTGTTCCCGACAACTTCGACCCAGTGACTTGCCAAGCCAACGTTAACGAAGTGATCAAAGTAAATACTAACAAGTTCATTAGTGCTGCTCATGCTTCCGACTGCTGTTTTGTTGGATTGTTTACGAAATAGTAAGGTGCGTAGGCGATCGATTACGGCTTCGCGAAATGTGTGCCGGGGCGCAAGCAGCGGATAAATCTTTTCAACCAACCCAAATTTAGCAGTTAAAAGACGTCGGCAACTGCTCAACCATTTTGAGCTCAGTTGCGCCGGCGGGTTGACGCATAGCATCCCGTGGGCAATACCCACAAATAACCACTGGATATTTCATCGTCGCCTGGACTGATATTGTGTTCGCTGGATTAGGACTGGTCGCAGCATGCGATCACGACTACATATGCAGCTCTCGAAAGCAAGAACCGTCGTTTCCATTGTGCTAAACTGTTTATGCAAAAAAGGATAAAAAATAGAACTTTCCAAAGAGGTAGTAGAAACGTTCTCGTTGAGGTTGTTTCTTGTGCTGCTTAAACGTTGCATCAGAGCAACCTAAAATGTTAGCTTTCTGCGTCAGAATGCTTCAATTTGGATTGCGTCCTTTAGAAGGCGTTTTTCCGGCACTAAGCCGTTTCCTATCCTATTTTTGTTTGCTGCAAAAAAAAACAAGGACGCTTCAAGCGACTGTTTTGCGTTTGCACGTGACCTGCTGCTATTTCTAACGACCCTCCTGCCCTGTTTCCTGTTTTTTTCCTGAACGTACGAGGTCGTCTGTTTTTTTTAGAGGAAGTTTTCGTAGTAAATCCTATCTGCGTACAATCAGTGCCAGAGTAGTCACTGTTGAGTTGTCGCGAGATTTTGCTAACAAGCAATCATGTCGTTCAAAGCCAAAGCCAGTCTTTTGCATCGTTAAAACAAGTGTTCCAGCAAATGGTGCCTGCAGCTTTCACGACACAGGCGCATGGCCACGACTTCGGTGCCGGTCAGCGCGTTGATTACGGGAAAGATCTGATCGCTGCCCCTGGTCCAGCTACGAACCGCCCGTCTGACTTTGCCTCTTTGTAAAGCTGCTCGCCAGCTGAATGTCAAGGAGAAATAGTCTTCTACCACGCAGCACCCACTTTAAGCGCAAGTTTAACACCACTGCTACTTTGAGCATTTATAGTCAATGCAGTACTAAATAAAAGTTCTCCGGTCTAAAATGTTCGACTGCGACTTCATTCGAGCTGTTGCAGATCAGACTCCAAAGAAAAAACAAATGTGAACAGACCATACCTTTTACACTATAAGTATCATCTTCAGTGAACCTGCAATACAGCTAAATATGATGGGAGTCAGACTGGATGACGGAAGACTCGATAATGGAGATTCAGTTTTACTTCATAATCGGAATATGATGAAGTTGGTTGCGTTTTTAGGATTCGTGGTTTGGCGAATGTTTTGAGGTCGAAGCAGGTGAAATAGATGTCCCTTTCGCGGTGTGTGCCCAAGCGCAGATGTGTTTCCATAGGGGCGGGTGTGTACAGATTGAATTTTTCAGATTAAATCATACGTTACAAGCGATTGAGTGAATGATGGCTTGAAGTTTTCACGGTTTCTTTCAGACAATCGTAGTTCATCACGACGAGATTTTTCCGACCGCGCTTGACGGACCCATGTACGAGAAAGTGATGACGTCGGACGACTACGTTGCCGGCGGTGCTCGCACCACCGCAGCCGACGGTCACCCGGACAACGACCAAACTGGTGATCAGAATTCGGCCTCCCAGAGTGTGCACTCTAGTGGCAGTGAAGACGAAGACGACGATGGTTAGTTAACTGGCTTAATGTTGGTAGTTCAGGCTATTAACACCTGTGAAATGCTACTTTCTGATTGTACATTTTCAGACAAAATTTTCAGCAAGCGTGTCTTTGGATTCCCTGCAACTGTGCAGTTGCATGATTTTAGTTTCGAAAACAAATGATTTTCAGACTCCATACAAATGATTGACGGCTATGCGAAATACGATTACAAAGGCCGCTCCGACCGCGAGCTGACATTCTTCAAGGGAGACCAGCTCACTTTGTATCGTCGCGTGTCGGAAGATTGGTGGGAGGGAAACTACAAAGGCAGAGATGGACTGGTGCCGCACGCCTATATAGTCGTGCAAGATTACGTGTGAGTACGAGCGCTATTGACTTCACATCCACCAGCGCCAGCGCCTTATTCGTATACGACTCATTTTTTCCTGGTCCTTATTACGTGCTGCACGTTGACAGGAAATACGTCTCATGTTCACATTGCTCCCGTATATTGCTGCATGTGTATGAAGTTGCGACTGTTGTTTTCACTCACGAAAGCGTCCGGCCCTGCGCAGATTTTACCCGCGGTGGCCGCGCATTATTGCTTCCCAGAAAGTGGACCAGCTTTCGTACGTTCGTTGCTGCAAAGTGGTTGCCGCTTGCCACTCGCCGCATTGAAACGTTTGCTTCTGTGTTCACCTCGTGATTATAGGATGATTGGCGGCAAAAATGCAATTGCGAAAACCGTTGTATAAAGGCGTGTTTTTGTGTTTTGCGCTTGTTGAATGAAACGAAATGACTATCTGCCAGTCATTGCGATAAATTTCAAGTTAACCGTAAAATTTATTGCTGTGAAGCCTGAAAAAAATTGTTTCGCCATCAGCTGCAGCAGTTCGTTCGACGCGTTGCAAAACCATGCGAGGCGAGTGATATGAAAAGAGAGAGGGATGGAGGGAGCTGTGTTTTGTTTTGTCGACCAGTGGATAGACTAGCGCGATGCTGCAGCGGCGCTCCCGTTGAGTAAATTGCATTGACGCTCAACGGTATCTGCCTCGTATTAATTTAGGCCTTGTTATCAGCCTTAAGTGGCGAAAATTTTCCAGCGATTGCTACGCAAGTGTGACGTAACCTATACGTCGTATAATCATTGCTTGCGGATGCGATAAAATGTCGGCGATACACGCTCTGAGGCGCTGAAGGGTGGCTGATGAGAAGCGTCGATTATTGGCATGTTCTTGTTGGTGGTCTACAGTGAGCTGCAGCTACATGCTGTTTGCTCGCGATTGTAACTGAATCAGGGGAAAACACGCAGTTCAACCTTTTCAGCAGCGACGCCTGCGTTAAGTCTTATGTGGAAAAAAAAGTGGGTTGATGTTTCAACGAAAATACGTCTAATGCGAACATCGAACTTTCTCCACTGGCCACCTAGTTTAGCTGCTTACCTGAAGCTGCTGCAGCCATTGCTTTTGACAAGGTTTGTTTTTTGTTGTTAATCAGCGACGGGACGTCTGACGTTCTGTCGAGCCGCACCGAGTCCGAAGTGAGCTTGGACAGTGCAGGAACCCCGCAGTCTCCATCCCACCGAAATCTGGCTTTACCTGCGTCGTCGAGGTTGTTTTTGAAAAAATTGTTTGCATCGACTTGGCTTTACACTGGCACTAATGTTTCCTCGTAGAACTGTGATTTGGCGTTACCTTATCAGTCCGTTGTTTCGTCGCAATGTTTCAGATTACATCACTTACAGTTTTATTTTCGTCGTGTTTTAAAAACCGATGCTCCGTTGAATCTTTCCGAAAATTCATTCCAGTGCATAGATAAATTTTCTCGCTCAGTGCGATAATCTGTTCTGTGTTCCTCGATTGCTCACTGGTTAGTCAAACACTTCATGGCGTGGATCTGATCGCCAGTACATTTCCATCGAAGTGCTTCGTTCCTTCTTGCATTGTTCAGTTTCTTACCTTTTCGTCCAACCGTGCACTCGTAGTTGCGCGCTGCCGATTTCGCTGTCATGTCATGTCATGTAATGTCGTAAGTCGACAAATGGTCAGATGCATTTTGATGACAATCGTGCTGTTTCGTAAATGTTTAAGCAACTTTGTACGTGAGTGGAACAGATATTTACGACCACAAAGTGTTTACTGAGCTTGTCTTGACCCTGCAGGCGGTCGAGCAGTGAAGCGAATAAATCGGGCGACACATCAAAGCTGCCAACGAAAACCAAATCGCTCGACCGCTACAACAACGTTCAAGATTACATCCGACAGCAGAAAGTCATTGCCAGCAAAGCCGCTTCAAAAGCAGGTTGGCTGTGGTTGCTTCCTAAGTTGATGAAAATGATTGAACGAAGTTTTGCTTGTAGCCTTCATACGACTTATTTGGTGCTCGTCAGCGGGTGTGCTGGAGACGCGAAAGTGGTCCATCTTTACCTTTATAAGTCGCGGACCTTCAAGACTGTCCAGCAAAATTCTAAATGCTGTTTCCGCAAACATGTACATGAACACACCCTCGCATTCATTGTGTGTAATGTGTGGTCTTCACCTAGAAATAATTGCCTCAAGATAAAGACGGTAATTTTTCTGGATTGCGCAAACCCACGAGATCCATCAATGAAACCATGGTTGGGTTCGTGTTTCGTTTATTGTTTCGAAACTTCTGATAACTGACGCAAAGCGTCTTAAGCTTTTTTTTGGGAATATAAAGAATATAATTTAGGCTTTTTTCGGGAATATAATGGGTTTGTCTTTCAATCGTCTGGCGACAACTCTTGCTTTCTTGTTTGTTGCTGTCTGTATTCTGGATTATAAGCCGAATGTTACGGGCCATAGCGCAAGAAAAATATTGTCTAAAGCATTCAGTTTCATGACAGCTTTTATCAAACCGCTGCTATGGAGCCGTATCACGCGCAGTGAACTGACGCTTGCAGATGGCATGGGACGCAACGCAATTCAGAAACAGGGCAATTGTATTGGTGTTTTGTTTCCCGTTAGGATTGCGTGAATCCCAAAAGGGTCTTCATAGTGTGAGTTAAAATCGTGTGCAAATCAGTCGAAATCTATTCGGCACCTCCGACCTTGGGTCTAGCTAGTGTTCCAGTCCGGTCCAACGCACTCCCATGGGTTTAGTGGGGCGGGAACGCGTGGGAACGGCGTACCCACACTTTTCATAGTAACCTGACTTGAAGATTTGTAATTTTACTCAGATTTCCTGTGTGTAGCTCCAGACGTCGCATAAATGAATAAATGACAAGCTATCTCTCACATCGCACCCTATGAACTGTAAATGCTTTCGTTCGTAGGATGGTGAAAGTGAATACTTCGTTAAATACTGATTTTAAAGTGAGTTTGAGTTGCTGTTGAAAATATCTAGCTTGTGGATGCGTTCCCACACTTCTTGCAGCACACCTGCGCGCCCACCTAGTTACTTTTCATTGCAGCCGACCTGATTGCTGCCGCGCGCCTCCTTTGGCATTCTAGTATTCCTTTTGCGTTTGTCGTGTTGCATTTACAATCCCGAGGCTATGTTTCTTTCCCAAACTTGCAAGGTATAGGTTGCTGGTGGCTGTTGGCGGGGTTTATTTCAGTGGACTTAAGAAGTTGATATTTTTGATCTTACGCTTTGCTGCAATCAAATATGTTTTCTGCTTGCGCGCAGAAAACCTTTCCAACGCGTGTCGGTCAGCTTCGTTATTGCTAGTTCGCAAGAACGCGGTCAAGTTAGCCAACAGCACATTGTGACCCTGTGGGCTTTTGGTTTGCCTGCTAAGAGAGGCAGATTCTAGTCTTGGCACATTTTTACCCAGGCATTCGGTAATTCCACTGCGGTTTGTTGACCATTGCCAACGTGTTCTTGCGAAGCGGCATCAGGAAAATATTTCGGCATCGCAATAATTACTGACACTATTTAATGTAATCCAGTGCGCTTACCTCGTACGGTCTCCGAAACTATGTTCTGCACCTGCTTCTTTGGCAAACTGCATTAAAGTGTGCCCACCATGCATATCTTCAATGAACTTTGTGTCTGACTCATGCAATAAACTAAAGACGCGTCGTTGGAAAACTTTTTCTGGTCTAGTATGCATTATTGACCCCCTGAAGTAGCCTCGTTGTCCAAAAAGATGGCCCGCTCCTGAGTTTAAACCATTTCAGTGAAAATAACTCTTAAGTGCTGCTGGTGTCGCCGTATCGGTCTATGATTTCTGTTGTCATCAGCTCCAAATGGTGTGCAACGAAAAGCATTTTAACAGTTGGTTTTCTGAAATTCTACATTCTGCTCAAGATACTGCGTGTAAGTGTGTTGTGATGTTTTTCAAACAAGTTGGACAAACCGCTGAGACTTGTGCAATGGGTCGCATTTTCAATGCCAAGGCACTCTATACGTAATTTGTTTTTTGATAGTTGAATCAAAGCTTGTGCCTGAAACGTTAGTAACAATACCGGTGAAGGCTAAAAGTTTGAATTTCCCAACCCAGGCGATTTCTTCGTAAGAGTAGAGTTATCGGTAAGAAATGCTAATTCTGCTCCCGATCCTGGGCGGCTCAGACAGCGCTGACTGCTGCGCTTACCCTCAACCGCCGTGCAAGATTGGAGTAAATCGGTGCAGTGTGATCGATTCGCGCGGACGTTAGTCCTGAATAATGTACGAAAATGAGCAAAGCATAGTTCTGGCGCGTTGCTTCTCTCTAACATCGCCGTGAACATAGATGGTGACGGCAATTCGAAAGGCATCTTGTCATGAAACAACTGATCTGATTTTCTCTGGTCTGTTCCTGGGCAACGCTGTATTGTTTGCCGGCATGTTGTCTGGCCGTGCGTTTGCCGCAGCGTGCACGCGTAAGCCTACCTTGTAACTTCACGGGTCGGAAATCATCAATTAACAGTGAATCAAGCAATGCGAGATACCGCAACTGTTGCGCATCCGAAATTTGACGGTGAGCCGAAGAACATGGTTGCAAAAGAACGGACCGGGAGCGGTCATTGCGTGAAATGGCCGCTTTTAATAACGTTTTTCTTTTGTCGCGTTGGTTGAACTCCTGCCTTCCGATCAGGCCTCGTCAACACCGGAGACAGCTTCAGTCGAGTGTCGCGCTCTGGAAGCGTGAAATCGGACAAGTCTTCCCTCGACAGCCCCGACGCGAAAGACCCTGTGTTTGCCAGTCCCGACGTCGACCCAGCATCTATGACCGTGGCGGAGAGAATCGCTCGCTTCAAGCGCACCAGCAGCAGCACGCCCATCGATCCTGACACTATTCAGGCAAGTATCTTGCTCAAGTAATTTCTGTCTGGTCCGTTCGCTGTGCCCGGCTGACCTACGCCGGTGGCAACGAAGCATTTGCATTGCAGTTGGAATCACCGCAAGCTTCCCTTTGCTGAGCAGTGACGAGGGATTGTTAAAAGGAAAGCTTTTTTTAATTCACGGACGCAGTCGTTACCAGTCAAGCATTTGTATCTTGATACCGCGCGATGAAGCACATGTTGAGGAAGTAACCATTCCTTTGCGAGAAACACCGTGAGGTGTTGCGACAATACTATGCTATGCAAAACTTCTCTTCATGCTGTTTACCATCATCAGGCCTTAGCACAGAGGATTAAAACACTATACTTTGTATTGCTTGGAAAATTACAACTTAAAAACGGCAAAAATAAACCCTGTGTCCACTGAATGGATTGTGTTTCTATGTACAATAAAATATGTGGTTACTATAACAAAGGAGTTTGCGCACAGCTAATCAGATCGACGGACGATATTTTCGAGAGCGGCAACATGGTCCCGCATGAAAATGTATGTATTCGAAAAATAAACCTACAAAAAACGTCAATAAATCACGGAATTTTACGAAGAGAACTTCTGAACTACACGAAAGAGCTATAAGTTCCAAGGAAAGATCGCATTGCCATTTGTTCTTGAGAAGAATGCAGGAAAGGCTTTAATTTCTTGAAGATCAAAGACAGGGGTGGGGAACCTGCGGCCCGCGTAAACATTTGATGTGGCCCGCATCAAAATTTTCGTTACCCAATTTAGAGTATAAAATCGCGTCAAAACGAAGCTGCATTATAAGCAAGTACTTAAGATAGCGTGTCATAAGAAGCCTCTATCCCTCATAGTGAGATAAAGGTAGAATTTTAGGATAAAATCACTTGTTATTTGCGGTTCGCCAGCGATAGTTCACAATTTATGCGGCCCGTGATAGTAAATAGGTTCCCCACCCCTGATCTAAGACAATCGTAGAACCACAGGCGGCACAACAAAGATAGATTTTTCAGGGGGCACTACATATAAAAGGGGCATATTTCCACGCTTTTCAGACAAACGGCCAAATATGTCACATCTGCGTGGGACCCCAAAAGCTAAGATAGCCTAGGGCCCCGCGCTGCCTAAATCCGTCCGTTTACAAGCCTTAAGTCGCATCAGGCGAAGGGTAACTTTTAACACTCAAAATGACTAATTGCAAAGCTTCGTGCTTTGTGTTGTATGTAATAAAAACTGGTTTTCATGACACACCGTGACTGTTTTTTTGAGTATTTGATGCGAAGGTTCACATGAGTTTGGATTTCGTTTTACAGCTTAGTGCAGCGCTACTTGAAGCAATGATACTGACATATTTATTGACCAGTCGTGGCTGTGACGCGTGGCTACAATCACAGCACGTCCGAGAGATCAGAGCTTTGTGCACTCCCTGGTGCGCGTCGAAAAAAAGCATTTTTAGACGAACTATGTTGATGCAGACTACTACTTGTCAAAACACCAGCCGACATCTTACTGCTAAGTTAATTGTTTCTTTGCTCGTTAAGTTAAGAATCCCAACTGTGAAGGGTCGTCAGTTTTGTTTTTTTGCCACGCCGAAGAAACAGCTCAAATGACCGCTTACTTAAAGTTATCGCTTCCGTATTATTTTTAATATGTTCCTGTATTCGTTCGTGGCCTGGCGTGCTCGTGATCAACAGCAGGGTCGTTGAAACTAACCGATCGAGGTCAGCAGGGTCGTGAGAGTTTGCTTCGGTTCATGAGAAGGCGGACGTTGTGTCAGTATCTTTTGCCACAAATTTTTACCCCTTGCTTAAAATCTCAGGCGACTCAAAAAGTCAAATTTTGGGAACTTCTTCCATTTTGTTGAACGCCACGGACATCTGACAAAATCAATATAAGAACTTTTGTAGCTAAAAGTATATTGACAGTCACTTTGCACTCCGAAAGTTATTACAGATTCGACGAAATATAACCAACAATTCATACCGATAAGCGTTTAGCGATAAGTTTTCTACTTCATTCGCCTGTAGGGTGCGTGATTCAACCAATCAAAGCTAATGTTTTGCGTGCAGTTAGGTTGCAGAATATTTGACAACCTGGTTTTGTTTGCGTTGCAATTGTTCGGGGCGAACAGTTCACAACATTCGATGCTAGACGTTGTCACATGAAAAATTTAATGTACGTACAGCCAGTGGTTTAGGAGCTGTGGGTGCAGGGGTTGCAAGCGCATCCCCAAATGTCTTGATTTGTCAAAAATTTGGGTAAATAAGTGTCGACATTTTTTAACAATACTAATAACATATTTGTTTATTGACTGTATAAATGAAATTGTATTATGTCATAGAAAACACATTAAATATATATAAAATCAACTAACTGTTTCTAGTAACTTCGTGTTTTAGCGTGTGGGAGTTGATGAGTAACTGACTCACTTGAACATTTGGGCATAAAAAGCATTTCATTTATGTGCTTTGTTAATTGCACGCTGTGGGGGTCTAGTATGCTGCATGGCACCTACTTCATATTAATAGAGTCCATGCCAGGCACGTACAGAAGAGCTGTGTTTTTAATTTTAAGTACAGTGTTTGGATGAACACCTTTCGCAATACTGTTTGTTGCATGTTGCCTATATGTCTTGAGCTAGATTTTAGGTTTCTTGCTGACAGCAACAGCTGGAATGTGAATTGAAGGCCAAACCTCAAAATCGTGAAGCAGAAGCTCAAGAGTGCTGAGCCAGCTGGCTTCTGAGAATGTTCTTGCACAGCCTAGCATACTTGTTTCAGTTGGGTTATAAACAACCAAATGCCAAGTACCAAATTTTCTATTTTCAAGTCTATGGTAACATGGTAGAGGAAAATAGAATGTACCAACAACTGCAGAAAATGTGTAGGGAGAAAGTTTGTCTCAAAAGTTTTTCGGGCAAAATATCCTTATGCACTCTCAAAAATTGCCTGCTCCTACACCTATGCGTACAGCTGCTCTGCGGACTCGTTGAAACGTCTTCGTGAACTCAACTAAGCCTGTGGACTAGGGTTTCAGAGAAAGGCTGCTCTCGAAAGACATCAATCATATTCTGTTCTGGAAGCAGAGTTATGAGTGTTGTTTTCAATAACTTAAACAAGCAACTTTGTTGTTTAGCACCTTTATTTCCTGCTTCAAAAAGAATCTTGTCTAGTAGATTGGCTCCTTTTGAGTTAGATTACCCGGTACGTTACCTCAAAATTATCAGTAACTCTGTCGGTTCAAGACAGCAAACCATTTACATATAATATGTCAGTAGCAAAATATATTTCCCTGCCTTCCGTCGAGTCGCTGTCAATCAGCGAACCGTACTAAAAGCATTGCGCATTCGCTGCTGTACATATTGCTTTGAAGTGGGCTCTTGTAGGTTTGTGTGCTAACGCCGTGCTTAACACTAGTCTCTACGGTCCAGTGCAGGTGTTACTTACAGCGGGCGCTAGTTACTAACAACACGCTGCAAGACACCAAATGGATGAACTGATTCTTGATCTTTTTTGCAACCAATTTTGTAAAGCAAATAGAAAAAAAATTGTCCCATGATCGTCCGGACTTTTTGTCACTTTTTGAACGGAGTAACTTCTTCGATTTTGCAAAAAATCGGATTGATAAATCAGTTGTGGGGGCTGCTACGTAAACTTTTGTCACTTCTCACGTATGTATGTGCCATTGCATTTGCTTTTAGATGTAGAAAGCATGCCGGTGACGTCACTCAACGTATTATCCGTGTAGTTACCTCGCTGTGGAGCGACACTGCCCGTGTTTGTCGAAATTGTTGCTTACATGTAATTAGTGAGCTGCTTCACTGTAAAGAGCTTCAGCTTTCACAGAAGAATGTTTTTACCCGCAGAAGAAAACGTACGGCACCCTACCACGCTTTGTCGTGCAAGGTGGTCAGCACAAAGTAAGATGACATCGATTGCGTCATGCTCTCTTGTTCACTCTATGATTCACGATCTTCACACCAATAATCTCCTATTTTTAATTTCATGTTTTGTTCAATATCCGCAGATGCTGCGTCTCAGTTTCTGTTTGTTTTGTGGTGTGGTGTGTTTTTTTCTCTCTCCAGCATGCTGCGTATGTTCATTTATGCGTGCACTTAACCGTCGTGGCAAAGGGCCTCAACTTGATGAAACCTGTTGCAACGTTTTATTGCATGCTCGATCGCAGTAGTGAACAGTGACTCCTAGTCATTTGAATGAAAACGACTTCCGTTTTACAACTTTAATGTAATTTGCTACCGGATAACACGACTGTAAACAAAAACATTTAACTGATGTAACTGATGCCATGTGCAGAAATAATAATTAAAATTCCCGTGAGTCGTTAACTTGAACAACCCTCGTGACGGTCAACTTTTATCCCGTAACGCCGTTTGTTTTATACCAAATAGTTTTCTTCTCCCAACCAGCTGTTAATGAAAATAGTTGCAGGAGCTGAATGGCCGTTTCCTTAAGACAAATAAAGGCGGCGGAAACATTGTTGCGCCAGAGGTTAGCCTACGTGCCGTGACTTGCTAAAACGGCTAGTTGCTGCTTTAATATCGTTGCTGCTGCTGCTTTAATATCGTAGCAGCACTGCGACTTCTTGATGCGTAACTGTAGATCGGCAAGCTGCTTCATCTAGCCGGCACAATATGTCCTGAAACCAAGTTCAGGAGTTTGCTACAAACCCAGACTATATTTTTGTCATAACTCGTTTACGTAGCTGAACATGCATTTTGTGAATGCGATTAAAACATTTATAATGAAAGCAATAAAACATTTTATGGTCTTTTGTTTCAAGCTGTCGTTAAAAACTTTCAACCTGCCACTTTGTGATCAGCATGTACGGTTAAACTTAAGGACCCTGGTTTCGAAACATGGCATCGCCCCTGATGGAGTTTCCTTTTTTAGTGACACAATCTTTATCCACGTTCACCGTTTTCGGCGCCGTAACGGGCACGAGTTGCTGAAGTTAAGACTTGTGGTTGCCACATGACGCTTCCAACACAGCCTTTCTTGCAAGAGATGAAAGTTGACTCATTTTTATCGGTTTGTTTTTACTTCTAGCGTCATCCTTTTGAGCAATATCGGTTGTTCCGAATGAGTATCACACCCCTTAAACTTTCGTAGCACCACTGCTTTTTACAGTGGGCTTGTTGATCCTGAATAGGCTCACGTTGCCAACCCTTGTCCAGCCTGGTCGTTGCATGTTGTACTGTGATATTTATTTCGTGCGATGAAGCGCGCTGCCCTTTGAAAGCGCTTTCGTGGTGTCTTGCATGTATCGCGCATGAGCGAGCCCAGGTTAGTTAAGTGCTAGCTTGGAAAATACTGCCTGCGCGTCCACCTGCAGTGTGCATGCAGTATAAGCCAGCTAACGGTTGTGCGTGCAAGGTAAAGTAGTCTGGTTGTATGCATGCTTTACACCAACGCTGAATTCGCTTCTTGTCGAAACATTAGGTAACCAACTGGCGGTTGGTTGTTTGGTTCTGGAAAACATGATCCACCTTTCGGCGATTTTGCAACTTACTTCAGTTGACGTGAAATAATATTTTGCATGGTTTCACTCTTAACTGTTTTATATTCGTGGCGCTCTCAGCCCCAGTATCTCTCCGCAGGATTAAACCGAGTCAATGGTTGGTTCTAAAATTCTTGCGCATTGACATGTAACCGCGAGTAACCCAATGGTCTGTAAAACTCGCCAAAGCAAACCTTAACGCTTGCCCTGAGCTTGGTGCTGGCATACTAAAATGGTATATTAATGATCAGTGAAGCACTTCCGACACGCCAACGTGTTTAACTTCGATATGAAGCACTGCTTTTGCTACAACTGTTAGAGTTTAGCGCAATCTATTGCTAACCGCTTTATATTACAGGACATCGACGACACCATGAAGAATGCACTTGATCAGCTGCAAGCGTTGGAAATGCACGGACCACCGCAGCCGCACAAAGGAGCACCGGACGTTGTGCTGGACACGTTGGAAAGCAGAGGTTCGTGGACTGTGAGAATCAATGTAATGTGAGAACAGCCGCGTGGCCAGAAATTTTGATAGGGGAGGGCAATCAACAACAAAATCTCAACATTTTAATATTTGATGCCCATTGTTTTTAAGGCATCATACACAAAACCTGCATTTTTCTGGCGCTTTTTTCTGAATATTTATGTTCAGATTTAAGCCGAAAAATAGAAATTCCGTTTTCATGGAACTGACAAGTTTGAAACTTTGTTTTTAGTGAAGTTCCAAGGTCCTACTGCACTTTGGATAGAAACTACCATTTGCTCGCAAATTTTCTTGTAAAAACGCTTGTGAAAATCTCGATGCTATAAGTGCAAGATCTGCAGTATGCTATTTGGATCCAATCTTGCACTTGAGCAAGAAGTCTTCGTGGCTGCCATTATGATTGCGCTTTTTATATTTACACACTTCTAATGTACACCAACACACGTTGAATCGAAGCCGAGAAGCGACTTTGCTCCAAGACACTGACTTCCTCTCGGAAGTAGGCCTTCTGCAAAATTTGCGCGCATGTAAGACGTGGATCTTGAACAAATCTTGATCGTTTGGTTGACGTATGTATCTGATAACGTGAAGGCTAGAGTTCTTCCACGCGTTTAAGAAGTCTTTCGATTTTATGTCGGTATTAAACGCTATGAAATGCAACTGCAATGGCATTTGTGTAGGCTACTTGCAGTAAGGGTGCATTTAAAAAATGACTAGGTATTTAAGCTACGTAGGCCTATTTAGAGTTAACAATATAATTTACAAATATGATTAAGACAATATTGTAAATTGGGGAAAGTTCCACATGTCCTCTAAACAAATTTGTATATGTTTGACCCACTCATTCCACAGTCTACACAAAGCGCGAAAATGGTTGTGTTTTTGCGAAAACGAAACCACAATCGATTATCACCACGGCTCGGAACTGAAGTGAAGAACTAGGCTACTTGTCGCCGCAGCTAAACACAACGGCTGGTAGTTGATCCAAGCCAGTGGTTCCCAAAGTGTGGGTGGAAACCAAACAACAGTGGCGAAGGGTCCAAAAAATAGATCGCGCCGAGGCGATCCAAATCTTGGTTGCATATTTTCAACGTTACCACTGCTTGTCTTTGCCTGTAGCGTAGGTGCTTAGAGTAGATTGCTGAAACTAAAAATGAACTTAACAGCTTACTGCCAAACATCCAGCCAACAATTATTTTTTCTTACGTTGTTTGAGGCTTGGGTCGCGAGAGGTGTTCACCTCTGTTTTAGGTCGCGCCCAAAAAAGTTTGGGAACCGCTGACCTAGCCATTGTAGCGTAAGCGGTTGAATTTTTTTTTTTTAATTCATAACTGTTAAAAAAATCCATAACAAAATCTAATCTAATGAGAAAAAATTCAATGCGCTTTACTGATTGCAAGCTGTATTTTAGGTAAAGGGTAGTGTCAATGCCCTGAGCACTTACAAAAAAACATCTTTCTGCTTAACGTTAGATTTTGCTGCAAACTCTTCCCGTTGCAGCAGAATGAGTACCAATTTACTGCAGGATACGGTGGCAAAAACATAAGATAAAAATTTTAACACTTTCAGACTATGTACTGGTCGGACTCTTTTGACTAACCAGCAAGGTAATGTGAAATAATTGATGCAAACGTTTAGACTCCACGTAATTGTGATTTTAACCGTCATAGTAGCCTATATGGTTAATCATCACAAATAAATATCTAGAATGAATAGTGTTGTTGCTAAACACTGTCTATGGCCTAATTGCGTAATAAAAAATATTTTGAAACGGGATTGCATTGTAGCCAAATTTTGAGCTTCAAGGCATGCAAAACGTATATCACCGCCATACTAAAGCATTGAGTTTTAAAACTGCGCAAAAACATAAATGTACGATGTTCTATTAAAGTTGCAGCTGATGCTGCAGTCAAGGGTTAAATATACAGTATCTGTAGAATGCCAGGGTTATCAGAGAGGAATTTTTGCGATGGTCTTGAAATGAAGCTTGCAATACCGTTAGTTGGGATACTGCAAGATGGTGCGCCAGAAACAGCTGTGGAAAGCGTTACTCCTTGTTTTCTTCGGTTAGTTTAAATCGCTTAGACGCAAGTTTTGTATTTCCCTATCGTCAACTTCCACACGGAGCTTAAACTTCAGGCAAATGTCAGCCTAGCATGAATTCTCCAGCTTTTACACTGTACACAACGTTCGATAAATCATGGACAGATGGTAAACCTTACTGCTTTGATCAGGTTTGACTAAAAGCTGAAGTAGGATTGGTTCTTAAATAGTTTCGTTACTTCGCTCTGAAGTATTTTTTGTCTTACACATCAAAAGCTTGATTAACCTCAAAATTATTAGTGCAACTTTTGGAATTGGGGGGGCAATTGCCCCCCGCCCACTGGCTACGCGCCTGTGTGAGAATCAATGCTGTGAACTCGGTGCGGCGCGTCGCGCTACAACGACGATGTACTGGGGATTTTACCCGCAGTGACGTAATATGCCGCACTTTTTCAAATGTCGGTGCGACGTGTGCAGGTCATCGCTCCTCCTCGGACTCGCCCGTACATTCGAACGCGAGCACACTGTCGTCGAACGACGGTCGAGTCAGTGACAAAGCCAACACTTCGCCGCAATCTAGTGGTCAGTGGAAGGCGCAGATGAAAGTTACAACCTTCGACCCGAAAAAGATCAAGCAGCCGAACAAAAACAGTTCGAATAACAATAACAACAGCACCTCGCATTACCAGGTGCCGACGCATCGCTACCAGGGCATAGCGGCCATGGCTGGACACGATTTCAGCTCATCCGCTCCCAACCCTGTGCGCCCTTCCAGTCATGAACCTATGCGCATGTCTTACTCCGTAAAAAATAAGTACGGAGTCAAGAAAACCGCTTTGTGAACTTTAAACTCTGAACGGAAGCCGTTTGTAAACTCTGAAGCGAGGCTTTCTGTTTTGCGGCCCTTGAACCTGCGCTCGCCTGGCCACCCAAGTTGTTGCAATTTTATTCGTCTTACATTTACGGATCTTGTGTTCTGCTTAAAAAGTTTTATGTGCTGTTAAACACGTTATTTGCCACCAAGCATCGTTAGTGGATATAAATATATATATATATACATATATATGAAGCGTTATTTATGATCTGAAGCGTATCATGGATGTGTCGTATATACATTATAATAATAATAATACTCTACTGTATGTAATCACCTCACGGCTGACTGGTACGTTCGTTCTTATACTAGTACACGGAAGTTGCCTCTTCTGATTTGATTCCTCCTTCGTCAACCTGCTCGCGCTTAAGTTCCCCGCTTTGTTTTATCACATCGTGCCATTCTCGGGCCTCTTATATACGATTGCTTAAAACGAATAATCTTTGTTCTTATTCATTGTAGTGCGATCAATCAGTTTGTATTTGCCGTGGCAAAGATACCATTCGATGGCATGGCTGCCAATGCCCGTCGACACCGTGATGCAGCCTTCCTTGATACGTAGCTGTGCTGCACTTGCCTCCTCACAGAAATAAGCCACTTTGCACAAGTTTTTGTTCGCTTGCAAGCTGCCTGACTCTAAACTTGAAATTTTGGAATAGCAGACGCTTGTGCGAGCACAAACTCATGTTGGGCTAGCACGCCTTCTTGATAAGAGATTCTTACGCGTTGCTGTTGAAAGATTGACAAATTTCTTTCTTGACCACCCTATCCGCTAATGCACTTGAAATCCGCATTGCACCGGTTATTTCTTGCTGCACACAACTGTTTGCTTGCATTGGCTCAAGTCCTATGGTTGAACTGTTTCTAAGTCTCCCAACATGTTGCATGCCTCGCTTGTGTTCGCCGTTGTAATTTTTCAAATGGCTGCTATCGCTGTCGTCGATGATCGACGCGAGGCGATCCATGTGATCCTGTTCGGCTGCAGCGCGTTTTCTGTCGAACACCGAATGTAATTGGCGCGTGAACTGCCCGCTGTTTAAATTTCTCGAAGTGCGCGAAGTCTGTGCCTCGTGTTCGAGAGTGGGGCAGTTTTGAACTTCGCCCACGCTTGCGTTTACGGCAAATTGTATTGCTTGTTGCGTTATGTATATTCGCCTCAGTCGCACGCCGGTATTGTTCTCGATTTCATGAATCATCCGAGAAACAAAAGTTTGATGCATCGAGAGAACAACTGCGTTGGAACATGCATGATATATCAGGGTTTTTTAAGGTGTTTCATGGACCCGATTCGGGTCCGTAGAATTGAAAATCGGCTCCCTAGAATCAGCGAAAATTATCATCGGGTCCCTAGAATCAGAGATATCGGGTCTCCACAGGTCCATACCGGGTACCTAACATTTTCCTTGAAAAAAAACCTGGATATATACAAGTTCTTTTCAACCTTCGATGGAGATGACCCGGATATTATACGTAAAAGAAGTATATGCTTTCGGCAATCAACCTTACGAAATCCCTTTTTAACTGAGATCAAATTTTTAAACCAGGGATCACAACTGCTAGCTTGCTGCTACATTCCCGGCCGAGGATAACGCGCGCAGTGGCGTAGCCAGCCCAAATGTTGGGGGGCAAAATGTTTGTTTTTAGGCGAGCAACAGTATTTTGCTTGGGATGTGCCTCTGAAAACACAAAAGACTTGATATTCTAAAAATTTAGGGGGACTTCCCCCCTGGCTACTCCTGTGAACACGTGCAAGCATTGTGTTGTCACACTAGCAATAGTTATAGTAACAATTGTTTGCTACAAGACGTCGGAAGCTAACGACCAACGGGACTCCATGACATTACGGCGACCCAGGGATTGAGAAGCACTGGTCTATCGGGGTTTCTTCAGCATGCTATCCAAAATACGTAAGCTTGTGAAATCATGTCATGATGTGCGGAAAGGTCAAAAGATTCGATGATATCATAGGTGTAGGCAGGGCCGGATCCAGCCAGTCAGGTTAGGGGGGGCGATTTCAGTAAAATTTGATTTTCGTTACGGGTTCACTACTGTAAGAGAGGAAGTATACTTCACAACACTGCTGTGACAAAACAACGGACGGAAAAATGGCATGTCGTGAAAGTTTTCCGTCCAGGCAGCCGAGCAGTAAGGAGCTCCTTGTCAGAGCAGTCGCCTGCAGTGTCGTGGATAATGTCACCTTCAGGCATTCAAGAAATCCGATTGCGTAGAATGCTCAAAGTGAACCTACGCTGAATGAAGTATTCCTGTTGCTTAAATCGGTTGAGCGGCGCCTTGCGCAGATTGAGTCCAGCCTGAATCTACGTATCATCGCTGTCGAAACAAGCTTAGAGGTTGCTTGTGAGAAAATCGAGAACCTAGAAAGCAAATTGGTGAGTCTAGAAACTGAATTCCAACTACAAGCAACCGAGAATCGCAAAGCACCAATCATGCATGAATTTCGTTCGAAAGAGTTTAACATGCTGTTCCACGGTATTCCTATGAAAGAAAAAAGTGAAACTTCTGAGAAAATTATTCGTACATTTATTTCTGAAAAATTGCAAATTTCTGCCTCAAACTTCGACCGAATCATATTCTCGAACGTTCATAGCCTTCCACGGAAAACGTCTGCCATCGCTTCATCTTCTGTTACTGCACCACCCATTATTGTGAAATTCCCGACCATGAAAGACCGGAACTCTATCCTCAACCTACCTTTCCATGCCAGACAGTTTAAATCAGCATAACAAAGCATCTTCCATTGGCAATGCAGACTCAACGACGTACTCTTCTCAAAACTGCAAATAAACTCTACAGACAAGGAAAGCGAATCCAATGGAAAATTATCGACACAGACTACAGACTCATTGCTGATGGTGAGCTAGTCCCCAGTGATGTGTAATTGTCTAACAATCTGCCATTTAAATGATTGCAGTAGTTTCGCTAGTATCTCATCACTGAAGCTCGCGGTATTAAGTACAGTTTCTTATTTTTATGAGTTCGACATTATTTGTGTTACCGAAACCTGGCTAAAATCTTCTGTTTTAAATAACCTCCGTCTTCCTGGTTTTTGTTCTCTTCCTTTTTGACCTGAATCGCCAAGGAGGCGGAGTTTTGGCCTACGTTCAATGCAGGCGTGTAGCCAGGGGGTCAATGCCCCCCAATTCCGAAAGTTGCACCAAAAATTTTCAGTTCTATCAAGCTTTTGATGTCTAAGCCAAAGAATTATTTCAGCGCAAATCACCGAAAATGCTTGCGGAACGTATCAAAGCACTGTGGTTCACCAACTGACCATGATTAATCAAACGTTGTGTACCGGGAGGGGGCAATAGTAGAATTTTCCAGGTGAAGCCAAGGATTTTCGGAGGGTGGGCAAAAATGGTGAAATTACATTTTTTCCACTCGAAACTAAGTAAACAACCTTTTTTGCTAAAAATATAATAGGAAAATATCAAATTCAAAATGCAGGGAGGGGCCAAGGCCCCTTCTACTCCCTCTCCGACGCCTATGGCTGTGTACATAGTGTAAATGTTGGAGAATTCATGTCATGGCTGACATTTTTCTGAGGTTTAAACTCAGTGTGGAAGCTGGTGATAATGAAATACGATTGTGTATCTAACCGCTTGCAATCGTTAACCAAAGTAAAACAAGGAGTAACACTTTTCCCAGCTGTTTCTGATGCACCAGCTTGCTGAATCTCACCTAATAGTGATATAAACATAATTTCGAGCCCATCGCAAAAATTTCTCTCCTCTGATAACTCTGGCGTGCTACAAATGCTATGCATTTTACCCTTGTCTCCAGCATAAGCCGCAGCCTTAAATCCAAATCGTATATTGTTTGTACTGTTTTAAAACTAAATAACGGTGATGTACGTTTGATATGCCTTGAAGCTCATCCTTCGGTCGAGAAGAAATCCAGTTTCAAAGTCTTTTTTATTGCGCAAATAAGCCATACACCAGGGGTCTCAAACTCAAATTACTACGAGGGCGAAACGAGAACTTAAAAAAAAACAGGGCCGCATTATGAGGCTGACGCAACAAAGGCGGTACCCGAGCCTTACTAAAAACAGCCTTTACAGCTTTTTCACGGCGAATAGTATTGTGAGTTTTAGGGAATTTAACCCAAGCCCTTTCTACGTTCGTTTTAAATGAACTTGTTGACTTGCCGCTGGCCTAGCACTTACAAACACGATTGAATAAACTAAATAACCTAAATGTTAATTATTTCAAAATTCCCAAAACCATCGCGGGCCCCACAACATGCCCTCGCGGGCTGCGTGTTTGAGACCTCTGCCATAGACACTGTTTAGCAACAATAACATTCTTTCTAGACATTTATTTGTTACGATTAAAACTGCATTGTAACGGTTTAATCACAATCATGTTGAGCGTTACCGTTTTCATCAATGATTTCATATTACGAGGTGATGGAGCCCCAGCCAAGTCGAATTGACTGGCTTAAGGTTACGGCCCAGGAAAGAGAGGACTACTACCATAAAAGCAAAAACCTACTTGATCAACAGCAAGTGCCCACAGAGGTTAGGC
>Ga0210059_1000785_pt1 | contig 43749 bp, 26 predicted proteins | sample Ectturendosymbi2_FD_188042 | JGI IMG/M metagenome (GOLD analysis project Ga0210059, IMG submission 188042) | Ecteinascidia turbinata endosymbiont from Florida, USA - Sample 2 (SPAdes) (version 2) | ecosystem: Host-associated > Tunicates > Ascidians > Unclassified | place: Key West, Florida... | reverse complement strand
TTTTTTTTTAAATAACTTTCTTTGTCACTTTAATTTTAACAACAAGTGCTTGTATCATTGAAGAATCCATACTAATTACTGTTGGCTAACCCAATCTCAACCAGCAACTGACTGAATACACATAGACACATTAGACAGTTTTTGGAATGTTGGTTTCTTGCTTGGCGCGAAAAGTACACCAACTTTACTTACATGCCTCACAATGCAAGCAATAGCCACAGCTAACGGCGACTGGAGTACGACGTACAACTCACGTCACCTCACGCCTGCGGTCAACCATGCGTGATAAATTAAAGAACAATATAAACCACATCATCCAGCATCAGAACTCTCAAGTTATCAATAAAATTTTCGCAGGAAAAAAACAAAACGCAAAAAAAATAAAAAGTGTTCAAAACGTTTTGGATAATCCGGATCCGGATCCGGCTTGAGCAAAAATAAAATCCAAACCGGCTCCGGATCCAAAAAAATCTCATAATTCTGCCGGATCAGACTCCAAAAATCCGGATCCGGAACAACACTGGACTAGCTGGTATCAAACCAAAATGTTTTAATTTACACAACACACGTCAAAAAAGTAATTTCAAACTTTATTTTCTTATTCTGAAAAGCAAAATAACTGACAAACAGTAACAGGTCAGAAATTTCGCAGAGGTCAAAAATTTCGCTTGACACCGGGTCCGGAAATTTTTCAAATTTGAGAATCCGACTCCTGTTCAGACTGCGGCTGCAATCATCGATCCAACCGTAATTTACCCATGTTTTACTTAAGAAATGACCACACAGACTCCTGCTACTGCCGAAATTGAAAAGTGACATCGGATCCAGGTCCGGGATTTTCACAAATTTTTGACTCCGAGTCCGGGTCCGGACACGAAAGAAAAACGCAGAATCCTGCCGGAGTGGAATCCGGCACTCCGGATCCGGTGCCACCTCTGTTCCGCTGAAGACTAAGTCCAATATTTTCAGTGTTTAACTGATTATCAGAGGTAGGACTGAATTCTTACATGTTGAATCGTAAAGGGTTGGCGAAAGACCAGGTGTATGGGCCAAGTTCTCAGCCGTCTCTGATGTTAGCTCAAACCGATGTTCCATGGATTAGGTACAACAATTTGAAATTTTTGTGACTCGAATGTCTCTTGAGATTTTATTTACCTGGTTCAAAATGACGTTAAATGATTTTGCGACTCGACAAGAACTAGGCTCATTTAAGAATTTAGAATCCAAATAGATCGGACTTTATAATATTGCTGCTCAAATCATGACTTGAAAAACGTTACTCGAAGACATTCCAAGTGAATCAAAAAACTGTTTGACTCTTTGCCGCCTGAAGTAAACTTCAGTGATACGCTATATGAACACAGATGAGCGTTGCTAAGGCTTTGTGTAAACACAAGCTGTACCAGTGTGCTGCGGTTGTGCAGAAGCTTAATTACAGTAAGAAGCATTACTTTTATTTTGAACTCCAGCCAAACATTGTGAGAAAATGCTGAGTTTAATCAAAATAAACACAGCCGATAGGAAAATTTTGCACTGTTTTTGCAGTAATAGGTTACCCTAGCATAGGCATTCTCTGAATCACTGTAGTTAAGTAAGTAGGCTAGTACTGTTTTGGCTTGCTGGAGGTTGTTCGATCAAACTCCAAGAAAAAGGGTACTGTAGAATTTGGCCAATTTGTTTGCTGCAAATAGTTGTTTGTAAATAGTGGTACAAAAAATATATATGCATAGCTTAGTAAAATACATTGAACCTTTCTTGTTCTGTTCTTGTGACTGTACTTTTGTACTGAGTGTATGAAAAGTTTTCGAAACTTTTGAAAAAGTAAATACAAGCGATCCCATCAAAAGTGTAACCTCTACTAGCAAAGCAAAAGCAGCAACGGTGAGAGCCGAACCGACAACCACTCATGCAGTAGGCATAGACACTTTCCCTCAACTAGGTTAACTGTGCTGGTAGTGTCATGAACTCAGTGTTATATATGGACAAAAGTTGATACAGTTCGAACAGGTTCGAATGTGCTTCTATGGCAAAATATTCCCAGTGGAGCTTTTACCACTGTTGGCAAAGTGAACATTACCTTATTTTGATTTCATTGCCCTTATGGTTACACACATGTAAAATGATGAATGAATGCAGTAAATCCTTTTTCCTATGTTACCCAACCCAGGGCCTAGATGGAAAAAATCAAAAAATTTTGCACATGCACAATGGACTCATTTACGTTATTTTAAGGTAGTGTCATTTTGCCGCCAAGATGCTGGCAGCAACACCTCAGCTAGAGTTATTGTGCCGCCAGTTGAGGATTCAGTCTCGTGGCATGACGCAATTCGAATAAAAAGGTCAGTTTGTCATGCATACAGCGTGCTGCTCATACTCATAGCGTAGCGGTTGTGCTTCATGTCTGATATGCCATTGCTGTTCAGTTGGACTCTCACCTTGGCGACTTCCCTTTCGTTTTTTTTAACTTTTTTCAAAAATTTCTAAAGTGTACGCTTGGGTGTTAGGTTTAGGGTTAGGTTAACGTTAGGGTTAATGTTAGGGTTGACATTAGGTTTAGGGTTAGGGTTAAGGACGGGTTAGCATTATGTCAGGGCTATGGTTACAGTTTAGGTTAGGTTTAGGGTTTATCTTTGACGTTTACTTCGTTTCTACCAAGCCTGTTGCTATCGGCATCTTGGCGGCAAAATAGACACTGCATTATTTGAACTACAAAAACGTTTTTCTAATTGAAACAGCAAAGTTGTTTGTAATTATACCAAAATAGTTGTGGAGCAACTTTTCTGCCTAAAACGTACAAATCTAAAATAACAAGTGTTTCTATGAATGGTACACTACATGCATTAAGTTTGACTAACAAGTCAAAATATCTTCGTGTATGACTTCATGCCTTATTGAAGATGACAATGACATTCAGATACAACTTGATCACTTTATTATGCATCAAACAAGCATAACGGCACCTTTGTTCAATGATTAAATACACTTAAAATAATTGTTTTATGCCTTTTACATCCCCATGTATGTCTGACAACTGTGGAAAAAGTACATACAGTCTAGTATCAAATGCTCCCACCTTGCCTTTAACAGACCCTAGCACACACATCAACACAATTTTTTCATATTCTATATTTGGGATGTTTAAAAATGATTAAAACAAGAATGGGTGCAAAGATGAATTTCACTATAAAACTTAATTTAGTAAGTTAACTCATTTAGCAGTTGGAAACTGTTAGAGTTCATGAAGGGCTCGATTTCGTTTGAACAGCATTAAACTTGGACAAGAAGGTGAAGATTGCTGATTTGGCTTTAATGAAGTTAACACTATTCCTCTGCAATTGCAAATTAACTTCACTGAACTTCATGAAGATATCTGTGGACTGTGACAGCCAAGATACTGTATCTATGACACCCTTTTACAATCACCTTCTGTGTGCAGCAACAGGCGTATAAACTCTCTTTGTCAATGTCCAAGTGCACCACATTGCCTAAACTTTGCAGAACACTTTTAAAGCCTTTGGTGTCCTTTGATCAATCAATCCATTAACACTCTGCCACATTTTTAGTACATTTTGAGTTCGGAGCAGTGCAGGATTGAATTTTAATCTGCATATTTTAAAAGTTTTTTAACTTATTTGTGACACTTGCAGTCGTCCACTGGCTCTACCATCTCTCTCCCCCTGGATTTCCTTGGCGCTGCTCAAGCTAAAGTGCATTCTGAAACACACATCTGTTTTCTGGAATCTTTACGATTCTCTTTAGGTAACTTATTCTTGTTGGCACCTAACATGTAAAAAAATATCAATTGCCTTTCTACTTTGGAATTGAACTCGTACAAGGTTATTGTTATCTTAGTGATCATTAAACCACTCCATCCAAATTTAGCTCACGCTTTTGGTTACAGGTTGAGTCTAAGTGAAAGCGTGCATTCTCAGGTCTGACCAGTAATAGTCACTGTAACGAAACGGGCATTATTAAGTAGCAGTTTACCCATGCCAAGAAGTACAGCTGGCAAAAATTCTAATCATAATCATTTCATTATAGAGCACAGTTTTACTGTGCAGCTTACCTTTAGTGATGGGCACCGCAGTTCATCAATTTATCACCTAGCATTTCACCTCTGTTTTGTTTCTAAAACGCTAAGTTTTTGTTTACAGATTACATGCATACATGTTTGTTAATCATACTGTTTTTTATGACATTTGGTAACTCAAAGTTAGGAAGACAACAGAAATGTAATCATTAACTGGGTCTCCTATCGCCCCCAACTGCCCATTTCTGCTTCACCGCCCCCCAATCGCCCATTTCTGCTTCACCACCCCCTTAGATTTTCTCACTGCCCTCAGGGGGGCAGTGCCGCCCACTTTGGTAACCACTGAGTTAGATGAAGATGAACATCATTGAAACAAAAGTGTATGCATTGCTCCATATCAAAGAATCAAATGTGTTAAAAAATAAATAATGATGTTGGGGAACACTTGTACTCCTACATATGTAATGCAAAATTTGATAGGTGTTGTTATTTTTACGTACTCAAATGCCAGTAATTCTTGCATTCTTCAATACCAGGGACCTACACTCTAGGTGTGCGGCGGACATCCAATCAAACTGATAGTGACGTGACTCTTTCCAGATAGTGCGATGAAGGGAAAATCACAAAAGGATCAAAAGGCATGTGGCTAACTGACGGGCAGGGGGCGAGCCGCCCCCTGGCAAGCTAAATGTAAAAACCAGGCCCTCATTAGCTTACATTTTGATGTTTAGTATTCTTGTGTTTTCTAGTAGGTTGCTGTTGTTTTTTGTTTTTTTTGGATGTTTCCTTTTTTAACCTAGTACAGTCATCCACGACATCCAGATTCACTAATATTTCTTAATTTTTTTCTGAGTGTTGGCTAGTGGGCCCCCTGCAGTTAAGTTTTGCCCCCCATGGCTCAAACCTCCAGTTACGCCACTGTTGAAAATATGATTATGGACGTTTAATTGATTTTCTGAGGCAAATTTGAAAACTTTCCTATTTCAACTTGATTGATTACCTGACTTTTTGATGCATCACTAGTTTCACGTTTCGTGTTTTGATGTGGCAAACTTGGATGTGCGCTTATGCAACGCACACCTGTGCTTGCAATATGTGCATCAGTTCGAGCTTCATCATTGCAAGTTCAGGCAGATTCATCATAACGGCTCACACAAGCCCGCATTTGTTCTGTGGCCCCACAGTAGTTGTACATTACAGCCTTATAATAAAAAGCGAAAGTTTTCATGCGTGCTTTATGCACATTCTCAATTCCTGTGTAGTTTAGCAAGTTTCAAACTGTTACACCTGGGTGTCCACCATCGCAGCCACATACCTTCTCTTCTTGACTGCTATTCAACGAGACATCCTGTTTTCAAGGATTTTGTGAAGGTTTTCTGAGATTTTGCCCAGATTTCCACGGATTTTTCCTGGATTTTCACCAAATCAAAACTGTTCGTTCGCACCCCCGCCTCCTACACCATTGGTGCAACATAAAATCGGAGTGCTGTGATAAATGTTAAAAATAGAACCAAATATGATTTCCAAAATAAACTGAAATAGATCATTTTACACATTTTCATACTTTTCCGAAAATCCCTAAATCCTTAAAAAATTCTAAAAAAATCCCTAAAATGGGCCAAAAGTTCCAATCTAGGGACAAAATCCCTAAAAGTGAGAGCACTGGTCAGCGAACTTCACCAAAACTTTGGTTTGCAAACAGGAACATGATGTCATGCTATGACGTCACAAACAGTGTTGGTCCAGTAACAAAAACCACCATACGCCACTGCTCAACACTAGCATTTGGTAGGGGGTCATACAATCAAGCAGTCGCCCCGGGCATCACCAGACCTCTGCACACCACTGGTAGGGGGGCGATATAAATTTCTTTGTCAGAAAAGGGGGCACTAGCCAAAAAAAGATTGGGAAACACTGATCTAACTTCTACATCTGTTCATTTCAATTATCTGAGATCTTTGAGTAATTTTTATGTTTGTCTCACTACATAATGCTCCTATTTGATAATGTCCAAATGCAGTAGTTGTCAGTACATTTTTAAGTCTTTTCTTTTTTAGTATTTCTTGTATGTAGGCCTACCAACTGATGCCTACCCTGTTATATGCTACATGTCTGGATTTCTGTTCTTGTGTTTTTTTTAAACCCTAGTGATATGGAGCATATGTCTGAGGCAAACACATAGCTACTATATAACAAAAATGAAAGTTTTGATGCAACATTTAGTGCATGCAATGCTTGTTGATGCAAAACCATCAATGAAATGATGCACAAATGTAGCCTCTTAAGGTAAGCTGAGTCAATACAATAGTAGATTTAGTGTAAAATATTAACAATATGCATACAAAAGTAACATGTACTGAACAGAATGCTTTTCTGAGTTGTTAATAAAACCTAATGGAACTATTGAGCTGGTTCTTGAAGCTGATTTGTTTGTGCTAGACTTAATGCTTTCCAGCTATGAGTTCCGTTCTTATTGCAACAGCCTATATGTACTGTACAGCAAGGTTGTACTTTTCACTTATTACTGTAATAGCCTCCTTTCCCTTCTTAATGCAGCAGCCTTCATGTATGGTGGAGAGGTTTTCCGTGTTGTTTTTCTAAGATTTTCCAAATTGGTGTTGTTTTAGAATTTGACCAATAAATCTTATCATAGCAGTCTACTCCCATCACATTTTAGCTGGTATTTCAAATATTTTCAGATAATTTGTAACTACCCCACCAGGCTTGCAACTTCAAAGAATTTCTGTTTTCCCAAAGTTAATTCTTCTCAAGGGCAATGCTCAAATTCATTGGATCCAAGGTATCGCCAGAAATATCTGACCATATTAAGTTTTGATCTCATTTTGACCTTAAACAACTGTACAAAAACTAACCTATTCTCTTAGCTAGATGGTGCAAAGTAATTTGGAATATGTTCAACGCATCTTGTTTTGTCAATTCTTTGTGCTTTTGTAACATGTGAATTTTTCCATTATGTTTTTATGTGTATTTTATGCTTAGTAGACACTGTAAACTTCCCCTTTCTAGTGTAGGTGAGTTTACTTCATATGTCTGTCATTTGATATTTTTCCAAGTTGTTTTTGTCTCATATTATCACTTTCATTCTCAAATAAATGTGCATTAATTTCGATGTTTTTTTCTCTCCACACCTGTGAAATTAAGTAACTTATCATGATAACTGTGTGTACGTATGCATGCACTCATCTGTAAATATTATTGTGTGTTTGCTTTATCAGTTTGTCTTTTCTTTTCACATAACTAATGACAGCTATTCAAATTTGTATTATAGGGTTGGTAGACTAGATGACCTCATTGTCTTACACCAATCCATTATGACAGGGGTCTCCAAACTACAGCCCACAGGTCAAATGAAGCCTGCAAAGCCATTTCATCCAGCCCGTGAAGCCATTTTGTCAATGGTGAAAAAAATAATGTTTATGAAAACTTTGTTGTTTTGATAGAATATAACATATCCCAAAAAATCACATTATGTCAAACGTCTAGCCCTCGACATAATTTTTATTAGCTTATGTGGCCCTCAGACAAAAAGTTTGGAGACCTCTGCTTTATGACAAAGGAACCAGAAACTGTTGTTACTTGTGTGGAACTTTGCTTATAAATTTATTATATGTTCTGCATTATATTTACAACACATCATGCATGATTATTAGATTACTGATATCACTGTATTTGCAATGAACAAAACTGCCTCGTTCGCTGCATACTGCTACACATAGATTTTATTAACTTGTTTAGTTTCATACCAAACAAATTTGAATCTGCAATAAATTGTAAAAACCAATATGCACTCATAGAATTCTTCTTTTAACAGATCCATTTTTTCTGCGCAATGCTGTATAATCTGTTTTGTGTGGACAAATTATTTTGTCACAAAAAACAATACACTACTAGTTATTTAAAAAAATAGTAAAAGATATACATTGTTGAAATGTTTTTCAAAGGTAAAAATATGAGGCAATTTAATGTTTCAGCCTAGCTTGTTGAGACTGAATTAATATCTTATGTACCATCAAACGCAATAAAATTGGTTGATCTTCTCGGTAGTTCTACAGATCCAATTTGTGAATTTTGTGCATCTTCTCATTGGAATTAAAATTGATGACCAAACACCACATCTAATTTTAGGGGATAGTAGGAGAAATTTTCAGAAGTTTGACACATTCAGCAACATTGGACGCTAACTTATATGTAATGTAGTATGGGTTTTCCAAGGAAATGATTTGTCTGAAGGTTTTTGAAATAATTTGTTGGATCACTTATGTTATTAATTAATAAATTATCATATTTGGTCCCACAGAGATTGTTTAAGCAATGAAACGGCTACTACTTATTTTACTTTGTTTTCAACTTTTAACTTAATCTTGAATTAAATGTAGCCTATTCAGATAGTTACTCTATAATGTAGTGATGCTGTTCAGCAAAATTTTGCATATGGATAAAAAAATTAGCAAAAAAACATGTGATTTTTCTTTTTAACTTTTGTTTTTTCCTAGCACATTGCAAACAGTATTTGTGTTTTTGCTTCAGTGTTGCATGACCATTGCTCAAGATCATTCAGCAGACATGAATTAGTGAAGTAATAACTGAAAAGAATTGCAAGTATTTACGTAAAGTATTTAAATCTTGTGTTTTCACAAAATAATGTTGTAATTCATGATCATAGTGGAATCACCTATAATTTTCTTTATTGTATCTGTGGCCCACAATTTTCTGTTCTTGCTGCTCTTAAGGTTATTACACTCACTAACATTTTTCTATCTTTTGCGTACAATGCATTGTACATTTGAGAATTTACTTGTTCTGTATAACTGCCATCCAAAAAATGTATGCATGAAAGCAGGTGCTCTCAACAAAGCTAAGTAACACTTGGCAGACAATAATTCTGTTAACCATAATAAAGGGTCATTTCTTTGCATGAAAACAACATACAACAAAGTACTTTAAAGGATCTAGAAACATAAAAACATGAAATGCATATAGTTTTACACATTTTGCAAAATAAATTTACATCAAACTTACTTAAAGTTTACTTCATTCACAGTTTGCACTGGAAGTGTACTTCAAATTGCATTTTTATGAGAATAAAGGGTAACCTGGAATATTATCGTGGATCTGGCAGACCCAGGTCAAATGAGTTCACCATGTGAAACCTACATAAGCGCGCGTCGGAGCACTTTCCACGCCTTAGTAGCTTCTTTTTTTGAGCACCCTATGAATAGGTGCACGTTCTGTTGTCCTTGCTCTTTTCGATTTTGCAAAGGTAGTGGTTTCGGGTCCAGTAGACCCAACGTTACCATAAGGTGACATAATCACGTTGACCCGACATTATGGTTAGAGGGGGCTTTGTGCCAGGTGACTATAAAAAGCTGAAACTCACTCAGCGCATGCTTCTACGGTTTTGTTAGCAATATACAAAAAAAGAAGTTCTTCACGCCCATAATTTTATTTTATGAGTAATTTAGTTCAGGCGTATATGACACCTTCGCTATATTTGGTCTACTTACTTTTATCAAAAATCGTATGATATTAGAGTAAAGTAACTTTGTTTATGCTTAAACTGCTCAGTGAGACTTAAATCTTCAGTGTAGTTTTTGTGATTAACTGCAGTTGAAGGAAAGTATATTTTTTTTATTTTTGAAAACCGGGTCAGGCACACCCGACATTAGTATTAACATGACAAAAACCGAGCAATAATATTCCAGGATTTAAACATGCAAGACAACTGTAAAAAAGAAAGTGGGAAAATGTAGAAAAACCACCATTAGTTATAGTTCAGTATTGAGTTGAAGTGGTTGCACAATTAACAAGCCATGAAGTTGTTGAGTTTGAGACCTTATTCATGGATCAATTAAGAAACCACTATAAGTACTGATGTAACAATAGATAATTTAAATCAATAGATTGGGTGATTTTTGCTGGTTGTACTATCCAATACCTACTGTCATGTTGAACTTACGTTTGGTCAGAATTAGTGTGTTATGTGTATGATTTAAGTGGCTCAAAGGTGATACTTGTGATATAACACCGGCAATTTACCAGACATTCTTGTCCAAAAAAGAGCTGACATGACATGAATGATCATGGTTCCATCAACTCACAATCATAGCAAGCTACAAGTAGTAAGATATAGTTATCTATGTATGGTCAGTGATAAAGTTGTCATTTTTTTAAGTACTAGGGTAATAATAATTTTAAATTGTATACAAAAATTGTTTTTTCATTTGCATTTTAGAATTTATAAAGTTCGATAGCTACTGCTTAGCAGCAGATGTTGCTTGGCATCATTTACATTCTGTTTGTTAACACGATTGACTCCATGACTTTTGCCCTCCAAAGTAAAAATTTAAAAAGGTATTTTTTCTTCAGTAGATAAAGCATTGTTTTTGTGTGATCCTCACAAATCTGAAGTAATCTTACTGTTTAAAACTTTCTGATTGAGAATGAAACCTCATCAAGCTGTGAAACAAGGAGGAATGTTTGGAGCAGGCAACAATGTTCCAGTAAGTGCTCAAACAAGAGAATTACTCAAAGGTAAATTGTTTCAGCTTGTTAATTTTTTTTACAGAGACCGAAACGTTTTTGAAATGACTGAAAAAATTTAGTCATTTCAGTCAGAATGTTTGAAAGTATAGGCTAAAAAACACTTGTTTGGCAAGTTTTAATACAACTGTGAGGCAAATGACTGAAATGTTTCAGTGACCAAAATGTCTCGGCTAAAAATGACTGAAATGTTTCAGTGAAAAAAAAACAGGTTTCGCCTTTAATAAAATTAAACTTTTGCAGTTATTTCAAATTAAATTTTTGCAGCACAGGTGCCATTCATTACAGCTAAGTAGGTTTTGCTATAAGTTGACACCTGCTTTTCATTAGCCACTTTCTGTTGCAGTTATGATGGAAGAGTCTAAACTTAGCAGCTTTCAACGAAGAAAATTGAATGAAACAATGAAAGGTATTTATATGGTCTGTTTTACACATGCTAACGTTACTGATGATAATTATTTGAGGTTACATATTTTTTAGGTGGGAAATCACTTCCATTAAGGATTCCTCCTACATGTAGTGAAAGAAGAGAAGTAATTGAAAGCTTTCCACCACCACCAAAAGCACTGACTATGAGAGGTCAACCATCACGAAACATGAGAACACAGTCAGATATTGCTGAAAGTGGATTGTATGAAAGGGAGCAGTTTGTTCCCAAGCCTATACGTATGTAATGAACCTACCATAAAATGTAAAGCGGTACTCTCAGTTTTGTGGTAGGCAACATTATTTTTGCCACTGCTACACTCTTACTGCTTCTAGACTGAGTGATGAGCTCATATATACTCAATATCATTAATCTTAATACAGTTTTAAACGAGCAACTATCATATAGGGATTTTTTTCTTGACTTTTCTAGGCACTTAGCAAGAACTTTACAAATGGTCTGGATAATCATGTAATTATTAACATAATTTACTATGGGTGCAGTGTTTTATCTTGGCTGTATCTTGTTTTTTGATTTTTTTCTATGTAAATCCTTTAATGTTGGAGCACCAACTATTTCAAGCCGTTTCATATAAAATGTCTCATTGATAAGAACATGCATAATTTGCATGCAATAATTTTTGTGATATATGGTCCTCTCTGTAATTTTCCATTCCTTTGAATTGTCTAGGTTTTGTTTTATCCAGATATGTGCCCTGTTTATCAGCCGCTGCACTGATAAGTTAAACTTTGCTTAGGAGGCAAAAGAAATCAAACTTTTGTTTGTTTTCAGGATTGTACTGCTAAGGACCTAAGGAACCATAATTCACCCAAAATTGAGTGTATCATCATTGCATAACAGCTTTTGTATTTAATGAATCTGGGATTTTTCAAATTTAGTTTTTTGTTTTATTCCCATGTTTCTAAGTTTATTTCATTTGATTTGCTGTGTGTTTTTCAGCGGGTTGCTGTATTTGATTGATCTGCAGTGACGGTACGTTTTTAGCAAGATAAAATATGACAAAAATTTTTCGAATAAGTGTCACTCTGACATGTCTCTCACCTCCAACTTCTTGATGACACCCCAAAATTTGATTTTGCAAAGACTCAAAGACAGTTTATTCAACTTCTGGCTTGCTTAGATGTAAAAAATGTGTAAGTTTTCACCTTTAACAGTGCATATTTTGTATGGAGTAAATATTTTTTTGAAATATAATGTTAATTTTAAGTATCTTCATAATCTTCATAATTCATATAGATTAGAAGGAACAAAAATGCATAAAACAATGGTTTAAGTGAAGTCACATTGAACTTTTTAAGTCAGTGTTTGTTTTAAGCAAAAGTTCATTTAGGTCATTGTATTTTGTGTTGTCGTTTTTTACATAACTTTCCTAAACTTCCAATTTCATTCTGTGTAAGTAAATGTTTGTTGAAAATCGTCCAACCACAGTCATTGTCAGCACTGTGGACTCATTTGAGTTGATGAAGAGGTGCTGATGAGTTCTTGAATTTTTCACCCACAAAAGAGATTGGATATTAAACTGATATCAAAGCAGTGTTTCTTTGTAAGGAAATATCCTCTTTGTTTACATAAACTGTAAAATTTTGGTCCGTGAAGATTATTGCTTCCACAGAAAAGTTAGTTCGCAACCTGAAAGGTTGAGGTTTACCGTCTTAGCGTTGTCATTAAACGCTAAACTGTTTACTACTGGTATGAATTAAGCGAACTTAAAGACTTCATTAAGCGTTGTAAAAGTAGTTCTGCAAAAAGCAGAACACAGTGTTTGGAATGGATGGTGCATTGTAGAGCCAAAAGCTGAGTAACATTTTGCAGAATTACAGTTTTTTACGTCCTATTGTTGTTAATGTAACTGGAATTTTTTTGCTTTAAAATACTTGGCTGATTTTAGATTAGATACCGTTCTGTTGCTGGCAACCACCAACTTCGGACCCTGAGATATTGTTATGCTCCTGGTACTTGTGACAGGATCGCTGGAAAAAGAAAAACAGAGATTATCAAATATCATGGCGTTTGGAGAAGACATAAAACCTAGATCGAAAGAAGAGAAATTAAAAGATTTGAGGAAGAACCAGGAGGAAAAAATTGTCGATCGGTTTGATGAAAGTAAGTTGCCTATAAGCCAGTTTGACGAAAATGTTTTCAGACACTCGTCAACCCTCTTTTGTGAGTTGCTAACCTTTGATACTTGTGGTCGCAAACGCAAAGCAAGAACTTGTTAGTTGTTTGTATGAACTGTAGAACATTAGAATGATTCATCCCAACCACAAAGGAGTTTGGAACAAAGTCACAGTTCAAATCTTTTTAGGTATCGATTTAGGGAAGACGATTCAATTTTAGCGTCGGCAGAATTGGTGTAACTTGAGTGATTGTTTCTTATTTTCAAACAATAAGCTTGGAGATTATCAACTTATTAGCTGAGCTTATTTGTTGTACTGAGCTTGAACTAAGTGCTGGCTGTTTTTTATATCGCACGTTTTGTATTTAGTTTTGCATACAGTTTTTAGCGAATGAGAAGCAGCACTGCTTTGATATTGCATTTTAAAATGATTAACTATCAGCATTTGAACAAACGATTGTGATTGTTTTTTTTGACCAGTCGATACGTTCTTCGCTGAGTCGCTTACTTGCACACAAAAACGTTTCGATGCCACCTCCCCGTGCGCAGCAGCGTTTTTTAAAACTTTGGCCATTTAGACTAAGCTCACGCGTCATGAACTTTTCCTTGACCTACAGCAAACGAAGCCAATGGCGAGAAGCAACAAGCTGTTGTAAAATTTCAAGGTGGTTGACAGTGTTTGCTGAGAACCATCAGAAGATTGGTTATGGTGTCCAAGCTTATTTCCAAAACCTTAACTTTGTTTTTTATAATGACAGTAAAACTGCGCCTTAGTTGCCAACTTGCCATAGCTGCGATTTGGATGATTTGAGTTAAGGGTAACTCTTTTGTTGAATGCTAGCAAGATTGGATGACACATACGATTGCCTCAGAGCTATGTCGACGACTTCCTGCTTTTAGGGGTCACGTCTTGGTGTTCGTTGTAGTTACTTGTCTGTTGCGGAAAACCAGACTGTTTCACGCAACAGGAAAAGTGAGGGTTGGGACAGGGAGCGATGCAGATTGCAGATCTGCAAAATCTGCATTTCTTTGCGGAAAGGAACGATAACTTTGTTTTTTGCCTTGACTTTATCCTTAGCTAAAATTTTGCCTTATATCAGATAAATTTAGACATCCTGTTCTAACACTCGAATTCCCGTGGCCATTGTTTCAAAGTTTCATGACGTAGGCGAAGTGCTACGTACCGGTTTGTAAAACCAAAGTTATGATCATCTTATTATTAAGTGCACTTTTCTTTCTCATCACTTATTAAAATGTCCTCATTCGTTAAAGTGTTGTTACACTTTACCATCACAGAGTATACGTCTGTTACGTTGAAGAAACTCAACTTGCAAATTATTATCTCTTCATGCGATTGATCTTAAATCCCTTAGTGACACCAGCTTTACTTTATTGCGTTCTTTAGCGTGTATTTTTTTCTTTCTGGATGCCACCATTTTCTTTGCTACTTGTGTAGGCTTTCTGCAGTGCAGTGGTTCTTAAATGGGGAGCGAGGCGTGAAAGGTTTGCAAGGGGGGCGGGGGCGCTAAATGGGGCGCGACAGGTTGTACTTAGTTTCAGCTTTCATAATCTAACTTTTTGTGGTTCACAGTTCAAGCAGAAATCGAGGAACGAAAATCGTTTCTGGAAGAAATGGAAAAACTTGGTCAAGGCAAGCACTACCGTCCGATCATATCCTCGCAAATCTCGCAGCTCATTCGTGAAATGGAGGTCATCGACAAGCACCGTACAGCCGTACTCGAGCAAGCTTTGGACGAAACGTGAAAAGCTCTTTCTCGTGCTGTGTAAACCAGATCCAGATTCAAGATCCGCTCAAGTAGTGCTTTCCTCTTCCAGACTTTGACACAGGCAGCACTTAAATATCTCAAGCCTCTGTCTGATGGTTGGTGTTAAGATGCTTGCTCGTGATGTCCAACATACGTTTGTATCACGATTCCGTCAAAAGTGAGGCTGTGAGAAGTGCCCGGTTGAAAAACAAGAGATGTGAACATTCTGTTCACACCGGGAGGCAATATTCCCTCTAAAGAAATCTTACACTGAGCAAACGTTTAAGTGAGCATGCAATCGCACAACCATACAGACGCACAACCAGTGAAGCGTTTCAAGCTGTAAAAGGACTATGTAGTATATACACGATATTAAATTTGGAATGTTGCAAGTGCGTGAGAATGAGATTTCACTGCGCAAATAGTCTGGTGGTACTGCACAGTTGCGCTCCGTAGAGGGAACATTGCCGGGAGGTGAAAGAACAATATGAATCAAGCAGCTTATTTCTTCCTGTTGTTTTTCTTGTCTTTGTATCTCTTTCGCTGCTATTTTACGTACATCTAAGTTTCCCTTACTCGTCCTTTGCAACCTTCTTTCACGAAAATGCTTGTTGAAACGTCAAGTAAACTGCGTTTTGCAGACCTTTTGCCACTGTTCTTGAGATTAAGTAGGCATCATTTCCTCATCCATTTTTTGGAAAGCTTTGGCACTGAAAGAAATTCCAAAATCCAACCTGTTTATTGATAGTTGTTATTCCATCAGGGCCGTAACTAGCGGGGGGGGGCGAATTACCCCTGAAAAAATGTTCGCCCCCTCTGGAAAAATGTTTTGGACATAGTTTAAAAAATTTGCGGCCCTCTCAGAAAAGTCTTCGCCCCGCCTAGTGTCCCAAGCTGGTTACGGTCCGTAACGGGCGTGCATTCCATTAGTGATTATGCAATTCAGTTAAACCTGACAGAGTTTTTTGGATAACCAAATTGAAGGGAAAGATGCTATTTTGTGTTGGTACATGGGAATGATCTTCGTGGTTGTTTTTGCTTGTCGATGTACTCGTGGGCACTAGGGAGAAAGAACCTGTTAACTTGTTCCAGGACGACACCAAAATTCAACTTCAGAAATAATTCACGGCTTCACTAAAACAATGAAGTTATCCTGAACGTTGGTTGCAACGAGTATCAAAAGGACTTTTGTTTGGCTGAATGTATTTTTGCTCCGAATGAAAAATGCAAATTTACGTGATTTCTCATCGCAAATCTTTTGTACACTGTGTAAGTTGAGTTTGCAGCTTTTTACTTGCATGATCAGAATTTTTGCTTGCTGTTTATCGAGCAAAACTAAAATTTTATTCAGTTTCTCAAACTTACACTTTCATGGTCCTGGAATTTTTTCCACATGTTGGAATATCTTGGAATTTTAAGCAAATGACCTATTCTCTTGATTTAGGACTTTTACCGACGTAGTAGTAAGCATAGTGTGGAAGAGAGGTTTGTAAGTAATCAATGCAAGGTTGAGTTGCTACTGATGTTATTAAGGCCTAAATATGAAAAACAAGTATGAGTCACATTTATTAGACTCAACGCTTTTGAACCACAAGTTCCACAACCATCTTTTCCGGTGTCGCGTTATAGCGATGATGATGCCTGGACTTGGACTGCAGGCTTATCTCATAATTAGCTGCCGCGCCAGTTCAAGGTTGTTTCACAACACAGTCAGCTTTTGTATGATCAAAAATCCGTGAGTCATTAAGTCCAGAACAGAGGTTGAATAGACGTTAACGTTTCCATGCCATCAACTCAACGGGACAGGCAACGCATATCCTTGATGGGACTTTGTCTCCGATCTGCTGGCTTGGGTAAAAGCAATACTTCTCTTTATGGCAGCTGCAGTCGTTTACGTTTTAGATAAAAAAAAACTTCAGTGAAAAAAAAACAACTCAGTGCAGAAGCGCTGCAATGACTGTCTGCCGCCGCAATGACTGTCTTGTGGGGGATTGACAATATCTCTATATTCTTTCATAAATTGGCCGTTCTATTGTTTTTTTGGCTTCGTCGTTCTAACTTTTAATGCCACGGCAAAAGATCATGGCTTGGTCGCGGGGTTATTATCCAGTTACTTGGCAAAACACTTTTGGACACCACGGCTGTTCTTCCAAATGGTTTAAATTTACAGAATGTCCCCGTTGTAGGATGCTCGCTGTCCATCTCAATGGCTTAACTTGCAACAGCTACCAACAGTGGTTCTCCCAGGGTTCCCCTGCGCCGTACCGGAGCCCATAAGAGTCTAGGCCCTACAGAGGGCCCAAGAACCTCCAAGTTCAAATTTGAAATTATGTACACTGTCTATGGAAAGCGATCCTTTCTCAGCAAAGAATCAGACACTTTACGATCTTACAGAGCATTTATTACGCCTACGCTGTAGGCATCATCAGCTCTTATTCAAATAGAATCTAGGGTTCCCACACATTTTTAAAAAACATTTTCCATACTTTTTCAATAACTTTTCAACACTAATCAATACCAGCACTTATCGTAATTTTTCCAAAATTTTGCTCATGTAACACATTGTGGGCCATCCACTGACAGTAGTGCAGTGATGGTGCATCCTAATGTGTCTTCTACGCTTTCACTGGTACAATCACACACGTCAGTTGCTCTGGCGTGTCCCATAAATTTTGAATCATAACAATCTTATTGCTTGCAGATTTAAACTAATAAGTGGAATAAAAAATAATTCTGCTCAGAAACTTCACGATTTCTTTTCCTATTAGAATTTCCATACGTTTTCAGAACTTGTATACATTTTGGCCAAATTCAATACTTTTTCAAGGTCTTGACAACCAATTTCACAATTCAATACTTTCAACACCGCGTGGGAACCCTGTCCAGCCTCAACTAAACCTGAAGCATAACCCTCGCGGTGGCATCGAAATGCAAATTCACACCATCTAGACACCTGAACAAGAGTAAACTTCTGAGAAAAAGCTGGCTCTTCCTTGTTTACAGTCTTCCATTTGTAACCCCAGAAGATACCAACACCCCTGGAGAAAAACGCTGATCTATGATCAGGTTACCAACGCTAAAGTTAAATTTCCAACACTAAAGTTAAAGCTAAATTTCCTTGAGCTTAACTCAATTATGATAGTTGCTTCACTCCCATACTTAAGCAAAAAATACTTTACGGATACGACCCGAATTCATCCTCAGTAACGAACCGTGACTCACATTGAAATCTCAAGTTATGAACTTGGGAAAGGATCAGCTCACGGGTCTATGTTACCGGTGGGTCTTGCTGATTATACATTCACTAGTGAGAATGTCATATCAGTGCAATAATGAAATGAAACGTGCAGCGTGTATTACCGGTGGTATTCAAAAAGAAAAGACAAAGCTCCAAAACAGTTTTTGTACATTTTTTTGGAAACAAAATGAAAGCAAGATGAAAAACTCGGAAAACGAACGAGTAGGCTATTACATCTACAGCTAATTATTGCATCGGAGTGAACTGCTCGGACCTTATGAGAAAATAAGCGCGTAACAACAAAGCATGCACATGCGGGGGTATTACACTGCGCTATGTAACTATATCCTGACTTGTTATTGCAGACCATCAATAATTATGAACCACGAGAGACAAGACGCGAAACACTGCGCTGCAGAACTCAACGCGCAACACTAGTCATGGACGTTAATCGGGCTCGTGTGAGGGGGGATGCTGAAAAACAATACAAAGTGGAAAAAAGGGGGGCAGACGTAAAGCCACGCACGGGTATTTAAAGCAAAGACGATTCAGGTCAAAGACGCAAACAAGAATAGGGTCATCAAGCTGAAGAAACAAGCAGCGGCGGCGGCAGCAGAGAAAAGCATCGCAGCAGTAATTACGCGTTGTCATGCGTTATTAACGCTTAGCCAAAAGTCAGCACGAATCTAGGTAAAACGGTTTTCAGTACGAAGCGCGAGAACACGGTCATACTCCCGAGTTCCTCGACACAGACAATCACACGCACGCGCGAGAGTTTCTTCGCGAAGACCAAAAGGTAACAAAAACGTTCCAACTGCAGAGGCACGGAGTGCAAGCATACGCGAGTAGTGTAGTAGATACGGCTCAGTGACCAGAAAAACATATCGTACATTCGTGCAAAGACTTCACAGACGTCCCACTAAATGTTGGACATGTGCACTTTCAGCGAAACGGAGTTCAACCTGAACCACATCGTAAACGTGTAACGCAAAACAGAAACCGACACATTAGATTGTCTCAGAGCCATGTCTACGTCTTACGATCGATGCACGTCGAAAAAAAAACATGAATTCGGGGCGTGAGCAACGACATGACCCGGCCACTACGAAACACGGTGTCGCAAAAAATAGCACAGGCACAAAAATCCACAGGGCGGGTTTCACTGCAAAGAAATGTGGCCGATAGAAAAGCAGCTGCAATTAGGATAGAATTGCCAAGGAACATAATTTGGTTCATCAGCAAAAGCAGCTTGCTGTGAGTAGCTGGCGAGCAAGGTTTCATCACGGTTCGGATCACTGGGGTTATAAGCCAGACAGGTTGGTATCCGGTCCAAGTAAAAACGATTCAACACGGTTGTTTTGCAAACAACAAATCTAAAAAATTACCTCATGTCCAAAAAATTACGTGATGTGGAACCTGAAACATTTTGGTCAGGGCTACGGTAACGTGCAAAAATGACTTCACTAAACGTTAGAAGAAGCCGCAGAGTTCAAACGGCAATGTGTTGAGCAAGACACCAATCGAAAAGAAAGAAAACGACCAAGTGCGACTGTTGTGAGCGTGTAAAAATGATTCCACCCAAATGAGATCTGTTTTTAGTAAAACAAAAACATTTTTCCACAAAGCGACGGTTTGACAAGGATCAGTCGGTGCATTTAACGAATTGCAGGAACGAGCTTTGCAATCCATGCTAGTCATTTACAGCAACAGGGCAATAACGTGGGTTGGGGGGAGGGTCTGGAACACGATTCGGTTGTTTTTGCGAAACCAAAGCAACAACACACTACAACTACGGATCTGCGTGATAGCTCATCGAAAAGCACACGAGGCAAAAGGCTAACCAGGGACGGCAGCCACACTCGACCAGCAAGTGCAACGGCATCCTCCCCCTTCTCTCAGTGTACAAATGAAAAGTATGAGAACAAGGCGGTTGCGACATTTCTTTACGAGGGTCCGCAGCAGCGATGACGTAGTCTTTCAGGCAATCCTTGCGAGCGGAATGAAATTAGCCGCACAAAATTTATTTGCAGAGTTCAATCGTTCGTGGTAGCAACACTATAAACGTCAGGTTCCAGCACGCTAAGATATGTTAAAGACTCGAGCTGACAGAGGCATAAACCTGTCTTCACTGGAAAAACAATTTATAAACACTGTGATTCATTCGACTTCATAGGCCTTCTGTGCCAGCTTATTTATCAGGAGGTGCATCAGGTTGTTTTGCGACAACTTTCGGCTTCCCATCCTTCTTTCGTTTGCTAAACATCTTTTTGACCTTGTTTTTCTTTTTCTTCTTTGTCCCGTCGGAATCGTTAGGGCAGTCTTGTTGCAGCTTCTTCATCATGTCGTACGCGGCGTCTTCTTCTTCTTCCCTGTTAAGAGATTCAACTCTTGATAGCAAGGTTGAATAAGCACACGATTGGGTTCACCAGAAAAAAAGAAACTACTCCATGCTTTCTTCCTTCGCAATAAAACACACCAGGCTTTATTACGTCAACAAACCAACCATTGAACAAGCGCGAGCATTAGCGACTGTTTGTAGAAAACGCCTTTGACGTGGATCAAACTCGTGTTTTTAAGCCTCATGCCACTTAACGCTCTTCAAATGGAATAACTTGATGTCACGAAATATACTTATGTCGCATGTACGGTGCCACAACCAAGGGTGTGTAGCGAGGTTAGATGGCGCCCGGGGCAAGAAGCGAGTTTGGCGCCCCCATGTTCGAACTTGAGGTCTTTCTGAATTCAATGTACTGTATTGAAGAAAGTACTGGTGACATTGTTAGGACTTCATTCGTCGCCCTGAGAGTTGTGCCCCCGGCCTCGTTACGCCCCTGGCCACAACAAATCGATGTTTAACAGTTGAAGTCACGATGGTATATCCCCGTACTCTTAAAAGTCAATACAAACGATCAAATAGTTCTGGTAGCATGTCTTTCTGATCCATGAAAATTGACGATACTTTTAAGTCACAAATCAGTTATGATTAATAGACGTTTGACACATTTTGTCACAACACTTTTCCGCACAAAACCTGTACAATGCACACAGGCTCTGCACGACAATTCAATCTCTTTTACACCATTGAAAACACACGGCCTCTCAGCGTACCCGGCCGTTAAAAAAAACGTCATGTACTTTTTTACATTTCTCATAGAATCAAGCTTCTACCCTCAGTTGGATTTGACATTTAATCGGGAAAATGTACAAATAATGCGTTCCACAACACTCATCTCGCCTGAACATCCTTCCAGCTGTCATGTGAGCGAGGACTATTTCTTATATTTTAACTAACTTTGAAAACCGCGCAATATTCTACAATAAAAAAACTTTTCCCCCAAAATCAAAACATTCCTGAACTCTTCCAGTCAACCTCAGTCACGTGCGCAACACACTTTTACCATCAACAGCTGGACTCATCACAATCGGGGGTTTTCACTCAGTTGAAACCACACCATCTAATGCAGTGACTGGCGTCCCTTAGAAAGACGTAGGGAATGCTAAAGTTGACATCAGGAGTTGGCCTGAGTGCAGCCACAGCACTATTTGGAAGGCTACTTACATCCAAATCGGATAATTTTTGAAAAAACATAACATGCTACTTGCTTAAATGCTAGATAAAAAAGGAAGAATAACCTGCAGTTTAACGATATCTCTAGTCTACCGCAATCCTCAATAATAACTTGTATAAAGCTATAGAGGATATTAAAATATTAATTTAATAAAACAGAAAATCCAAGTTACCATAGTTGCAGGTCTCTCAGCCTAAGCGGAATTGGGGATTGGCTTTGTGAAATAGCTGAAAAATCTCTAAGATGCACTGTGCTTTCCTAACATGTGGCGTGTGAACAGTCACTGCTACAATGAGGTTGAGGATAACGCTTGAAGGGTATTATACACACTATATTCTCTTCCGCCTGCTTGAACAACCGCCGGTGATTAGACCGGGTACGAGGTAAACCGAACGAAAAAAGTCTGATTTCGATGCAAAAAGCTCAAACACGCGATACGTCCTCTTGATCAGTATATGGTGTAGTCATGGTGAACGCGCACTGACAGATTTTTTAAATAAAACCTGAAAGTTTAATGTCTATGATTCCGCAGAACGTGCTTTTTATTGACAGTGGACCACCTTCGTGGAAATAACGGGGAAATTTTCAACAGCTTTCACTCTCAACACTCGGCTTTTGCTAGGCAAGGACAAGGCAACCCTGGGCAGGTTGTTTACAACAGCAACATCCTATACAGAGTGTTCACCGCCCAGCTCGAAACTAGGATCGCGCTGTGCACGTGTGCCAACTATCACGGCAACTAAAAACCGGTGAATTTGCGGGATAGGAAGGTTTTCATTCACAGAGAAGGGTTCTACGTTCAGCATAGGGTCCTGATATTTGCTGATCTCAATCGTACTTACCCGGCTCAGTAAACTTATTTGAACAGCACAACAAACTTTGATGAAACTGAGCACCTGACTAACAAGGCGCGGAACGCCAGCTGCATACACAGCAACCTACTTGACTCTCTCTTCTTCGATGGAGTTGATGATGACGTTTCGACGCTCAACGATCTCCATGAGCTGTTGCAGCAACTCAGCTTCCTCTTCCTTTTCTGCTTCGCTTTTCTCCGATTCTGCGCAACCAAGCACCGCGTTTCACCAATCGTCGTGATTCATGTTCGTGCGACAGCGGGTCACGTGACGTGGTGAACGACGTAGAGTACCGTCGCATATAATGCAGAGCGCACACGGGCGTTACGGTTGGGTGCCAGGACTTCGATGCAGTTAATTCCACGGCGCGCAACAGCAAGTGGCTTCTATCCGGCTTGTTCTAGAGCAGCGGTTCCCAACCTTGCTCTGGCCATGAACCCCTTCGGCATCTAGACAGAGCATGTACCCCTAAAATTTCTTCGGCATCTAGACAGAGCATGTACCCCTAAAATTTCTTAGGACAAAAGCAGGCTTGTCCATAGGAATGTCATTCCTATGGGAATCCCATGGGAAACATCCCATGGGATGGGATATGCACACATTTGTATTTCCCATGAGACAATAGCCATGTCATAGCAACTTCATTACGTCAGAGCTAACCTTAGTTTTTATACTTTTTACCTTTTAAAGGTTTTTTACTCTCCTTTTTGTGGTGGGACACTAGACTGAATCAAGAAAAAACTTTTTTCAAAGTTTAAAGTCTTACCCCGTCAAAGGGTTCCATTTACCATAAAAATACCTTGTGTCAAATAATTGAAATAAGAAACTCTTGTTATGGCTTTGACGTAACACTGCAATTTCCTTCATAGATTAGAACGGTGGTGTAATCGCCATTTTGCAGCGATTCGTATGTTGTGCGTTTTCTGATCTGGTCGCCTTTTGCTGATGAAGGCCAGGGACAGAAACTGGCTTCAAACTTCCCTTATCTAAGCGTTTGGCATCTTATCGGCAGTTTTTTAGTTAATAAAACAAGTTCTTTATACTTGGAAGAGTTGGCTGACCGTTAGCCTAGAAGAGAAAGTTTCGGCAGTTCGTTTTAGTACTGCTGCCCCAAATAAAGAAAGTCGGAGGTAGCCGCGACGGCCATTAAGGGAATCCACGTTAGAAATATCTTGGCAGACCAGAGACCGTTCGTCCTACTGCTTCCGCAACAGGTAGCTTCTACATTATTCTTGGGACGTATTGTCCCGTTGGTAGTGAAAGGGTTGGTCTAACAAATATAAGTTTTTTTAGTTTTTTTTTAAGGCTCTGTCCAGGTTTTTCTTAATTTGATGAGCGGTAACACTGGTACATTGCGCATGCGCTCTGCTATAGTCAGCAATTGTTGCTGTAGTTGTTGATTGTCGTCTTCGCAATTTACAGAGATAGTTTAAATCTGGTGTAATCTGTTTCGTTTCTGAATTTCATTCTGAATTGCCACTTTTAAATAATTTGTGAAAGCAGGAAGGCAGTCACTTGAAGTCACGGTGTTACTGAGTATAGGCTGTGTAAGCCTAGCACCCAAAAATGAGCAATCAAAAATATGAGTTCCGGAATCTTACTAAAACTGTGGTTGCTAAGATGTTGTGTGATGAAGAATGCCACTTGATTGATGTTCCAAAAGAACATGCAAAGTCTTCAACAGTCGATGTTAAAGCAGTTAAAATATCTGAAGGTATTTTAGCACCATTTCTTTGCTGTGCAGAGTGCAAAACGCTGTACAGTTGGTATAAATTGATTAATGGAAAATGGGTTAAGCAAAGTGGTTATGGAGTTGCAATACAGCATAGCAAAAAATGCGGTTCTGGTGCTTCTACTAACATCAAAAGATTTTTTGAAGCCAAGCAGCAGGAAGTACCAAAACCACCACCAACATTTTTAACGTGTTTTTATGTTTTTAGCGCCAGTAGAGCCTGATTAAAGTTTGTTTATCGAAGTCCTGGCGTCTCCGAAGTAGAAAGAGACACCACCAACACTGGCAAATGCGTGGCAAAAAACAGTTGTTGAACTAATTACATCACGTCCAACAGTATCCATTTCGGTTGGATGTGACATTATATGTGATGCTGCTAACTTTGCCGCAAGATCTAGTCATGCTGCAAACAAGGTATGTAATTCCACTATATCACGGCAAACAGTGACTCGTTCTATTTTGAAGCAAGGAAAATTGGCAAAACTTCAGTTTCAGAAATTGTTTCAAAATATGGCACAAGATCCAGAATGTGCAATTTCAGGAATAGTTGACTTTTGGTCTGCAAGACAAACATATCTGTTGCCATATGGAGGAATTATTGCATTTGGACTAGATCAGAATTGGGAATGGATTACTTTTCCTCTGTCTATTATTAATATTGACAATAATGAATCTCATACTGCACAATTTACACACAGCTTTTTTGTACGTGCATTTCTTGCCGAATCTACCACATTCTCCAGTCCATTGTTTGTGTGTATTGATAATGCAGCAACCATGATGGCAGGATTTGATGGACGGTTTGATACTGATACAGAAATTCACCGATCTGGTTGTACTGAGCACAGGTTGTCAACATGCATTACTGATAGCTTCAGTAGAGGCGTGATTTCTGAACTGGATCAGTTCATGGATCAAATTTCATTTATTGAAACTTATTACAATACACGTCAGGCAGAGGCATCACAGCTGCCTTTCTCTATACCAACAAAATCTGAAACACGTGAATGGCGATCATATTACCGACGTTTTAATGCCCATTTAAAAAACTACTCGCATTACTTTAATGAAGATGATGAGCAATTCATAAATCACATTCCGAATTTAACTCAGATTAAAGGAATGCTGTATACACATGAGAAATTTAAAAAATTTTTGACAAACTAAAAATTGATGGTGCTACATCTCATTTAATTTTGCTGTTATACTTCATCCAAGACTATCAGTTGTACAAAGTTATTGTTGATATTGCCAAAGAAACTTCCAGCAGCATGGTAAAGAAATATCGTCAGTACTTTCACAATATTATTGGAGAAAAACTTTGGCCATATTGCGGCCGTTCTCTGGCAGTCACTGCGGCATTCCTTACTGGAGTTGACGTTACAGCCAAAATAGAAGACATGTTCAAGACAGTTGTTGCTCAGAAGAAAAGGAATGTAGACATCAATAAATGGGCCAATGACTGGGTCGCTTTTTTCTAAGTCTGTTGTTCCAACTGTTATTTCATTCATCAAGGATTTAAATCTTTCTTCTGAATCATATGCTGCATGTGAAGTAGCAGGAATTGTAGAACAAAAGCCGAAAAGTGATTTTGACTTACTTTTTGATCCTCCACCAAACAAAGCACTTAAATATGATGGCCCCTATGAGGAACAAATGCCTTGAGGATGAAGTCAACATGTTTCAAAAATTACGGCAACCAAATTCACAACCATTAAATTATTGGAAAAACGAACATAGGTTTCCACTGCTAAAAACCAGTGCGAGAATTGTTTTGGCCATATCAGTGTCATCGGCAGCAGTAGAGCGCTTATTTAGTGCGGCCGGATTGTTGTTGAGTAGGTTACGAAAACGCATGTTACCTGTCCTTGTTATTAACTCTGTGTATATCAGATCTGCATGTAAGATGAAAATTAAGGAAATGGTTCAGGAATGACCTGGATTAACTGAATTATTCGAAACAGTCGATTAGCAGGAAATTGATGATGTGCTGCATGAGCAGAGTGACTCAGAAATAGAATGAGAGTGTCAGAATGATACGGAATTGTCATATTTAGACTATACTTCTGAATTTTAAAGTCAATAAATTTTGTCGTTTTGCATGTCTCTTTGCACATGTAGTCCTATTTAGTAGATACTAAACCTAAACTTTCATAAATTTAATAATTTTAATTGAATTGTATTCCATATTAATGTTATAATGGGAATCCCCTGGGATGGGATAGGCATATATTGCTATGTGATAGGATGGGACAAACAAATATGTCCCATGGACAATCCTGACAAAAAGGCTTAGCAAAATAACAAAAATCCACTGCATTTTTAATAGAACTTTGAGATTGTTACGAATATAAAGGTAATGGCTTTTGAAAATTATATTCTCTGATATGTGTATCAATATTTTTCCCTCTATTGCTAACTTTAAATGTACCCTTTCAGATAGGCAAATGTACCCCTAGGGGTGCATGTGCCCCAGATTTGCGAACTCCTGTTCTAGTTCATCACTCGCATGATGACAGACAAATCTTCACGTGGTTTTGGGCAGCAGCAAACGAAAAGATTGTTGATAATAACACTCAAGATCACAGTTGGCCTTCCTCGCATTACGGCTCAGGTCACAAAACGTATTAAAAGGGATGTGTGAGTTCAAGTTTGGTTACCTGGTTGATTTTTTTTTTTTTGTTCAACAAGATTACATTACGGTTTAAACGCAACATTTATAGATAGGAAAAGCGTAGAAGAAGTTTACAGACTGCAAACAGATCGTTACCATTTAAAGAAGCAGTGATCTACAGTATAAGGTAAAATATAACAATGTAATTTGCCTTACCAGGCTGAAAACATAGAAAACTGGTCAATGGTGAAAAAACGTAAGGATAAAGTTGGTGCAACCATGACCTGCCCCGCTGTTAATGTTATAGTGAAACGGTAAGTAACCTGGTTTGTTGAGGAGTTTGCGAATCTTGAACTCTACGTCAGCATGTTCTTGCTCCAGTTTCTGTTGCCGCATTCTGAAAAAAGGCACAAAGCTCATACATTGAAAGCGCGACATTTGTTCACTGTTATAATGAGCGCACATGCCAGGCGCTGATGCATTCACAAAAGGTTGTTCGCCGAACAATACACGAATCACAAAGTCATGAAAAAAAATTATGAAAGTTACTACAAATGTAATGATGTTAAACTTCAGCCATTTGTAAGGGCAACCAGAAATATTTTGCTGGGCGGGTTCGAAGAGTGGGTGACTGATATTGATGTGTCCAGAGCAATTGTCATTAGAATATTCCAGAGCGGAGAAACCCATGTGCGCATTCTGTAATAATTTCAATTTTGTGAACGCACTTTGAACATTCTCGACAAACGGCAGGATCAATGCTGAGTGCGTCCCAAGCAGCAGTTAAAGCACCCTTATAAGCAACAAAACCCAATACCGCTGATATTACACAGCAGCGCAGACGCACTGACGTCAAGCAGGTAGTTTTAGCGTTGTTATGTTTGCAAGTCACCAGTTTCCGCATGAATCACTCATGCGAGTCACAACGTCATAATACTTAATACTGCATGCTTGTGCTGCACAATAAGACATTTGCCACAATGGCCAGGCGTTGAGGCAAGCAAAGCAAACTGCTGACAAGAACACGAGGTCCGTCTCTCTTCTCACGAGCTTGTTCTTCTGACGGACAAGTTCAAACCACTCGCCCAGCAACTGCTCGCCCTCCGGCTTCAAGTCGTTTCCTGAACGAAAACATAAATATCTTGTGCGGTGCACGCAGCATGGCGGGCGCTGCTGGGCACGTGACTGCCGCCATGGCGATGCGATCTGGAACGAGTTTACGGACACATTCACCATTCCGCTGCTGATTGCAGCGACACTTGATAACTCTCCAAAAGCTTGTGTGGCTCCGTTCGTGAAGAAAATATAATTTCGAGTTTATATCGGACACATTTAGCACACAGACCGCTGTATCGGACAGATATACCACATCAAGTGCTACACCGAACGGACGTAACTCAGAAAGCGACAAATCGCACTGATCTAATACATCAAGTGATAAAACCGACAGGTGTAACTCACGAAGGGCGCGTATTTAGTAGTCAAGCATAAATAGCGTTGAAGTGTGACAGCTTAGACACGGTTGATTGATCAGGAAAAGTGGTATTCGATTAAAATTGGTTACACTTAAGGGTATTATACAGCTAGTCTGCTACATCAGCGCTTTCTGAATTATACCTGGCTGATACAGAACTTCGCGTCTGGTTTTGTTTTTCGCTGAGACAATTTGGTCATTTTATTCGGTTACACATTTTGGTGACTGACACATTTCGGTCATTTGTCCCATTGCAGAATCACAACTCGCCATAACAGTATATATCTCTAAGCAATGTGACCGATTTGACTCTGGTCTTTTAAAAAAAATTCAGTCTATGACTGAAGAAAAAACTAGCTTCATGTGTTATATCCGTACGACTTTGCACGTGATGTTCGGTATGGTGCTCTGTAAGCGAAATGTGTCCGATTTAGCAGTTCATCCGTTAAATGGGTCCGATATCACTCGAAATTATATTTTCTTACAAACGATGCCCGATGTTTTTTGACACCCATGTGCACGAACTTGGTGCGTGCAAACGATACGAGGAGCAAGGGTGTCTCGGTCGCACGGTTTAACAAACATACGCAAGACGAGCTTGATCTGTCGCTTTGCACTTGCTTCCTGAGCGAGCGAAAGTTTTATGAACGTCCTGTTGAACACAAGGAAAATTTTCGCTGACAACCAAGTGCGCTTGCACAAAGACTATCAGAGGACGATGACATACCTAACTCCATGTCTTCTCTAAGCACTTCTTCCAATTTGACTCCCTTCTTTTCCAGGTCTTTCAGCTGAAGGTCAAGAACTTTCATTTCAGTTGTGATCTCTTCTTCGGTCATTTGGCTTGTAACCTGCGTTGCGAATAAAAACTGGTTAAATGGAAACGCTGCCGATGTTTAATCGAAAACGACGCTGTAGCATTCCATCACATAGCGTACCGTTCTCAATAAGGTGATTGTGACAGCGTGCGTATTGCGTTGCATATTTTACCGTTTGCATCACATATTGCACCATTTTGCATGACATATTGTATTGTATTGTTAGTATCATATATTGTACCGCTACATAACATACTGTACCGTCATTGCATCACAAATTGTACCGCTATATAACATATTGTACCGTCATTGCATCACATATTATACCGTTCTTAATAAGATGCTTTGGAAAACACACATGCCATTATTACAAAAATGTAGCACCATTAAGTAGAAGAACGAAACCGTCGCTGACGCCAGCATTAAAAACATAATTGGAACGCGCAGCACGAGCATATCCAATATAACGAACGAAGCATAAGATAAGACAATGACATCACTGCCGACGTGGAACCGTTTGGCAACTATTCGTGAAAACAATGGTTCGGCAGCTGGTGAGATTTACAACTGACAGTTTGCGATTTCTCTCTGTTCAACACAATCCAAACTCAGCGCACAATAATCAGGTCGCCCACTCTCCGTGCTTGGAGCACGAAAGATGCAATCGGCGACTGTTTTTGCCGCTTGTAGCGAAAACAAAGTAGGGTTTTGCGCAATGCTATACAATTTAAAGAACAACTATAAAAAACAACAACCTGACACAATGTAACAGATGGAAAATAGTGTTTATTAATGTAAAGTTTGTTTTGCCACACTTGTCTTCTACTCTTCTATAACAGCGTTCGTCAAATAGCGAAAATTAAACTGGATTCGGTCCCGATTTAAAATGATGAAACCTTTCAAGTTGCTGAGCAACAAAACTAACCATGTATTCGAGATTGCAGTTGAAACCTTGTTTACACGAGGCTTTAACTGCAAGTACATGCAAAACATAATGCACGAGACTATTTTCAGAACACTGCTTTTGGGGACTGCCGACTCAATCCACTACTTCACAGTTTACTGCTCTGGTCCCGGAAATCACAACCCCGTAACAGGCAATTCGCACAACCTTTTAAAGGTTTATGACCTCATTAAAACCTCGACACTCGGAGCACACAGAGCAGACGAAAGCAAAAAACTACCAGTATGAGATTGAAGAATAAAAAAACGTGTCTCAACAAACACCGTCACAATCCTGGAAGGTAAACATCCACCTCCGCGTGTCGCACATTACCTTTCTTTTGACCAAAGGAAAACCGAATCCGGGTGCCGGGGGCCTATTTGGCTTGCGTTGACCACGATTCACAGGAGATTTTTGGTCATTACGAGCAGGACCTGCAAACGACACACCGTTCACAAACCAGATGTTCGAGGTTGCATGGAAATCGAGAAACTGTTGCGCGAAGTCTGGTCGCGACCACAGGCTTAACTGCGTGAAGAAACCGAATACGAGTTTAAAAATTAATAGTTTTCCAACTTTCAAACGGTCACACATCAATAAGCTTCGCAAAACAAATCACAAATTAAAATCAGTGTAACGCAGACCCGGGAAAACGGAACTTCATTGGCGTAGCAACGCCACAAACTCTTTCGTTATCGTTCGCTTTATTATAATGGTTGTCGAAAGGGCCACTTACTTTTGAATGCTGGTGACTTCGACGCAGTTTGTTGCGGCGCCACAGGTTTCTCGGTCTTTTCCACAAATCTATGCATGAAACACATGCCTCCTGTTTATCACGAATAGAAGCAACTAAATTGACGACGCGACTAAACCAAGAAAGCACTCAGAATATGCTTCAAAATTTGGTATTTTCATTGCAATGACAGTTACTAATTTATACGTACAAGTAAGTAGATTCCACAAAATGCGTTTACACAAGAAATGGGTGTCTATTGTGGGTTTTGAAGTGTGAAAAAGCGCAAAAACGATATTCAGGGAAACAAGCTTCCGCCAGGAAAGAAGATAGTTAAAAAACTGGAGAAAGTACTTCAGACCTCACCGAAATTTCTACCTGTGACTGTTTTTAAACAGGAAAAGGGACCTTTAATGGCAATTTGAGCATAGTGCTGTATATCCATTGGCTGCCTCCGCAAAAACTCGGCTGTGCTTCATTTTCGTTACCAACGCTTGAATGCGTACTCGAATGCAATCGGTTAGTCTCTTCGGAAACGCACCTCATGTTCCCGAAAACCTTGCCAATCATCCTTTTCGTTTAATCAACGTATAATAATCTCTCAAGCAACAAAATCTAAACCTCAATCAATTCAAACAATGTTTCAATTACAATCCCAATCCCAGTAATGACTTCCCACAAAGCTGACGAAAACTGAAATTCTACAAATTCTACACAAGCAACAAAAATTTTGCAATGTGTCAGGCAGCAACGCGTCGGGCATACCGAAAAAACATTCTGAGATAAAGATGTTTGATCATTCGCTTCTCTTGCTCCACGATCTCCCCGAGTAACGAGCCTTTTCACACAATAGAGCTTTGAGAAGCGAAGCAACAAGACCGCACGCGCGCGCACCGCAATCTAGGTCACTTTTTAACGGCACCTCGCGCAATCTCTTTTTACGCGTAAAACCTGTCGGTGACGTAAAACGTTGAGATCGCGTCTGCGGCGTTCCCTGATAATTTTGTCTTTCAACTACTTCATAGAAATTTGCGAACGAATTGCTTCTAACATTGCTTGGGTGCTAATAAATTATCACTAAAGGACTAGATGATAACAGGCAGAACATAACGAAATGAATGACTGTTACGTGATTACCGTATTTATTCGATTATAACGCGCAAAATTTTGTACTGAATTTTAATCAAAAATTAAGGGTGCGCGTTATACACGAGTTTTTTCATCAGCACGCTTTATTTTTATTTCTTTTTTCTCTTTCATAATCTTTCTGCAGCCTGATGATGAATCCGGTTTTAAATTGTAAATTTCATTTGGGAATTGTGCTTATACTGGCAGTTTGCTTTACCAGTGTACCGTATGTTATCAATAAATGTTTTGTTACAGCCACATGTCTTCAACAGCAGTTTTTACTTTCTATCTTTAGTCAGAGCTAAGAAAAAAGGAAAAAAATTTATACCAATTTGTCATTCAAAAATTAAGGGTGCGCGTTATATACGAGTGCGTGTTATATTCGAATAAATACGGTAATTGGTTACATAGCGTTCAGCAGCCACATAGAACAGACAAGCCAACACCGGGAAATACCTTTGGTCACTTTTGTTAGCGGCATTCACTTCCTCCATTTTCCTTTCGACATCGTCTTTCCAGGTTGGAGCTGGTTTCTTGTGCCTTCGCTGGGGCGAGCCAGGCTGAGGGGGTTTCACTCTCGGTGCACCACCATGTGCAGGACTCTTGCTTGGAGAAGCAGGTGGAGGGGGCGCAGCGTTCTTTTTTCGTGAAGGGGGTTTGGGTGGAGTCTCGCCCGCTTTGACAGGTTTCGAAAGCTTTTTCTTTTCGTACTCATCCGTGAAGGGATTTAATCTTGTTTCATTAGGACTTACGATATTGACGGTTTGTCGACGATCGGTGGGAGGTTTTTCAGTTTCTTCCTCGTCGCCGAAAGGATTAGTGTACGTGCTTTCGGGAGCGGTCGTCTCTTCCTCGTCACCGAAGGGATTTTCTGGTTCATTTTCTTCACTTGCTGTATCGCACTCGTCGAAAGGATTGGAAAGGTCTTTGCGCGGCTCGGGCGTCAGACTCGCTTCTGAATCGGGGCTGCCAAAGGAATTTAATTCATCATTGTATTCCTGTGTCGACGCAGGAGCACTTGGCTGGGGTAAAGTAGGCTGGGAACGCGGCTTGGCTCTGGGTGCGGGTGAGTCACTGGACTTCGTTTGCGACCTGTTCAGAGAGAGTAACCTAAAATTATGATAGGCATGTATCCCTTCGTGAAACATAGCAGTTGGTAAACGACCAGAAACACAACATACCACGACGTTGCTACATGCAGTCATAATTATATTTTTAAATATTTTAAGTGCAGCAGAAATGGTTCTTGTAGCAGACGATGTCCACGAATAGACAATCATTTGCACGTGCTCAATCGCACTCACAAAAGCAAAGCATTGCGCTTTGAAAAAACAACATTCAAGATGAGGATATGGATCAGTTCGCTTTCATTAATTTTTAACCACAACCGGGCAAAACCGGAGCTCCCGTCTTTCATGCAAATCGACATTAAGTCCGAGAAAACGAGTCGAGTGATCATTTCACAACAATTATAAAATGTAAAGATCAACTCCAGCCAACAACATATTGTACCTCGGTTTCGGTGAAGGATCGGTCGTAGTTTTGGGAAGTTCACTGATTAAAGGAGCGGTCGCTGAGGTCGGAGAAACATCCGTGTTTGTGTCCACGTTGCTTCCCTCCGTTTTTCGTTGCTTGGCTTCTGCCAAACTCCTGAGCAAAACGGGCAGCATTTCTTTACCACCGTGGTCTTGCTTTCGAAGCGGCGCCGCAACTGGGACATCTTCTTCACCAGACTGCTCACTCAGGCGGGCATGCACCAGTTCATCAGTTACCTGCGGAGCAACTGCCACCTCAGCCGCAGTGTTATTGGTCTGAACGAAATCGGTCGCTTCAACGTTTGCAGCAGCAACGCGGTCCACCTGGAGCGATTTTTTAGGCCAAGATTGAGCTTTGAAAGCTGTTTCGTGTTCTTCAGATCCAGTTCCGCGGGGCTCCGGTGCAGATGCTTCTGGCAAATTTGTTTTGGAGTCACCTTTTTCTTCAGCATTTCGTTCAGCACCAGAATTAGACTTTGAGCTCGGTTTCGACCGCGGTATCCACGTGTGCCTGTACGCTTCCTTTGATGATCCGTCGGAAAATTTACGCACCAGGTCAGTTACGTGAAACTCTTTCGAGGAACGCTTTTTGTCGGCAGAGCTCGCATCGCTGGCAGCGGCTGTTTTGTCATCGACAGGGCGGCTCGAGTACGGCTTGGCAGTTGCATTCTTGCCCGACGGGCTCTTGTCCGCACCAGTGGCGAATGGCGTTGGACTTGCGGGTACTGAAAAGTGACCATTTGCGGAAACCTTTTTCGGTTCAGGTGACTTGACGTCTTCCATGTAGTTGTGCATGGCAGCTGAACCTTCCCTTCTATACATTTTGCTCAACGACTGTGATCTAATAATAAAAGAGTACATCAAATCATAGAAAGTTCAAAATGTGTTTTTATGAAATCCGTTAGGTTGAAACAACGAATGCAAAATAGCACAACACAAAAACGAATCTCCGAAAACAGTCTTTACTGAGTGCTATGCAATGCAACGACCTACTCTTGGATCTTTATTACAAAGATGTGGTGCAGTTCATCGCCTGGACGCATTATCATTCTTAATCAATAAAGCATAGGCGCCGAGTACGGGTTCCAGGCGTGCACCGAACTTCCGCAATTCTGGTCAGGAGTGCGGCACTCCGGCTAATTTTTCATTTTTGTTTGAGCAGTTCTTCGTTAACAAGTACTGAGGCATTGTACTGAAATTTATTGAAACTTTTTCGGATATATATCGAATAGAAGACTAAAAATCGCTGGATTTGTCGTCATATGTTGTTACGTTGTGGCTTTCGCACTCCCGCAGAAATTCCGAACTCAGTGCGCCTATGCAATGAAGGGAATACACAAATGGGATGTCTAACAAGACCCCTGTAAAACTATTTCAATATATTCGAACATTTCAAGCATTAAAAGATGCTCAGGCCTGAACTACAAAAATGTGACACAATTTCAAGCACCAAGGCATTAAACAAGCACATCAAAGTATGTACTTGTAACAAAATGAATGAGAAGAACACATAAAAGATACGATTCGTGTACAGTCAAACTTCTACAAATCTTAATGTTTAAAAACTGACAAATGTTGTTCTCAGCTATCGAATGATGCTAAGAAAGATGCAACACACCATTTAGCAATTCTAGCCAATAGATAAAATATCAAAACACATCTTAGTTCTAACCTGCAGCCAAGAAACAAAATCTTACCTGTGACAATGACGATGATAGACTTTTCCACCATCAATAAAACGCTCCACCAAGTGCACTTTCTTTTTGCATATATCACATATGCTGAAACTTTGAGGTTTTTCGTTTGATCGGAGCTGAGATTTCTGATAAAAAAAACATTTTTGTAAAATAACAGAAATAAACAGATAGTGGAAAACTGCTTGCAATCACTTAAATCATACCTCTAGTGGTTGTGCAGATTCAATAGACTTTCGTTTTGGCTGAAACTGCTCTGTTGTTGGAGATGCAAATCTTTTTTTAGGTAGATTATCTGCAAATACACTTCCAGATTGTAGCACACTATTGAACTGCACCATGTAGCTCAAGCCAATTATCCTGTTTCACACATTTTAACGATAACATTCAAACTAGCAAGAACACACCTACTTTTCTCTTGATTAAACTCTGAACAACTATTTTATGTGAAGAAATAAAGGAAATCTGGACGTTCAGATAAATACAAAAAATTCAAAAGATCCTAAAAATTCAAAATGAGATTCAATGGCAGTGAAATGAAATAAAACAACAGTCGTTGCTTTCAAGTTCATAACAATAAAAAAAAGAAAATTAACAGGTGCTTACCTGATGGTTCTAATGTATGCAATGCATTGTAATATTGAGAGACATACGTAATAATGCTCAGTTTGTCAGGAACTTTCATGCTAACCATGTCTTCAGCATCCAGCAATGCAGCAATACCCAGCTCTTCTTCTGCGACTTTGAAAGCAAGTTTGTTGTTGTACAAAACGTTTTCTTTTGACAGGGAATCATAATCACTGCAACAAGAAATCTAAGTTACTTGATGTTTCTTATTTATCAGCAACTTCCAAAGGACATATGTAGGCACAAAGTAGCACCTAATTTTGGAAACAGCAGTTTATCTTTAGAAAAGGGCAACTGCAAAGGTAGCCAAAATAACACTTTAATATGCTTATTTTTCTGTATTCATCATAAGCATATTTTATGAAATGTTCAACATAAAAGAATTTGAGCCTTCTGAACCAAAAACAGGCAATCAATATGAAAAACAGTACCTTGATTTTATGAAACATATTCACTGAAGCATATATATTGTTTAATATTCAATAGGATATTGCAGGGAAGAAACAAATCTACTATAGCTTCTACTGATGAATCTCTAAGCAAGGAAAATTGAAGCACATGCATTGAAAACAAATATCACAAGGATATGACTTAACTCTCAGAATGTTCTGGAAAATAATATATAAATCAAGACTGAAACTTGTCTGCCCACAATAGCATCAGACTATCTCAGTAGCTCAAGTGCCATGGAGAAAGATAAAGTAAAGTGATCCATGTATCTAAGAAGATAAAGCTAGGTTTGTTCACACTCTGAAAGCTTAAGTAGTGTTCCCTATGAGCTCAATATACATGGGCTGGTGCATAAAACAAGTCAGTCATAAAAAAAACTAGCTTGACCAGCTTCCAGGTTAAAAATGAAAATAACACCTATTTTCATATTAAACCACCATGGGTGTTGCATTAACTAATTGCATTTATATATTTTGTTTTCTTGATTTTGAGTTGCACGTTTTTGAAAAATATTTGCAAGCTTAACAACTTCTAAGCATGAATCCTTATTGTCCTTTATACAGACAAAATCTGTTAATTACACATACAATTTATCAGAAAGTTTTATACAATTATCCAATTTGCATATTTAACTAACTTGTTTTGGAAAAAATGTTTGGTGTGAACAAACACTGTACATAGGAATTTGTCTGGTTAGGTTGGGTTCAAAGTGAATTATAATTGTATGATAACACCACTGCAATTGATGTTAAAATTTAAAACAATTTTTGAACAACTTAAATGCTTTTACATAGAATTAGGGATATATAATTGTATGCAATAAAATCATAAATGTATTTATGCAATCAATTGTGTCTGTATTTTTCAAGATCTTTCTTGTTAACACTTCCATTACCGTTTGTTCAAGACAGAAAAAAATCAACAGGGTACAGAGCAGTCAACTGTATTCATATTAAATGCTGGCGACATTGAATATGACATGTTTGCAATTGTTGTGAATGTTTTCCCCTCCACACTCGACACCAACATTACCAATAAAAAAAACTGAATCGTACAGTTTAGTGGGATGGTCCTCCCACAAATATAATTAAATGGTTGGTACTGTATTTTCATCTCAAAGAAACCTTGATGTTAAATGTTGTAATAGCTGTTTTTTTTCAGTCATCTTTTGATCATAGACCACATTTTCTTAATGACTAAACAAATTTAAGTTAATTCGGTCATAATGTCCGAAAATATAGATTAGTGAATACTGTTACAAGTTTTAACACAATTATGGGACAAATGACCGAATTGTCTCAGCAAAAAAAAACAGTTGTACAAAAAAATTGAGTCCTGGTCCTGAGAAAAGTCTATTCATGTTAACACCTTAGGCACTGGGACATTGAGTGGGACAGTTCCTTGAAATCCCACGTGAGCCATGTTTCTTGCGTAACTTTGCACCACCATAACTTACCAGCTGACTGAGCTTCTAGAAAGCTGTTCAAACCCTCTAAAGATGCGGCAAGTCTTTTGGTTTAGAGTAAAAAGAATTGGAAGTTTTGGATCTGGGTTTTTTTGTGGGTGACATCATAAGTAAGGTAGGTTTAGGCCTTTCTGGCAGAGGTCACTGGGCCCTGCGCGTCAATACCACAAGCCAATAGTTTGACTTAATTTTGGTGGAAACTAGGCTATAATACGAGTCTTAGAGCCTTTTCAAAAATTGGCCTCTAGCATTTCTAGTTCAAATTTATGGCAAAAAAACAAAATTTTGTCAAAAAATCATGAATTAATTTCTTTTTTAATTAAAAACTGATTTTTATCAAAATTTTGTTTGTTTTTGGTCATAATTTTTTAACCGCAAATGCTAGTTTGCCAATCAAAGTCTCTAAAGACTTATATTATAGCGTAGTTTCCTCTCAATACTTTGAGTCAAACAGCTCCATCTTGCAGTTGGAGCCCAGAGCTCGATGACCTCAGCCAAAAAGGCCTAAACCTACCCCACTCTTGACGCCACCCACAGAAACTCAAAACTTTACATTTTTGAATCCAAACTAGAAGACTTGCTACATCTTTAGAGGATTTGAACAGCTCTCTAGCATAATTGGCTGGTGAGTTATGGTGGTGCAAAGTGACACATGGCTAACATGGAATTTCAAAGTAAGAGTGAATCATACACTGGCTCCCAATGTGTCAAACAATCAGAAGCATGCAAGTACAGACAAATAGTTCCACACCAAGTTGTCATAAATCAAGCCAGAGTTCTAGGGTCATGACCACACACATGTCTTGTATATGCACAAGCTTCTGTAAATTGGCTTCATGGTCATGTCAAAGCATTTATCTATCTCAGGCCAAGGTCACACAAGAAATGGCCCTTCAGAGCAATCAGAAAATAAACACTTATAGGATACATGAAATGAACTCATTGGATGTACATGAGTACATGGATATATATATGTTTTTCCAGAACACTGTAACAGAGTCATACTTTCAACACAGCAAAACCAAGCATGGCTTCAATTAAATGAAATGTAACCTTGACTCTGTACTTCTCTTACTCTTTAGCAGTCTCATTAACAGTAGATTTACAACAAAATCATTCAGTACTGTTATGGTGAACAGTACCATACAGTTAATTGCTGGTGCATAAAAGAGAGTGTCTTCACAGCATTAAAACTAGATTCTGGTAAAAAAATACTAATTTCATAAGTAAAGATTTCTAAAATGCCTCGAAACTAAGTATGAATGAGTGGTGAAACTCATCTGCACCATTTGTTTTTTCTATCCTCAACCTTTTAGATCAAATTGCAAACAGCATCACAAGTGGTTAAGCAGCAAGCAGGAATATGGTTATGCTTGTCATTCCATTTCAGAGAAATTGTGAGCCAAGATAAAAGCTATGACAGTGCTTGATGAAATTGGCTTACTACTATCAGGACTATGTTTTATCAATGGCTATTCCGCTATATATTTGACTTAAACAATTCACTGCACATCACATTCATCTTTCTTGAAATTTCAAAATACATATTTTTTAAATGCTCTCTATTTAAAGTAATTGTAAAAAACAGAATGATTATTGTTTAAGTCTACTAAATCCTTATTATAAGGAAAAAATACACATATTAATGTTGTACATTGATGTCTATTAATTTTTAATGAAGTCCCAATAAGCTTATGATACCCATAGTAACAAAGCGCAATAAAAATTCTGAAAGTCTTAATTCAAGAACAAGTTTAAAGCAAAATTTCTAGTTTATTGTTTTAGGATCTTTTTCTGAAATAGGAGACCTGTAAAGAATATGTAACATTGGAAACCACCTGTGGTAAAAAAGAACTTGTAATCAGAAAATACATTTAGCAGACTATAAAATGCAAATTGAAAAACTTATCCTAAACAATTAAAAAGTAATTACATTAAATCAGGTCGGAATCGATGAATAAGTGCACAAAAGGCAAGCCCATCCTTCCACGAGCTTGTCATGTTAGTGATCTTCACATTGTTATATCCTTTTGCGTGCTGCTGGCACCATGCCTGTAGAGCCTTCACTTTTGTAGCCATACTGGATGTTTAACATTTATGTAGTCATTTCAACATGTTTACCTTAAAAGCAAGAAAACAAGACTAAAGTTGGAACATTAAGTAGTCAAAACTATAATCCCATGAGGCCAAATCTAAAAGTTCTCTTTCAGCACACTCTAATAGTTCGTGTAATAAGATGAATATTAAAGTATGCAATATTCAACTACATGAACTTTTGTAGTTTTGCTTTAACATATCTCAGGGAACATTGACATATACACTCATACTTCGAGCAATAAATTACTTGAGAAAAGTTGTTCAGTATATTGGTGGTCAATTTTCTTATTTTAAAATGGTTGGGGAATAGTAAGACAGTTATGCTTAAATTGGCACATGAACTTGCATACTTTCAAGTAATAGATATTATTTGAATTGTTAAAGGAGACTTTATGGCTGATTTCATATAGCTGATGCAATATATTATGTGATTATGCAGTTTAATTAAATCTTTAAAACAACCATTGAACATCTATTCTCCAGATGAGAATGTCAACTGTGGAGGTGAACAGTTGTGGCCCATGCAATGCTATGAAGTAGGCAGGGGTAAAGTGTGGTGTAGTCAATGGTAAGTCCAGAATTGAGCAAAATTATATCAACAGATCAGCACTAGTAAATTTTGGTGGATGTCTAGAATTGGAGCATTGTATCAATGTTGACAGTCACAACTTCTATGAATCTAGTCTAAGAAATGATGCCAAACTCAAATGGCAAAGCTCAAGCACGAAGTCACTCTCCAAACTATAAATGTGAAAAACTATGCAAAGGAAAGTCAGTACGTAAAGTCCATGGTCTCTCTTTCATGAAAAGGAAGTGATGTTGTAGCTTGTGCAAAAATTAAGGCTAGTGGGGCCAAAGTTTGGTGTAGTCACTGCAAAGAATATGTCAAGAATAGAGTGAAATGATATCAACAGATCAGTACCAGCATGGGTGTAATTTGGTGGAGGACACGGGGGAAGCATCCCTCCCACTTTTTCAGACAGTGGGGATATAATATGCAATGTTCCCCCACATTTTTCTCTTTATGTTCTGTAATATATTGGTTTCACACCAAGCTGTCCCCTCACATTTTACAACATAATTGTGCTTATGAGTCAGTAAGTCAGTAACTGGTGCATCAGCACCACTTCAACACTGGCAGTCACATTTCCTATAAACCAAGTCTTAACAAAACCAGTAAAAGATTTTTTGATAAAAAAATTGCTTTTTAAAGATTATTTATTAGACTGGACTATATACAATGTACCTTTCAAAATTCTTTACTGGATGCCAGATATGCTTTGAAACATTATAAGTATCTTAGTGATTATTACTCAAATTAATTCCTAATGTTAAAGCTACTGGTGTACTTATCTTTATGCAACAGAAATTCCAAAGTAGGTGCTGGTGTACATATAGATGCGGGTTTGACTTTGATTGGATACTGGTTATAATATCTTTTTCTTTAAGTTCGTACATTAAATGGGTCTCATAGAAACACTGGATTTAACAAATGAAGCACTTGTTTAGGCTTCAAATCATCATGCAACGTGTTTTGTGAAACTAGCCCGAAACTTTTAAATCCTGACTGGCAACATTTGTTCAAGGAAAACCTCCAGTACTTGCAGTGTTAAATTTTCTAATGCATGCAAACTAAACCTGGTACAAAAAACAACTGATACACAAAAGTGTATCTTCATAAGGTACAAAAACAATCAAAATAATTCAAAATGTGATTAACAAGGTACATCATTCATTTTGATAACATCATTCAAAGTTTAACTAATCATGTACCTTATCATAAAAACCTATAAATTGTATATAAACTGGCTTGATATCTTTTGACACCAACTCCATTTTGCGTAAAATCAAGCATTGCAAAATTTTCTCAAAGGAAGTGTTGCTAATATCATCAGAACCAGCCTGATGCTCTTTTAGCTGTCAATGGAATAACTTCTCATACCATCAGATACAAAGATCGAAAAAGCATATAGCAAGGGTGCAAAATTTTGTGAATTTTTGTAGCGTAAACACAATATAAGATTTTAAAAAATTCGCAGACTCCAAGTTTTTGGTCACGTGACACGAGTGTGCAACCATATTTTTACACCCATGGCAAATAGTACAATTAACAACAAAACAATTTAGCAACCAAATGTGGTAGCATCATATGATACACTTCGATTTACATTGGTAACCATGTCAATGAGCAAGAGAAGTTTAACATAAAACTTCAATTCCCTGAATATCATGTTTTTAGGATCAATCATGCCACAAAAGCAGCAATAGTTTGTCTTGATCAACTAAATAGCAAAAATCATCAGCCCACAAACATTATAACAAGCCTGGTAATGATAAAGGAAGATTCATTTTCTATGTAAAGCAGTTACAGCATCCCAATTTCATATAATATAGTGACCATATTAAAAGTCCACAGATGATCAGAGCCACATTTCAAGACTTTTAGTTTCATGTTGCTAGCTGACTAACAGTTTACCCTGTGTAGCCATTGCTGGCTACCTAGTACTTGACCTTGTATAGCTGTTGCCGGCTACCTAACCTAGACACAAGGCAGTATATTTTGCCTGCCAAAAAATAGGCAGTATATTTTGCTTCATGAGGCATGTTCAACTAAAGGCAAATAGCCCCAGCATAGTTTTTGTTCACGTCATTGCTGGTGGTACAAATTGCTGATCTAATGCAATACCTATGTTGGTGGTACAAACTGCAGGTTTCTAAAGCAATCCCTACACTGGTAGTACAAACAAACAGTTGCATTTCAAGTCAGTCCCTGCGCTGGTGGCCTATCCCTATGCTGGTGGTGGCATCAACGCTGCTGACCAGTCCTTTTATACATAACTTACTATCCTTATACTGAATGCAATGTTATAGCTTCAAAAATCGAATGGTATAGTATTTACACTGCAATTATCAGGGCAAAGTCTCAAAGTGCCAACATTGTTCTTCGATCTATTCATTGCAAGTGGTGACTAGACAATAAATCTGTACAATGCACATAAATTTTGTGTTGGTGTATATCACTTCTAACATGTCAATTATATTATCACTATAATAATAGGTCACTTTTTTGGCACACGGTGACGGTTACATGGGGCTCTCAAGTCTCACAAATGCAACTCCAAAAATCCTTAGAAGAGCACTAAAAAATCTCTAAATCTGTGATGGTACAGCATAAAACGGGAATGCCATGACAAATGTTAGGTAGTGTCTATTTTACTGGCGATATTCTGACAGCAACAGATCGGCTGGAGCTATTGGGCCGGCAGTCGATGATTCGGTCTCATGGCATGACGCAATACAAACAAAAAGGTCAGTGAAAACGCTGTCCTGCTCATGGTGTAATGGTTAGGTGTTACGGCTGCTATGCGAATGGTTTGCGGTTCGACTCTTACCTTGCCGCCTTTCGTTTTTTTTTCTTTGCTTTTTTCCAGGCTCTGCTTAGGTGTTACTGTTACCTTTACGGGTGAGTGTTTTTAGATTAGGATTAGGTTACAATTAGGGTTAGGTTAGTGTTAGCTTAGCATTAGGTTAGCTTAGCCTTAGGTTAGGGATAGGTTAGCATAGCATTTGCTTAGGGATAGGTTATGGTTAGGATTAGTGTTAGCTTAGGGCTACGGTTAGGGTTAGGTTGTAGGTTTATCTTTTAGTTATATTTACTTCCTTTCTACCAAGCCTTTTTCTGCTGCCATCCTGGCGGAAAAATAGACACTGGTCAATTTTTAGTTGAGCACCACAACGGAAAATTTCGTTAAAAAAACAACTAGGCTACTCGTTATCATGCACTGACAAGGAATATATACACCAAACCCGTCGGAAATGAGTATTTAGGAAGTTATGCACAATCAAAATTTCCCCTT
>Ga0210059_1000784_pt1 | contig 43753 bp, 28 predicted proteins | sample Ectturendosymbi2_FD_188042 | JGI IMG/M metagenome (GOLD analysis project Ga0210059, IMG submission 188042) | Ecteinascidia turbinata endosymbiont from Florida, USA - Sample 2 (SPAdes) (version 2) | ecosystem: Host-associated > Tunicates > Ascidians > Unclassified | place: Key West, Florida... | reverse complement strand
CATACTACTACGTCTAACCCAGATAGTCTTCTCTCATTTTGTACTGCACAGCAGCAAGATGACTTTGGTGCTTACGAACAAAGTTACACATTTGCGCAGCCTGCTGTTCAGACAACCAGATGGAGTTAATTGTGTAGTTAGAAGAGTCTATTTTGGGGGTTGTCCCAAAACAGAGTAGTGCAGTTAGTGGATTATGGATGCTAGCGGCTGCGTCCACATAGGCCTTAGTCTATATTTGCTAACATTTATAGGCGATTTGAGATACAAAATATTATTAATCTAAACATGTGCCATGCACCAGACGATTAAAAGTCCAGACATCAGCAAGGCTTATGCATGCATATTTCGGCCAGTAATAAGCCCAATGCGCACGCTTTATAAGCATATGTATTTCACTTAAGCTCATGGTAAAGTTTGTCAATTTGCGCTATTGAAAGAAAACGTTCATCGCGGCGCACATGCTTTGACCGGCCTCATGTTTGTTCCTTCGGTGATAATGTTTTCGTAACTGAACGATAGGCTTGGTTCTGATTTCCTGCAAATGTTTTTTACATTTGCATTTCATTACGACATCTCTAAATAATCGCTGTCAGTTAACAATGATTTACGACTCAATTCCTTTTGTTAAGCTCGTTCAAAAATTTTAGTTGGAAACTACGAGCCTATCATGGGTATTTGCGGGAAAATATTGATAATTAAATTGCAAAATCTGCAAATGCGATTCATGTTGTGAATTAAAAATAAATTTTCAGAATGTCTAGTCCCCCAGCACAAACATGAAGGCCCCCAATGGAAGACTTTCTGGCACCGGTTCTGCCCAGGTCCGCAGACACGGGGGTCATTCGGAGACTGTTACTCCCAACTCTTTTTTGTGCCCCCCCAAAATTTAGTTGTGCCCAGAAAAATTTGTTTTAAACATATGATAAAGCAAAAATATTTTCTCCCAAAAGTGTATTTCTCCCCAAACCTTGAAACCAGGCTACGGGCCTGGTTCTGTCAAATTTGTGTTTGCAATTAAGGTATTTTGTTTTGAAAGCCATTCGGCCTCGAGATGTATCATAACGTCGAAAACTTTTTTTAAAAACCACCATTAAGGGGACCCCTGTAAGCATTGTGGGGGGGGCCTGAGTTGAGCTGATACGGCACTGACTACAGCACACTTTCTCGAATCCTTTCGAAAAGCTTTTTTTCGTTCATTGAAAGTGTGACGACGCTAGCGTTTTCGAAATCTGTGAGTGTTAAAGATTGACAAGGTTTTCAACGCTCACTTGACAATTTTTTGCCTATTCCGCATTTTGCGAGTTCTGTGGAACTACGTTTCTGCATCTTGTTTCCAACGAAAATTTCTTATAGAAACAAAAAGGAAAGCTGAGACAGAACCAATTAACAAACTTGAAGCGAATGGCAATTTAATCGCAAAGTAATAGTTTCCGAAACATAACAGAAGCGAAAATACAGAATACTACAAGCCTAACAATATTGTTTACGTGCGCAACTTCTGAACCAACGTCAACATTAATAAACCAACTGCAATTGTTCACTAATCCTGTGACTGCACGCAATGACAATGTGTTAGTAATTAGTTACATACCAACCGATGTGAACTTCCACATGTCATTTGTTCAACCCTTTCGGTTTTTTATCAGGAACATTCGCTGTTTCTAATGACGGAGTCGTCATGCTTTGTCCTGAAAAAGTTACTTGTCGTCATGTCGTTTAGTCAGATGTTTGTGCTCATACCCTCAACCGAGTTAGACTTCGGGGCATGCATTGAGACACCAGTTCATAGTTTCATAATGTAAATCCGCCATATGTCCCTTATGAGGTCGATGTATGGGTCATTCCAGGACCTATGATCTGCGGTTTGTTCCTCAGGGCCACGTTTGCAGGCCACTGATGGAATCAGATCCCATGTGTACATGTACTGTGGCAAACTCTCGGTTGGCATTGCGTTGAATGTGCGATTCACCACGAATGGGATGTGGGCGAAGAATAACACCCATATATATGTAGCACGAACAAGCAATAACGGAGCGATTGTGGCGTGTAATCTCTGCTGATGCTAACATGTGAACGATTGAACGTAATAACTAGGGTACGCGAAGAGTGATCGCGGCACGTGATCCGTATTGTTGCTTGCTGCCACAGTGTGAAGCTTTGCGCACTTGCCGCTCGGGCTTTCCGATCGCAAGAGTACGAAGGCGATTGAGCACGGTCCATGAGGTCTTTGGAGGGACATTACAGCAGTGATGGTACTGACACTCAGGTATGAAACCACGGAGTCCGGTGTTGATTTCCATCCAAACCTTGTTCCACTTTTTGTTCGTCCAATGGGCGGCTTTGCCGTTTCTGGATTCGAGCAGTCCCTGCACGAAAGGCACAAATGGATGCATCGGTTTCAGCTACTTCTGCTGCTCACCAGGCGCTGGACTCGTGAGTGCACATGGAGCAGACGTTCATGTTCCTAAGCTAGACATGCAAGGGACAGTGTAGTCCTTTTGCGGCAAAGTTCAGCATGTCGGATGCCTTCCAGGACCTCCGCATTCGTTTGATGGTGCAGGTCGGAGTCATGCAATTCGCCGTGCACCATTGGTAAATGAATCAATGAGGCGAGTGTGCGCACTACGATACCAAGCAGGAGCGCAGTACTCCACGGTTAAAGCGACCGGGGCTAAACAACTTTCAGGTTCGGAGGTATGCTGCTGCAGTCGCCATTGTCTTTGGACAGAACCTCCTATAGTGACTGCCAGTTTTCATTAGCATGCACAACAACCATGTCATCAGCGTATGCATATGTCTTGGAAACTGTAGTTGGCAAGTCATAGAAGCAGATGTCGAAAAGGAGCCATTGCCAGAACTGACCCCAGTTGGTCGTCATTTTTCAAACCTTGCAACCTGCTTCTCTTACTACTGCTGGTGACCAGTGTAAAACCGAGGTTCTTAACAAGCTCTATGATTATACCGAGCATGTGACTGTCACACAACAGCTTGAGTAGCTTGCAGGTAAGGTTGCAGTGCCATGCGGTTCCATATGCTACCGTGAGATCAATAAACACAGTCCCGTTGATCTCCCGTGCCGGAAATCTGCTTACTCCATAGGAAGTAGCGGGTGGATGATGGACTCGATATGGGTGTAGACATGTCCAGGGGTGGATATTAGGGGAGGCGAACGAGGCGGTCGCCTCGGGACCTCCTTTTTCAGAGATACCGCGGGCCCACCTTTGAGAGTTTCGCACATAGTTTTTGCATTGTGTTGTTAAAAACTTATGAACCACTCTAGAGCCACATTTAACAAGCTTTGAAGCAAGTTATATGTTTACAAAATGAGGCAAAAATTATGTGCAAATGTGCCAAAGGGGGCCGCTCAACAACTTTACGTTTAGGAGCTCCTTTCTGAGAGTTTGCCTCGGGCCCCTAAATTCTAAATATCTACCCCTGGATATGTTTGTATAAAAAATGCCTTTATCGCCCAAACTATTTCCCCAAAATACAATGAAGAGTGATTTTCATTGGTATTTTTGGTTAGTTGGGGTACTCGCAAATTGTCCAAGCCAACAAAACCGCTTCGGAAAAACTAACAGGTAAGCGTCAAGCCGATTTCTTGAAGATGACCAAAAATTGCCAAAAATTCGCCTCCGAAAAGCCTAAAACTGCATTTGTCTCAAAAATGTCAAATCTAGACATACTGTTTCATATGCTCATGTGAAAGATCGCTCGAAAACATTTCTTTGTCAACGTAGTTTCAGTGGTTCGCGAGTTATCGCAAAAACCGTGCGCAAAAGCCACCATACAGTGGCTTCTGCGGTTCTTACAGGATCCGGGAAAGAAATCCGGGAAGATAGAATGCAGAACTCGGGCCTTGGTTTGACTTGAGGTGACAGAAAGCAACGTTACGCTTTTTCAGGAATGAAGCTTCCAAAAAATGTCTGTGCCCTCAGGTGTTGGAATCTTCCAGCGGCTAAATACGTCCTTTGGCCACATACCTAGTGTAGCAGTTAAACTGATACCGCCTTGAAGATGTAGATCGAAGCTGGGAACACACCATTAGCCTTCTCTGCTGCTGTGGTAAGAGAATTTTCGAACTTTGCAGCTCACTCAACCAAAGGAACCCTCCACCAGCTTTAGGTCATTTTTAGTTTTTATTATTACGTAGTTCCGTTGGACTTATTCTCGATGGTGATTCCTGCAGTGGTGGTTTTCACATGAGTCATGTTCATTTAGCCATAAACGTAATATCCTTTCACGTTTTATTGTGATTTGAATGTTATTTGATTTGACTCACTTCGTGAACCTAGGGATTTCATGAGATTGGAAACGCTGTCCTTTAAGAAGACCTTCAACGATGGAGCATTTGAAAAGGGTTTTGAGGCCTTTTTCCAGCCGCGCTTTGGGAGCGTTTTGTACAGTAGTAGGTACGCCTCCATCGCTTGCAAGATGTACAATTGGTCGAAATTGGGAATCAAATCATCAATCTTCTCTGCTGCTCTCGTGAAGGAAATTTTTCATGTGCAGATCTCCAACGCACTCATTCAAAAGAACGCTCCACCGGCTGTAGCTCAGTTCTGGTATTGATCTCGAGTAGCTTTGGGCTGTTTCTCGATAGTGATTCCTTCAGCAGTGATTCCCAAGCGGCATCCATGTTAGGATTGCCATGATCGTAAGAATAAGAATAGTAGCATAAGACTACGCTACTAATGTTTTTTCAAAAAATTCACATGAGCAATGCCGCTTGAGTGACGCGTTTGCCCAAATAGAGTCTTCAAGGAGTTTTGACCCTTTTGGCTAACATAAGATGAAAACCTTGATCATCCATACTGATATAGTTTCAGAACAGCGCAACATTCCTTAACCAGTATAACTTGTGGCAAATTTTTGAAATCTTCGGTTGATACCTAACGTGTTGCATTAACACCTCTTTATACCTGTATTTTCATTCACTCAGAATTATCAGAGTGGTTTTCAGGATTGGCACTAAAGTTTGAAGAAACTCAATTTCTTTTCGGTTACGTCGCTGATTGTTCATTGGTTTTCTAAATCTTCAACGCAAAATTTTTTCTCAGTTTAATGCAATCTCAGGTTTGGCGCAAAACGCTTACTACTCTCATTTGTTTAGGCCTGTCTGACTTGATATCACCATGTTACAAAGGATGTTTACAAGGTATAAAGGTTCTTACTTACTTGTTATCAGTATGACCCTATACGAATTAAAAATCGTTGTTCATGGAATTTTCACGGATACGTGGAAAAATACAAGGGGTTAAATCACAACACAAATCTCAGTACTACTGAAATTGACTACTGAATCTGCAGTGCGAAAGGATATCAATGATGGCATTGAAGCCTCCCCGCTGACTACCGGAAGTGCGAAAACATTTAGTGGCGCCTTGCCTTATATTTAAACAACTGTCCACCAAGTTGCTTTTCCACTCGGTGGCGTCCACACAATGCATTGTTGGTCACCTAAATCTCTACTTACAAGATCTTGCCCGTGTTCACCACAACACACTCACCGACAGCTTCAAAGTCCAGGACGAAAAAGGTTATTGCTCAAAAGAACAGTGTCCGGCTGTCCGCAAAAATGGTTGTTTTAGATCTAGTGTAAACACTCTCTCATTTTTAAAAGCCATAGTGCTAACTGCTAAATTCTTTTTGTCCAGAAATTTGTGGGCCCCAACATTGTGCAAAGAATCTTATTTATGTTGGGTTCTAGCAAAATGTTGTAAAACTGTACACTTGTTTTGTTTTAGATATTGAAAATGAATGCAAAACAATGAGTAACCCATGCAATGGCGGACAATGTTACGACACGCGATTTGGATTTCATTGCTCGTGTCCGAGTGGACGAACTGGGAAACGATGCGAAGACCCAAACCCTTGCGCTGATTCGGTCAGTTCTTCTGGTTTGTAGGAGATTTCCGACAAATGCTTCATTTTTCTTCTTGGAATGCCCCCGTCATTTTTGTGGTGCGTGATGTTGGTCACTATCATCACGTGATCTACAATATGATATTTCTTCACATTTGCTTATTTTCACTAATTCTTATTTAGATTTGGAACAGTGTGGGGTTTCGTGTTGAGAGTCATATATTATTCGATTTTGTGGTTTGAAAAATAAATGTTTATAAATCCGCCACCTGTCCTATTCAATCAGAACTAATTATGTGAGCATATCCTTTCTGGAAAAGTGGATGCCAAACATCTTTAAATAAGATGCCGCGAAATTAATGAACCTAAGCGGAAGAACAGCCTATGCGGTTTTCGTCTTGACCGTAGCACCACAGACTGTTCACTTCATAACAAATATGCATCGACTGATTGGTAGCAATGACAATTTCTTTAAAAAATAGCCATGCAGAAACAGTGGTACTTGCTCGATGGTGGGAGATTCCTACACTTGTACTTGTCGCCCATCGTACCAAGGGAAACATTGCGAAATTTACAAAGGTGAGAGCTTCTGTTGTTATACTGCTGAAAGTGTTGTTGGAACATGAGCGCACTCAATCTATACCGTTGTTCCTGAAAACAACTTTGCAGAACCTTGCTCTGTGGAATGCAACGCAACTTCCTTCGTCGTCTCCTGCAACAAGGATTATTTGCCAGTGAAGGTTTACTCGCAAATATTGTGGACGCGACAACCTGAACCTGTTTCGAAGTGCACATGCCAGTTCTACCACTGGTCAAGTGGCCACAACAGATATCGCAGACGACGGCGACCTTGCGTCATCCCTTACGAGGGCTGTGGTACAAAAATGCAAGTACGTCACAGTACATTTCAAGATTACTTTGAAAATCGAGTGATAACGTTGAAGTGTAGGTTTAAACCAGATGGGGTGGGGGGCCTAGGATGCTTCGGAAAACGGATACGTCACACAGAGGTTGAGGTTGCAACAAATCAATATTTTTGTCTTTTTGATGTCCTTGTTTAGCCGATAAGTTTCGAAAAACGTCGAATACATTGTACTTGACAAGAGAAGTAGAGACATTCGAGGAGTCTGTCTGCCAATCTGTGTTTTCATAATTCTGCGAGGATTCTGACTGCAATTATCAACATTCAAGTTTCGAAGTACCACAAGAGCAAAACAGCTGAATCAGCTCACAAAGCATTTTACTAGGAAATCGATTTCCCCGTCAAGTACGCATCTTCAATCCTTATTCAAATTTGAATAATTGTCTAACAGTGACGATGTGATTTTCTGTCTTGACTGTCCGTTGCCAGCCATTGCGAGCTTTAGTGTTATCCTGTGTACTTCCCGTCTCCCTGAACTTGCCCAGGAGGCGCTTTATTGTGAATCTGCGGTTAGAGAGTTCCTTTCTTGAAAGTCTGTCCGAAATTGTAGTTGAGTTTGGACAATCTGACTTCGTCGCCAAATAAACCTCCACAATTTTGATCCTCTTCTGCACGGAAGATCTTGCTGCATAATCCCTTGAAGCAGGGTATGATTTACCTGGAAAACAGAAGCCTGGGTCAACACATGATTTGAAATTATAGCGATAATGCAATGGATTCATCTTTTTTGAACACCCTGGTATATTTTCCTTCATACACCGCGTTTATTACGCAGGCCGCCTTTCTGTCCGGAACCCAGGCTTCCGCAGCAGTGGAAGTAGTGAACGTCCTTCCTGTAACTTAGCCTTTGTAGGTAGGTTGATTAATTTCTGATTCCTCCTATGTAAAAGTTTTGCTCAGCATCCCCAAATTTAATACAAAGACTTTTCCAGTCAATCTGAAACAAAAATAACTAAATGTAACATGAATGCATCATGAATTTAACAAAAGCACAAGCAATGTACAAAAGCCAGGCCGTCGCAGTTTTTTTGGAGATAGTATTTTGATGATGCTTTATAATTACAGCAGTTCTGTAGCACCACGACTGTAGCGGGTATAAGATTGTTCAAATAATGATTGTGTAGCGCCACGACACAATCATTATTTGGAAAAAGTAATCACAGAAATAAAAATATACTGCACGCGGGAAATAATGGGAACAAACTCAGGAATGGGTATTTATGGAAGTCAAAGGGGAACTCACTTCAAATCTTCCATGGTCCGCGAATTAAAAAGTGTAGAAAAGATTTATACTAATAATTGTTTGGATTTTTTTTTTGCACTGCCTTGGTGTCATAATGTTTCATTGCCCTTTTATCCGAACAAGTGCCTAGCTTGGAATTTGAATGACTAACTGGGAAAGCTTGAGCTTTCATTGCCAAGATGACAAGTGATCTCAGGACTTCGTTGTTGTGTGAGAACAGCTGTAGCTGAGAGTTCTGCCTAAATAATAGAAATTTGGAAGACTGCAAGGTGGCAGTGTCCTTCATGTGGCAATTTACAGATTTTTACACATGATATTTATTTTTCCTTTAGTAAACATGTCTGAAGAGTGGAAACTGAACTAATTATTCTTTTTCAGATGTTTAACAACACCACCATTTACGACAACTTCTTGCAGTTGAATAAAGACGCGCTCGATCGATCCCAAGTGGAAGAACCGGACTTCTTGATAACTCGACGCCGCGGAGATTTCAAGGTAGGAATTCGACATTATCAATAAATGGCCCGGAGAAGCTACGAAATAAGAAAACTGGGCCGTACTTTGTTTTGCATATACATTTTTTCCATTTTGGAAGTTTATGACATCAAACACAAAGCTGATGCGCTGCGGTGGTGCCCCGTCATATAGCAAATTGTGCCAAGCTTTCTCTTTTCTTTTGATGCAGAATGAGAAATATCACTACGGATCACACCAATACTACGAATAGATATATTTCTGCACAGAACATACATCTGCAAATTTGCTCATAAGAAGTTGAGCTTTCATCAATAGCAGTTCACAATTTCACGAACTTCTGCAACAACTATCAACAAGAATGAAGCGCATTTTGACTAGGAACTGTGTAATCAGTTTGAACTTTATTGATTTTTTTTTATTCACGTAATTTTCCTTTGTCGAGAGAACACGAAACTAGATATATTTTTATTTTATCCGTGAAAGTGAGCGCCATCTTGCCGTTCAAAAAAGTACAAAACTAGTAGAGTTTCTTTTACAGTAAATATTTTTTCATCCGATAAAGTAGTCTTCAATAGTTCATTTCCAAAAAACAAAACATTTGTGTTAACACGTGTGCTTTTCAGAAAAACATGTTTGTTAGTCGAATATGTGATTATTTTGAATTTTAAGAACAATGCAGAAAACCTTAAAAATCTGTGAAGCGATGTGTTGAGCACATATTTTAATATTTAAAGAGCACATATTTTAATAGCATCTTACGTTTGATTCTGCAAATTTGACCAAAAACAAATAAATTTTAATCTACTATATTTCACAAACCGTGGGTCACGTCATCCAAACAAAAAGTTTAATTGAGACCAGGACGAACTTTTTCGTCACGTTTTATCATATTTCAGCATTCCACGTCGTCATTTTTAGATAATTGTATGATTACAAATTGTTCAATCTATAACTTATCGGAAATTGGCGATTAAACTTGTTGTGAGGACTATGATCATATCTAAGTGCATCCACTGCATGAAGGAGGAATGAAACGTTCTACATTCTCATGTTTTGAGATGATAGTCGATTCCAATGACGCAGGTTAATCAGTACATGTTTTCACTTTATTGGAGCATATACTGAAGTGGTGATTTCCATAAATTTAGTTGCGACTAAGAACAAACTGGATTACTTTTGTTTTGATGTGGTTGTGAAATACTTTCCGGGTGGATGATTGTATGATAACTTACACACTTTAGAGTTGTCACTTTTTGGCAAACATAAATCTACAATAGTTGAACTATACTGTTTTGTAAATACGTTTTTTGCTTTAAAAATTTTGTATGAAGATTCTGGAGAGACGAGTTATGGGAAATATTAAGCAATATTGTCAACAACTGAGAAATGTTACTTCACTGTAAAAACACCAGTGGCGGGTACAGGGAGGGGCAAGCAAAAAACAACGGTTATGCCAAATTGACTGAAAGCTAGATTTGCTTTATCGAAAACAGTGCTCTTCATGGCACACTAAACGCGATTGTTCGAGCAACCAGGGTTGCGGTGCCGGAGTCGGAGTCGTAAGGAGTCGGAGTTTTTTGGATGGAGTCAGAGTCGGAGTCGGATTCTTGACAACACTGGGAGTCGGAATCGGGTTTTCCTGTCCGGCTCCAGATGTTCAATTGAATCATTTTTTACATCACACACATAACTTGGGAATTCCTGTTGAAATGGTACAATTTATATTGAAACTTTTGCTGGAACAGAGATTTCTTGCTGTGCTCCACGATTTCCATTGATTTTAACAGCCAAATTTCATTCCCTTTCTGGTAAGGAGTCGAAATCGGGAGTCGGAGTTGGAAATTTTGGAAAGGTCAGAGTCGGATATTTTACCTTCGACTCCGCAACCCTGCACGTAACGACACCAGAGTGCAACAATGGATTTATGAGGTTTTTTTTATGTTGCCTTTGTCTAATAGTTGCTAAGGCTGTGGCATTGTAGCTGTACAGGCGTGGTGTCACTTGTGGAAGTAAGAGAAACGTAAACTACCACAACATCTTACTTTCTAGTCAGATTATGATCAAACCGGATCTATAGTGGTGTTGTTGCGATCGGAAATCCCGAGCGGCATGTGCGCAAAGCTTCGCACCGTGGCAGCAAGCAACAATAGAGTTCACATGCCGTGATCACTCTACTATTGCTTGTTCGCGCCACGTATATGTATGGTGTTGTTCTTCACGCACATCCCGTTCGTGGTGAATCACACATTTAACGCAACACCACCGGAGAGGTTGCAACACCATCAACAAAGCTGCTCAATACTCAGCAGCAACGTCTGGGAAATCCAAGTATTTTTATTTATGTTTATCTCGTTCGAAACGTTGCGCATGTCATCCACTTATTTTGAGAGCATTTCTATTGTCAAGAACAAAATTTTTATGCGCTTCTCCTTATACTAACCCAGGACCGCAACCAGCTGAAATTTTTGGGGCCAAAATGATTGTAACTTGTTATGGTACCCAACAACTGAAAAAGGCAGTGGCGTGCAGAGGAGGGGGCGAACGGGGCGACGGCCCCGGGCATCCAAACCAGGGGGGCATCGAAAGAATGAAATTACAAAAGTTAAATGCTGTAACTAGATGATCTTTCCTATTGTAAGGCTACTAACACATGCTGCATGGATGTAAATTTCCGAAACTTGTTTTGTGGTCAACACTAATTTTTACGCATTCAAATGCCAGTAATTCTCAGCTTCTTCAGTAACAGGGATCTATGTTCTGGGTGTGCAGCGCACACCCGATCAAACTGATAGTGACGTGACTTGTTCCAGATCTTGCGATCAAGGGAAAATCACAGAAATGATTAAAAGAAAATCAGGGTTGATAAAAACCCGTTTTTTTGAAAAAGCAACCCACCTATTTTTCTAATCCGCTTTTCAAGAAAGAAACAGGTTTTTGTTCTTTTTTAAAAAGAAACCACAGAAACCCAGTTCTGAATTGTTTTTATTGCATCATGCAATATCGTCATATCCAGAATTACACTATAATAACTTGTTATACCTATTATGGCATTCAAAATTGACGATAGAAAAATATACCCCATCATTGTTTTCGCATAGAGTTGTTGGTCAATTCATTCCAAAGTGGTAAGGCTTGGCAAGCATGAGCACAGCAGACAGCAAACAGAGAAAAGCCACTCCCACAGAAACTCTGCAGTTTCACGTCACATTTATATACTTGGCCTGCTAGTTCAGCATCTATATAGTATATTTTTTCAACATATGGTTTGGTATGGTCCAACATCAGAAGCAGCTTAGATGCAGGGAAGGCAGAAAAATTGATTAAAATATACCGATTTCACAGAGCTGAAGAAGATGACCAGTAGAATTTATCCAAACTGTACGAATTGTTCTTCTCTTTTTTCAAGTCCTTCAAATTTCGTTGCTGTTGGTTTTGTATCATTAAAAAAAATTCCACTTAACTGTGTAAGTGTGCTGCTTATTTTACTTTTTCAGCATAGTACATTTTTCAAAGGTAAACATAGGTTTGGTATTTTGTTTTTTTAAATGGGATTTTTCAAAAAAACAACGAGTGTTTTTCATTGTTAAGTCCGATTACATCAACCCTAAAGATAATTATGGACATTTAATTGATTTGTGCTAATACAGTTGCACACCTGTACTTGCAATATGTGCTTCGATTCGGGCTTCGTCATTAATTGGCTGTTCAGGAGGATTTCTCATAACGGCTCACACAAGCCCATATCTGTTCTTTCCCCTTAGTAATTGTACATAAAACAGCTACAAAATAAAAAACGAAAGATTTCTTGCGTACTTTATGCGCATTCTCAATTCTTGTGTAATTTACAAGTTTCAAGCTGTCGACCTTCTGATCGACTGCTGTTCAACGAGAAATTCGCGCAGTCTTGTATTTTCGCAGTTATGGACCGCGCTGACGTGGCACTGAGTGTGTTCTACTCCCCTGTCTTAACGTGTTGCCGGATATTTTAGCTGTTATGAACTTCTCTGTCTTAAGCGACCGCTGGTAATTTATGTTCATTACTGTGACACATTGTAGCCCACAACAATGAGTAAAGTTAATGCGTGCAGAATAATATGCACAGGAACGCCAGAGAATGGAAGCATGGCGGGGGCATTGCCCCCTTTGTCCTTTCAAAAGCGGGACAACGAGGGCGGAGGTGCTTTATCATAACAGTATCATAGGTAAAATCATGTTTTATCAAGATCTACTTGAAACAAATTTATTGCAGCTATTCGGGGACCCAGAAAATTCAGAATGATTTTCTATAATTCTGTTATGATTTTTGTGGTCAACATTGCTGATTAACAGAAACAAACGTTATTACAAGTTTTCAGTTTCCATGGCGTTAAATTCTTTTTCTGCTCCCCTTGCCGCTGCTCCGGCGTTTCTGAATATGCAGGTTGTGTCAACAAGCTTCGCCAAAATGTTGGTTTGCAAACCTGAAAATGACGTCATATTGTGACGTCACAAACAGCGTATATTCAGTAACAATGACCACCATTCGCCACTGTTCAATACTACAATTTGAAAGGAGGGCATCCAATCAAGCAGTCGCCCCGGGCATCACCAGACCTCTGCACGCCACTGGAAAAAGGTATTGGCGCTTTCAAATTTTTTTGAAAATTTCGGGGGGAAATTACACGGTTTACCTCTCCCTGGTTGCGGGCCTGCAGTAACCGCCAGTTACATCACCTTTTCGTTTTCAGACCAGTACTAGGAGCGACAAGGCAACTTACCGAAGACTTTTCATGACGACCCAAGAGCCTGTTGAGGCTGGTGACCGGTAAAAGACTTTCACGCGGTTCGTGGTTCCACTGCAAGTCCCTGAACCTAAGAGAACAAGCAAATCCAGTGTCAAACAAAGTCTTAAAAGGTAAATTTAGCTTAACTTTTGACCAGCCGAAAGTTGCAATATTGGTTGTCAATAGCCAGACTGTGTTTGAACAATCACATACAACAGTGATCAAACAGCACAACATTCTCAATGCGTCACAACTGTAAACAAGATCAGCCCACTTTTGACGAAAAATCTTCGGAAAATTGTGCAGCAATCAGCAACGTAAACGCAAAGGTTTCTGGTCAGTGCAAGCGAAAACGCGGGCGTGAATATACTCTATGCAGCCACGGCCCACGAATATTACACTTGAACACAAGTATTCTCACCCAATAGAAATTGCAATGTCGCCGCACTCGCGAGGTTTAGTGGTTTCGTGATAAGGTGTCTTGCTGACGAATCGCCGCAAAATACTGCAGCGTTACCGCTGCCGATATTACCGCACTCGTTACTGATCCTCACCCCCGAACTTTGTGGATTCCTGAAAAAATCCAGCAGACCATTAAGTGTGCTTGTGAGAAAAAATTTTGCTGTGGTTTTTAGCCAACATGAGCAGCCATGTTCAGCTATTTGACGCTGGAAAGACAAATATAGGCTTCAACTTGTGAAGACACACCAATATTAAAAAGCAACATGAAACCTACCAATGCTCGGAAAAGCTTGTTTCATCAAAAGTATCGCGAATAATGTACGGAGTGGATACTTTGGACACTGAAAAAAAACAGAACTTGTAGTGCAAATATACCGTTGATATTTTGTAATGTTTTTTCCAATTATAATAGCTAGGCTCATTGGTGAGGCTTCAGCAAGATACGATTTTCTGTAATCTACTTCGATTTATAGCATCACCTGACCACAAACGTTCATCAGTTCAACAATCATGTTCTAAAAACTACTTAGCACTTTTTAGTAGCCTATGAAACAGCTGCATTTCCGTTTTGGATGCAGCAGCGTTCAGTTTATCCCACATTGCGTTTTGCTGCTCACCTGTATCCGCTTTTAGATCCGCAGTCCCTTCCTCACAAATCCTGTACACGGTGATGTCGTTGTAGAGCACTGTTTGGCCAGCGAAGGCTTTTGCTCTGGTGAAACAAAAAATTGGTCGCGCTTGAGGCGGAGGCCGAAACAAAAATAATGCACGTTTCGCATTCATAGTGAATACATTCACGCACAACACTGCAACAGCACTTGGTAATGTTTTCAACAGTGTTAATTGCAGCTGTATTATCCGACTTACACTAAAGACACGCACGTCCCCCAATGCTGCGTTGACTATTGCACAAAAATGATCTTGAAAAGTGGAAACCAAAGCCTGAACTCAGATTGCTAACGGATAGTTTGGTGAACTTTGAGAAACGAAAAAAAAATTAGAGGAAGGTTGGGCACAATGGTACACTTTTCACTTTTTATGCCACTGCCATTTTAATTTAAGTCCAATTAAACACAAACTTGATTACACAACATTGCAATCCTTTATGTACAATATCACACAAAACACGATAGCAGTTTACTTTGGAAAAAAATCACAACCGTTTTAAAAAGGCCATTTTTTGTACCATTGTGCCCAATGCATGGGGCATAATGGTTACGGCTATGGGGCACAATGGACCAGTCCTTTATTAAATAGGTACTTTTATTTTGCAGTGTCAACATGTGATGTAATACAACTTTATCACTTTTGACCTCATCCTACCCGTCTTGCGGACTTGTAACCATGGTTGTGGTACTAGTGGGCTTGGGTCCACAATATATTTTTGGTATTTGTTAAATAAAACACTGGATATTTTCACCCTTTCCCTAGGTCTGCCACGTGTAAAGGAGAGTTGTGAGGGAGTTACGTGGACTCACAACTCCTCCTCTTTGCTTGACGTTTTCACCCTTTCCCTAGGTTTACTACCAGCAAATGAAATTCTTTTGTCGAAAATCAGTCAACCGCAGCATGATGGATGTGAAAAAACGCCGTTATTTCTACACGAAGACAAGTCTAGTGGAAGTTTTGTAGGTCCGTAGCCTTCGAGCAAAGTACTAAATGTCTAGTAGATCGGATGGCAAATTGTTAAAAAAACAAATAAACACTAAAGAGAACTTGCAGTAAAATCACCCTCATATAAAGTGCCTTTGCAATTTTCTTTATTGCACTGCTCATACGTGCCTTTTCGAAGCCGTCTGGTGTATTATTGCATTGTCGTACCTCTGGGAAATTGTTTGATCTTTCCCGTTTTCGTGCCAAGTTGAAAGTCAGGCGACTATTTATCCGAGAACTGCTGTATGCGGACGATGCTGCCTTTGTGGCAACCTCCACATCCAACCTTCAAAACCTCTGCAGCTCTTTCGCTAGTGCGTGTGCTGAATTTCATACTACTATCAGCCTGAGCAAAACCGTGGTCTTATCTCAGGGACTTTGCTCTTCCCCGCACATCAGTATTAACGGAGCTGTGTTGCAATCAGTCGACAAGTTCTGTTACTTGGGGTCCACAGTCTATAACACGAACTCCCTGAAATTGGAACTTGACATTCGCATAGGCAAGGCCGCGACAACATTTGGTCAACTTCGTCCACGTGTTTGGTCCAACTGCAACCTCTCCATCCGAGTTAAAATCCAGGTGTACACGACCTGTGTTGTCGGTGTGCTACTCTATGGTTGTGAAAAGTGGACAACACGCAGGCACCAAGAACGCCGTCTTAACACTTTTCAAATGCGTTGTCTCCGCTCTATCTTGGGGTTGTTCTGGAAGGATCGTGTGCCCAATACTTCAATACTGCAAACGACTGGTTCTTACGACCTCATAACCATCATCAGACATCGACGTCTACGATGGGCTGGTCATGTGTCCCGGATGGAGGACAACCGCCTGCCAAAGCAAGTTCTATATAGTGAACTACCCGATGCTCACCGACCGATTGGACGTCCAAAATTGCGTTTCCGGGACATGCTGCAGCGTGACCTAAACGCATTTAGCATAACAAGTACTTCATGGGAAAAACTCGCTTCTGACAAAAGAGATTGGAAGTCAGCCATTGAAACTGGAAAACAAACATCAAAAAAATCATTCTTGGAAGCTTGTGAGCGCCGCCGTGCTCATGGTCGCACACGACGGGATAGGCCTTGATGATGATGATGATGATAAAGTGCCTTTAAATAGAGCATAAACCTGGAATGGCCATAGATCATACATGCTCTGTATGGTGTTTTCCAATTAAACCAAAAAAACTGAAAATTGTCCAAGCATGCTTCTTAATAATGACTAGAGGAAAAATGGGACAAGGTCCATTGTGCCCTAAACATTTTGGTCCACTGTGATCTAAAGCAGTGGTTGTCAACCTTTTTTGTATTGGTACACCCTTTCAAACTTGTCAGAAAACCTGTACACCCTTGCCATTGCACTAAAATTTAGTGTTGTTAAAGTATAAAATGTAAGCGATTTTTACGCTGTAAATGTTGCTTTCTTAGCAGATTTTGCGTATCACTTCTCAGCATTCCTGAATACCGAAATCTCACCCAATAAGCGATTTACGTTTTTGATCGCATGCCAACAACCTACCTTCGCGAGCAAGGATTTTCTGCTCTTGTCGAAATAAAACGAAAAAAAACGAACTTAATCAAGGATGTTGATCCCCTTATGAAAAACGTTTTTGAAACAGGGTTAAAGCCACATTTTTCACAACTGGCGGATGAAATGCAGCGGGAGCAATCACCGAAATGAGATGACCAACGTGACCTAAGTTTTTTCAGTCATTTCAAAAAACTTCGGTCTGTGACCGAAAGATTCCCCCCAAAAAACAGGTTGAAACACAGTCAAGGGAACTGTTTTTCTTTTTCGGACAACTCCATTAGTAGTGCATTGCATGGATGCTGTTCCGCTGGTAGCAACTGCCTTATACTTCATCCAAGAAAATCCATGATTTTCAATGAACTGATTCCATTTGGCGAAGATGGCTTGAGCAGTTGAGCAAATTCCAACGTTAAGACAACACAACTCGCCAATGTTTTTTGTTTCCTGGATGGAAAACCTACGACACAAAATCAACCGAACCTCTTCTGAAACATCTGTTGTTTCTGAGCTTTCTTCAGCTTGTTAAGAAGTTGTTTCAGCAAATCTGAAATATGAAGACATCTACGTTTAGTTGTATTGCTTAATAGTGGAATTTTTCCTACTTTGGAAACGTTTTTTTTTCTCCATGGAAACGGCTGTTTTTCCTCCATCGACAATGACTTTCTGGAGATGCTGCAAAGAATGCCTTTGACTTACTTTGATGAGTAGAATGCTGTGACCTCACACGTTTTTGAGACGTCCTGGAGCCGAATGACTTTTATCAAATAGGTTGTATAAAATAGGCAATGCCCTGAAGGATGCGGGTTCAGCATTTCTTGTTTTGTGTGTTAAAACCCATACACGATGCAGATACAAGCCTTTTTTCGTGAATAACTTTCTTTATAACTGTACACTGCTAAATCTCGACCTTACTCCCGGAAAAGTGGGCTACGTTGCACTCAGCATGTGACTTGCTGACATCCATACTTTCACTTGATTCACTGAAGTATTTCCTTTGATAGTTACTATGCTCTTTTTTACAACTACCTTTCGCTACTAAGTTTTTCTTTAAAAAATTGCGCATATCAATTTTCTTTGAGGATCAACAACTTAATGCAATTCCTTTCAAAAGTATGACATGATAACAGCTCAAAATCTGAATTGAAAAAGTGCCAAGATGAAATTAACATAGAGATTTCTCCTTCCTCTTGGTATAAGTTGTCGCTTAGCTCCAGTTAACTGCTTAAAGTAATATGGCAAATGTTGTTACGTGTCTTCCTACAAAACAATAATCACTGCAGAGAAAAGCATGGTTGGTACATTAGCTTACAAGAAATTCAAGCTAGAGCAATGGTTCCCAAACATTTCTCACAGTCATACCCCCGAATGTTGCATTTCAAGAAAAAAGAAGAATACGTGGTGGCCATCTGACCAACGTTACAAACAAACAGCCAGGAAAAGACAGACAATGCGCCCCTCGATAGATACGGTGTTAAAATCTGAAAAGTTAACACACTTCGCTGGAGCAAAGGACATACGTGGGACAATGTGACTGTTCTTGAAGAGCACACATCTGGTACACCCCTGTACACTTCATCAAGTTGGTACACCCCTGGAAAATTCTGGTACACCCTGGGGTGTACGATACACCCGGTTGACAAGCATTGATCTAAAGTACACAATCAGAAAATGCCAACTAAGCTTAGCCAAAATCTGAAATATAACGTCATGAAAAATAATTGTTCTAATGTTCTGACTTTAACGTGAAAAAAACTCAAAGCAATACTTGCTACTTAACCTTTTCAAATCTCAAATCTATATGCGGGTTTCAAAACAACTTTCAAATGCAAAAAGCACACCTTTCCGGATATCTCACAAACATGCCTTCCAAACAAATCAAAATTAACGTTAGTATGACGGCTGATAGGAGACTAAATAAACCATCGAAGCATGGGGTTTCAAGGTTTACTATTGTTTTAATAAATCGGCTTTGACTATTGTGCCCCTGGTCCCATTGCGCCCCACCTTCCCCTAATGCTTACACAAAGCTGATGCATCCTGTCCCTCCAGCTGGTGCTATCCAGTAGAACTGAGCTTCACTTGTTCCAACCGGATCAACACTGGTGTGGACGTTTACACACTGCAATTCATGTGTGCCAGACTTTCCTGAAAAGAAGCATGTTAGGATTATCAAAGTTGTCTGGGATGTACGTGAGCTTTGATGGTAAAAGTTAAAGCCTGATTCCATGACAGTTGAGACTAATTTGTTGGAAACCATTTATTTGAGGCCAATTCATTTTAGACCCATGTTGATTTGAGACCTGTTCATTTGAGACCTCGTTCATTAAAAACAATATTCATTTGAGACCACATTGATTTGAGGCTACTTTCATTTGGGATCTGTTAATTTGGGATCCGTTCATTTGAGTCCACATTCATCTCAGACCACAGTCATTTGAGACATGTTAGTTTGAGATTACGTGCATTTTACACCACGTATAAGTGCAGCCCTTTCTGTGAAACACCCTTTTACAACGTACCTGTCGCTTTTTCCGGGAAACTGGAAGTTTTGCAAGGTGACTCTTAGGTAAATGTTTTGCAAAGTGACTTTAGCAAGGTGACCCCTTCCGAATCCAAGGTGACTCACGCTACATTGTAAATGCACTCGTGCGTTTAAACAACGCAGGGACCAGAAAAACTCATCATTATTCGGGTTGGGAAGGGAGTCCTGCATCTCGGTGATAACATTTTGTAAGACCAAATGAAAAACGTCATGCGTTTCATTTGCCCGCTCGTTTTATTTTTGCTTCCATGGAAACATCACATTAACGAATTCACTGTTGCGAAAAAAGAGTAAACTAAATTTCGAAGTTTTTAAGAATGGAAATGCAACTGCACAAGAGCAAAACGTTGAAACATAATGCCTACAATTGCAACTGGTCTTAGAATAAGGCTTTGATACTTTTTCCAATGGCAACTAACCACAAGAACAGATTTAGAAAATTAAGTCCCCGAATCTTCCTTTATTTATAAGATCCAGGCGAGAAACATCTTTTTCAATTTGGCCTAATAGGATTGTGCTTTCAGACATTGTGAGATATTTATAAGTATAGCTAGTCTTTCTCAACTATAGCTGTGATCGCACATTTGATTGCGGCGTACTTTTTATATGTGCAAATGGTTTTCTGTGTAATTCCCACGTTGTTTAAAATATTTCTGGTTCAGTTTGTTGGATAGCACATTTCGACCAAATTTTTTTCTTCCTAAAAGTTTTGACATTCCAGCTCCAAATCCGAAGTGAAGTCACAATACATCGCATTTTTACAGACACTTAGACCATTCCATGAACTTCCTTATTTCGCAGTTAGACTATTTCCAGTAAATTTATGTAGCTGTCGTAAATGTCATTTCTTTATGAATTTTGACAAAGCAACCTGCAATCTATAAAACTTAACGTGTAGATTACTCGTACGCAAGCCGGCAGCCAGGCTGGGGGGTAAAATTAATTTTTAGGGGGAAGTTTTTGTTTTTATTATATGTTTAAAACAACTTTTTCTGGACACAACAAAATTTCAGGGGGCACAAATAATTTGGAGAGATCCGGGGCACTGCGCCTGAATGCCCCCCGTGGCTACGGGTTTGCTCGTAAGTAGAAAATAGCCATACATCACAGGGGCGTAACAAGGAGGGGGAAAAAAGGGAGCAATTCCCCGGGCGCCGAATCACTATGGGGGCGCCGAAAAGTCCCAACAATGTCACAAGTCCTTTCTTCAATACATTATACATTTGCTTTCGAAAAACCTCGGATTCGAACATGGAGGCGCCAAACTTGCTTCTTTCCCCGGGCGTCGTCTAACCTCGTTACGCCCCTGATACATCATAAGCACCTTTTTGCAAAGAGCCATGCTTTTCAATGTTTAATTTCTGTGTAGGTCTAAAGTTGTAGGTTATTTTTATCTGAGGTTACTTTTGAAAGGATAATCGCACAGATCACGAGTGCGAAAGGAATATCATAAAATCAAGTGACAAAATAGCACGGCAATGTCGTCGGCAACCAAATCAAAACAACGGCGGAGGTCTGCAATGAAATGGTCTGACAATCTTTGCAAATCTTGGTGCATAGTTACTATTATCAGCAATCTTTTCTCTACACTTCAGACACCCATTTAAAAGAGCAAGCTTTTCTTGAGCACAGACGCCTCTTAGACTTTTCTGTGGAGTTGAATACGGTAGAGCGAGAAATCCAAAGAGCGCAAAAATTAAATGTAGAGTGCAGAGTCGGAACTAGCGGTAATTTTTGACTGTGAAAAAAAATAATTCAGTTAAAAAAGCTTCAAAATTTATCAAACATTTTTTAAAAATCAGAAATGTATGCTCCACTTTTGACTATTCAGTAATTTTTAAGAAGCCTTGGTTTTGCGGTTCGTTCCACGACTGCATTTCAGTCTTGGCATAGACCCCAAAGCACCTATCTAGAGCACAAATCGTACTTGATTCCAAGTACAGTACGGCTTTAACCATTACGTTTTATCGAAGTTGAAGAAATGTCAATGCCAAAAAATGCATCATTTCGTTGTGTTTTCTTACCTCCGTTGGTCGACAGTGATGATGAAGTAGTAGTCGACGCTGCAGCAATTCCGGTAATAACAAGATAGTTGAATTCTTCTGAGCTGTTAAAAGCAACTGTAAGAAAGGTATAATACTCTTGTTACGTCAGTGTAGATACCCAGCAACCTAAAAAATGAATTAACAGAAGTTTATTGTTACCATCGCGCAGTAATGCGAATGGTTCCTAAGGTTAGCAAAGAGGTTGTTGTTCAGAAAAGCATGTTCACATAAAAGCGTACAAATGACAGTAAAAAATGACACAAAAACAAAGTTTAACAAAAGTCACACATTAAAACTTAAGGAATCAGGAATATGGAAATAACCATTGCTTAGTTTTTCAACACATTCGAAACATGCCCGTATCCAGATTTTAAGGTTTGGGAGGCAAAAAGTATTTGTAGGGGCAAGATTCTTGTTTTTATTATATGCAACACATTTTTCTGGGAACAACAAAATTTGGGGTGCATAAAAAAAGTTTGGGGGTCATTGTTCCAGAATGTCCTGCGTGGCTACGGGCCTGATTCGATTGTACGTGGCCAAGCTAGCGAGATCACCTTGATATATTTGCCGTGGGGCGTACGAATGGGGATTCCCCGAAATAGAAACCAGGACGCTGTGTGAAACCGATGAGTCCGGTTGCAAAGGACCGTTGTGATTGCATGCGTAAAAAGATTGACCAGATGCAAGAGAAACAAACGTGCTAGCAAGGAAAAACTGAAAACTTGCATACAAAAACACAGACTTCCGCTTTGCCATTGTTAAAAGTCTGTTTGGGACATATGCTCTACGCTCCTTCATACGACAAGCATTCCAGACAAAGTTGCTGGCGGTCCAAAATCTTCTCGTCAGCAATTAGTAATCTGAAACACGCTGCAACGAGGACAGGGTTGTCGTTGATGCCAGGCACAACTTCCTGCTTGCTATTAGTCAATCGCACGTTCTGCAGTCAGTTATTGCACACTGTTGTGTTCTCTACGGAAAATTAGTCATCAACAGTTCGGAGACCTGTGAAGACACGAAACTCAAGACAACAGTACAAATAGAACAAGGTTGAACCTGGGCAACTAACATGGATTCCGATGCCATTGTACGACTCACATGTTGAGACCAAGCATTCGCCTATAGTATTCAGTTAACCACTTTATCCCATGACAATCAAAAGGATTTAGCATCCGTGTAAAATGCAATAGACAGGCAACACAAGTTACCAGGATAAAAAATAATGATACCCATAGTACGAGTAGTCTCCAGGTAAACAATTGTTTTGCCGAGCTCAGAATCTAAAAAAAGAGTCGCAAGCACATTTCACGGAAAGTCGAAAAGTTGATATAGGTTTGGGAATTGTTGGTGAAGTTTTCTGGAAATTTTCTCAATTCGGGCGTGCCGTGGTAATTAATGGAATCTAGCGATCATCCTTATTTTCAGTCAAGGCTGAAAGTTTGATTGGAATTTGGGAAACCACTGGGAAAACTTGTTGCCCTCTCGTTGGTTTGTTTTACAAGTTTTGTTTAATTATGACGGTTTGAAGATGCATTTACAAACGCGTGGCCCCCTTCATTACCTCTTCAACAACAAAACTTGATAAAGCGGCTCACTTTACGAATGAACACTGACACGAATCACTCAGGCCCAATGGCGCAGGACAAAAGACATTATGTCCACCCTTGTCCAAAATTTGGGGGTGAATGTCCCTTCCGTACACCCTGAAACTCTGTCCCTGGTGTGTTCCTTATTGCTGCCATGTATGCTTGAGTCTATTGCGTTGCGTGTGGGAGTGAGGACGTTATACAGTAAAATTTAACGGAGTAGACATGCCGCCAGCAAATTGGTATTCGTAGATCTTAGACAAACCCGTGCGTGTATACACCAACTTGGACAAGCCGTAGTTTGATAGCCCACAAAGAAGATTTTGCAGAGGGCAGTAGCAACGTGGAAACCAAATCCGACGAGGAAGCTATTGCAAGAAACGTTGCTGTAATCTCACTGACAACGCAGATTTTTAAAACAAACTTCTCACAGGAACATAAAATTTTTGTAAACCTTGAATAGTTCTTTAGTGCTGTGGTGAAGATTTCTGTCTCGCAACTGCAATGCTTCAGTTCCCAGTACGCAGCATACTCAAGTGGCTCCGGCTAAAATACCATGCGTGGCTTTCCACGGCGAGTCAGCTCTTCTCCCATGAAACGAGAAAGAACAAATTCTATCGGCAGACCAATACAGTGGCGTAGCCAGCCCAGAAATTTTGGGGGGGCAAAATGTTTGATTTTGGGCGAATAACACTATTTTGTTTGGAAAAACGCCTCTCAAAGCACAAAATGACTATATTTTCTAAAAATTTCGGGCGGGCATGGCCCCTTTGGCCCCCCTGGCTACGCCTATGGACCAATATTCCCTTTTGTGCCCAAGATCATGCTCAAACTGCAATTGCGAATGGATCAATGAATGCATTGCGCCACTAGTAGCGCATTTCAATATCACGATAAGATTGAACACTGCAACGTCAATAAACGCTGCAATGCTAGGAAAAGCAAAGACCAAAAGTAAAACTTGTTAGATTTCAAATAGGGTCTTCCATTGTACCTGCGGTTGGTATCAGCTACAATGAAAAAACTGCATAGGAATTCTAGGTAATCTTTTCCTAATAATGAACACTGTCACACATAAATTTCAACTTTAAAACTGCTGATCACTTCATGTATTCAAACAACAACGCATGCAAGTCCGAAATGATTACTGCTTTCACATGGTACGAATATTTTGAGCTAAAAAAAGCAACCCTTCTGAATTTTGAAGGTGCGTGGCACGCTGAAAATTTTTTGAAGTCGGTATAAAATGACCAGGTTTTTGCTCCCCGTCTCGTAGGGCGAATTTCCCAGTAATGCCCCAGTGATCTGGCTCCGGCTGCAACCGAACAATGCTTAAAGAAGTCTTCGCAAAGTTCTTTTGTTTTTGAAAAGTCTAAATTTTTTGCGATCTAGACCTTATGTTTTTGCAAACCCTTTCAATTTTTGCGAAGCCTTTGGAAATATCAGGTGCTTTGCCCTTGCTGAAAGCTTCGCCTACTCCAATTTTTCTGCTGTCTGAAGCCTTGATTGTGACGAATGTTTGAATTCAGGATACCAGACTCATTTCGATTTTTGCAAACGTGCCCGAAGCGACGTGCTTTCGCAAAAATATAAGTTAGCTTGAAGCCAAGGAACCTCGCTAGCAGTTAGACCGCACCGGCTCAAAAATCCTTGCTTTAACTAGTAACGCTATCGTCGCTTTCACATCCGACGCAATGCATTTGCAAGAACAAACTACTCTGTTTTGTTACCCATTAAGATGGCATCAACAATTATGAAAGTTGAACCAAGGTGCAGTATCGTCTCAAGAAGGGAGAGAGTGGAGAGGAAAAGCTGTATTTGTATCTCAGAAGCTATCTGCCAATGCATTGCAAACTAGGCAATTGCCACCGTGCAGGCTGCTCTAAAAACAACATGAGATACCGCTGTCTTTGCTAGACTTTGCTTAGTACATTGTCTCCAGGCAAACACGCACATGTGGCTAACGGCAACACCTTATCCATTCCTAATAAATCTGTCTTTGTATATATATAACAGCTGCGTGTGCAACAAAAACGGCCTAGAGTAAATCTAAAAAGTCAGAAACATCGACACAGTGACGTGTCCCAAGCTGCAGCAGAGCGTAGTGTTAGCACAACGTCAAGACAATGCCGAGAAAATCACGGGTTTGCAGCCCGCGCCCGCCGCCCAAGCGGAACAGACGCCGGATGTCGTGCCGGCTAGTTGTCGATTCCACATTTTGCTGACACCGCCTGCGTCGACTTTACGAGCGACCTGTACTTAGTGTCACAGTTAAACACAAGGAGACTTGCAGCACTAACGGCATGTGAAACGTACTAGAATCTGACTGTGGCCAGCTTTGTCGCCAAGAAAGTGATCGTTTTCGGCAAGTTAGTCGAGATGTTTGCGGGCACCTGCAAGTCAGCCACCGTGACAGTCTGCTCGTCGGCGCATATTGCACGGCTTGTCCAACGTAGCGTGGTTTGACCCTGAAGTGGATGTGCTTCCTTTAAGTGCCAACATTGGTCCGCGTTTACTCAGCTATGAATAGAAATGAGCGACCAAGCTCACATGTTCGTGTGTCTGCTAAGGCAGGGGTCCGCAAATACTTTTTGGCGTGACCGGAAAGATAGTTCTAAATTCTCGCGACCCAAAAAATTTTCGTGAGCATATATTTTGTGGAAAATAATTTATAGTAAATATCAATTTTAAGACTGTTGGTGATAGTAGCAATTTTCCTGCGCAAAATTGCATGAAACTTAGCACACAAAACAGTAAATGATTTGCATTTATACAGTCTAATGAGAATGCCAAATTTAAAATGTAAATTTAATTTTTTTCGCGACCCAGTGTGGAAATGGGTCGCGACGCACTATTTGCGGAACCCTGTGCTAAGGTTTTAGACTTTCTTCCTTATCACAACTGCTGCAAATGTAATGGAAAACTAAGTAATCCATTATGGTGGTCCATTTGGACCATGTAAATATTTTTATACTTTAGAAAAATCCTCGTAAAATTTTTTCACACAATCTTTCACTTTTGAAAAAGAATGTAATGGTGGTTTTCTGCTAGTTTATGAAAACTCAGACGGCCGCTTGCAATCAGTAGCGTCAAAAAGGGTGTGTGAAACTCGGGAAACAGTGGTGGATCCAAAAATTTGGGGGTCCGAGGCAAGATTTTGAGGTGGGTCTTTTAAAAGAAGTAGGCACTCAGGCTACTTGACAAATCACTGCAATAATGAAACTTACGTGTACATACATCGCATGGTATGCACGTTTCATATCCTACCATCTGAAGCTACTTGTGCATATACCGTAATCAGTAGTGTCAAAAACGGTGATACTTGGAATCACAGAATGCTACTTCGAAACGTGGTATAGATTTTTTCTGTCTATCTGCAACGATGCTATTAACCTTGGCGTTTTAGATTGTTAGGATTTGACTTAACAACGCCCTCCCCTTTGTGCCACAATCAGCCAAAAAACACATTTTTTGTTGCACACACTAAAAATAATGTGTGCTCAAACGGCCTTGACTCTTTCTTTCCTTCTTTGTGTGCTCCAATTGGATATTTTTTCTTTAACTGAGGAATAATTGCAAAAAGATCACATTTGCAATGCTTCTTGCAAATCTCTTGTAGAGCTGAAGGCTTACTTTGGGAAACGTAGTACATTGATAATAATATGTTTAAACCTGAATGCATTTGAGCACTGCTAAGAAGTAACATTGACAATCGACCTATATACCTGTATGTATTAATAATGACAAAAGTTCATCTACATTTTAAGAAAAGAGTGGCCCCACGGCATTTCAAAAACCGGATGCCCGAGCAGAAGCGTAGCCAGAAAAATAATTTGGGTGAGAGAATTGCCAACTCCAGCAAATAATTGGATTTACGCGTTCATGACAGTTTTTCTCAAAAGTTCAATAATTGTCGTGCAAAATTTGGGGTAGCGACCGCAAATTTCGCCTTCTGATCACGCCCTTGAGACCGAGGCAAGTGATTCATTTGCCTCATCCTAAATCCACCACTGCCGGGAAACAAAGATAAATTTTTTTGGCGAAGATCATGTGTTAAGGGCACGCTTAACTCAACGTGTTACACATTTGGTTAAAATGTTACTGGTAGCGGGAAATGTTTTTTCCAAGAAAATTTGGGCAAGGTTTCTTTAAAAATTTCTGAACTGCTCCAAAAGCTTTATACTTTCGCGAAACTTTCCGAAAAGTTGGATGTACGGCCTTTTTTTAGCCGTTTTCGCAGTTTCGTTCCCCGTATTGCTATGAAACTCCCTAAACTTTGCCGTCAAATGTGCTGCTTTGGGACACCACTGGTCGTAATTGTATCTGCAGCGTCATCGAAAAAGAATATCAATTTCAGTTGTCATGCCTGGTTTAGAAACACAGCGCATAGAACATTAAAAAATACTAGAGAATGCACTCGCCACAAACTTGGCATTGACTGCAAATAATTATGAAAATACAATTTTTCTGTAACAGCAAAAAGTTTGTCAGTTTAAAAGTTTTTGTCAAATTTTGCCAGTGTACTTCCTTTCCTTGTTGAAGTCATACTCAGCTTCATGAAAATGTATGGCTCCATGCCGCGTACCTCTCTCATGTAATTGTCACAAACCTTCCTATTTTGAATATTACCTACTTGTCATAAACCTTTGTAGTTTGGACGTACGTTGCCGCACCAACGTAAGTATTATTCCAAAACTCAACCGCATCGCGTTCGCCCACATTCTGGAGAGCTCCGCTGCATCCATGTTGCCTCGCGTAGTGAACAAGCGATATCGGTCGGACTCTTCCGGCGCCACAAACCATCATCACACTTTGCCAACGATACCAATGATTGGCGAAACACTTCCCGTTACGTACTGCACGAGACAAATTCATTTACGCATTTACGAGCATTGCCAGAATTTTGTGCAAAGCGCTGACCTGGTTAATTGTGCGTCAAATGCTGTCGCAATGTTTTTCCTAAAGTTTTGGCCAAATAGAATCAGATTATCTCGACAACAAGTTTCATCGTACTCGAACTGTTAAAGATTTTTTACAACAGCACTGGTAGGTTTGCAGTACTGGAAAAACACTGAATCCTTCTTCGAACGGTTTCGCTCAACAGACAAATTATTTCTAAACACATCAAATTGCTTTATGGTTTGATATTCTCACACTATACGACTCGGTCACCTATTGTGCAACACAAGAATTAGATCGTCGTACGAATTTGTAGCAGGCATGATAGTAGTGACGCGGGAAAACTGATGCTAAGGACATGTAGCATTCGTGATACTTTTTCAGAGTGCTGAAAGTTTACTTATCTTCTTCATAGTTGTCTTTGCAGCGCTTCAAAAGCTTTCATATGCCCTCCACCTTCACAAAATATAATTACACCGAATCTCTTAAATACAAACGCTACCTATACAGTCAACGGATTTTGCTCATTCTATCAAACTGCAAGTACTCTTCATTTCCCGGGTTTGGCATTATTACTGTTAGAATGGCCGTTAAGCTTTTTATATTTTTAACCAGTGCAGACTGATCTTCACCTTCGAAGCAATTCGTCAAGCATGTCCTTGGCCACGCAGTTATTTTTCAGCCCTGGTTGGAAACTTCCGAAAGTTCGAGTGCTACAGATTGAAACATGTGATTTACACCCTGCTTAAAAATTAAATGTTCAATCGAGTGAATATATCACTATTCAGGCAAGAAGAAGTACACGTTTTTTGAGTGTGCGTGTAATGGAATTGATAGTTTTTCCACGACTTTAATTTGCCGCCTTTCTTTAAATTACATATTCCTAGTTTAGTCCCTTTATTTCCGCCTTAGAGTATTTTTTATTTCCGTTACAGTACTTGTGCTTCCGCGATAGCGTGACTTCTTTACGTCCCTGGTGGACCAGCCCGTGGACTGGTGTTTACGTGCATCCGCTTCGGTGCTGGTAGGTCTGGAGTTCGACTCTCAGCCAGGTCTTACCAAGACCTTGTAAATTGGTATTGTAGACAGTGTTCCCTCTAAGAAAATTCGACACTGAGCAAATTTTTGTCTTGTTGCGCACTAAGCGCATGCAACTGCGCAACCATGCAGACACACAAACAGTGAAGCTTTCCCAACGTTAAAAGGACTATGCGATACATGTACACCGTATTAAATTATTAGAATGTTGGGAGTGCGCGAGAATGAGATAGCACTGCGCAAATGGTCTGGTGGTGCAACTGCGCAGTTGCGCACCTTAGAGGGAACACGGATTGTAGACTTTTTAACAGGCGCACGGTGTACGGAAGATCTGCGGGGACTGTCGAGAACTCCGAAAAAGTGTAAAACGATACCAGACCTTGTAAAACTCAGTTTGTCACTTCAAGAACGCTATTGTCATAAGATGTCATAAAACCACTATCTCAAACAAACGTTCCTTGTGCTTCTGGTGCTAGATTCGTGGTGCGTTTAAGTTGCATTTGATTATGTTTCAGATTGACCGGAAAGGGTCTTTTCTCTTTTGTATTAAATTTATCGTCTTAATGTCCATCTCGTGACACTGAGCAAAGCCTTCACATAGGAAGCATTAGCAATTAATTAATCTATCCAGAAAAGCTAAGCTAGAGGAAGGATGATAAATGCAGTTCGCCACTGCTACGTAAGCCAGGGGTACCAATCAGAAAGACGGCTTACGTAACAAGAATCATAAACATTCTTTGAGGGTCTCTACTTCTTTCCATTGTTGCAAAGTTCAGCTAATCAAAGATACGGAAGTCATCATTTGTCAAGTACTCCGATGAATAAGTTTTCAGGCGAGAGAAAACGTCATGAACAGACAGTGCCAGAGATCATAATCAGCGTTGCAAACGGCGTGACAGCTCCGGTCACGAAGGATATCTGCAGCGCTTGTGGCAAGAATGAAGAGTCAATCCAAAGGAAAAAAAACAAGGGTATTGTGGTATTTTACGGGCGCTTCGTTCCTGAACAAAGCTGCTTTTTTGGATCGAAAAATCGAAATCCGCTTCAAGTACGCTAAACATGGCAGATAGCCTCTGTCGCATTGTAAACAATTTAACACTTCTCTACATCGGTTCAAATTGACCGAAAAACTCACTTCGAATAGATAAATACCCACGATGGTTTGGCCACGTGACTAGAATGTTCCAGAAAAGATTGCCGGGTGCTGCTGGCTACACAGACCCACGGCCACGGGAAGGTGGTCCAGGGAGATCGACCAACAGCAACAACAATTTTAATTTTCGGCCTTAACGCAAGTACACTTGTCAATACAGACACAGTAAGGCCGGGAGGCGGCGAAAAGGCACTCAGGTCATCCCGTCTGCCACCATCCAATCACTTGTTGTCAAGCACCCTAAACGAACACCCTCACTAGCCCTGCGCTAACCAGCAGAAGCGAAAGCAAAGAACAGAACATTGCTTTAACCTTACTCAGTCATACTTGTATAATCCAAAAGATGAGCAAGACCAACAAATAATGGATACGATCCACATGCAAGATAAGTTTCAAGCAAACGTTGCAAGGTAACATCACTAAACTATACTTCTTGCCAGATCTTTAGACCCCAATAAACTATTGATTTTTTCCCCGTTTCCGTTCTAATTTTCGGTAATACATAGTTGCCTTTATTGGATTGTCTGGTGTTATAGTTGTGTGTCCAATTTATTCGATCAAATTTTTTGAAATATAGTCCGGCAAGTGCTCATTGTTTTCTATGTTATGCATGACTTTAGCGATTTCCAATTTTGAAAACATCGTTTAGCGTCGATAGGTTTAATTTGTGGAACAACCGCATCGAACAAGCTTTAGTATGACTAAACGTCATAATGACTAATCGTCATAATGACTGAACATCATAATGACTAAACGTCATAATACATACCATACGCTTCTGAAGTTTGATTAAAGGATCTAAGACAGACTTAGCAGCACATCTCAAACTGGTTATACAATATTGAATATGCGGATAAAGTAATGCAAAATACACTTTTTTAATCATTTGTGATTTGGAATATTTTCTGATCTGGGACAATGCCCAACAACCATTCGGTAACTTACGGGAAACGTCTGCAATATGTTGCTTCCAAGTTAAGGAATCATCTAACATCACCCCTAAATACCTGATACACTATTTTTGAGATATTTCATGTCCTCCGATGTTTATACCGATGTTTATACAAAAGTTTTTCTTTATACGAAAGAACAAGGACCAGGCAGTGTAATTGCATTCTCTGACTTGGCTTGGTCCTGTCTTGATGTGGAGACAGCGAAGCTATCAGAGGTTACTGAAATCCGTGAGGTATTTCGAGACCTCCTAGGGCTACTTCCCCCCACGATACTCCGGCACGTTTCAAGCTCAGGAGTTTCGTAAAAATATGGAAAGAGGTTGTAAAATGAGGGAATGAATGAATGAAATGCAGAACTTTGAGTGTGATGCCCTTCGACGCAGGAAACAAATATTTTCCACAATTTTATACGAAATGTAGTAGTTAACACTTTCATACCAAACATTACGCTGTGTCCAACTTATTTTTGAAGGGATTTACTGTCCGGATCCAATCCAAATCCAAAAAGATTCGTTATAGTCCAGATCCAGTCCAATCCAAGTCTTGTGCAATGCTCGTATCTGCAACACGGCGGTTGTCTATAGAAATCAAAAATGAAAGTAACGAACCATATTACTTCCGATAGTACTTTGTTTACATCAACTACGTTTGTATAGCGTTCACAAAAAAAGATACATACAGATAACAGTTATAACTAAATCAGGGGCGTGGGGGCAAACGAGCATTTGCCTCCTTTGTAATTGCTGCAGTTACCACCACATCTGCATTCCATCTGGTGTCTGAAGGTGACTTCAACGATTTTTCATTTCTAATGCAATCTTTGAGAATTCTTCATCTGCTAGCTGAGACCAAAAACAACGTGCAGAGCAGCTTTACAGTGGAATAGAAATCTACTGCAACTTGACAGCAATCCATGATAGCACTTCGTCCTACTAAATTCAGTGAATGAGCTGCACAGGATGCATATATGGCGAACTGATTTGCATCTAAAAGCTTTAGCTGCATGCCACTGTAACGTCCAGACATGTTGGCAGTATTGTACAACTGTCCTCTGCATTTAGTAAAATCCAATTTATTACAACTATCACATAAGTACTTCAAACCAGCTGTGCCATACCTTCACCTGTGGGGTTTCGTAATTCCAAGAATGTGATAAATCTTTCAACTGGTTGTCCACCATCTCGCAAGTATCTGAGTGCAATGTCAGCTGGTCAACATGCGGAAAATCAGGTGTTAAACCCACCGACAAACTGAAGGGTGCACCTTACAACCGAAGTTGATTTTTTTTATTTTGCGGCAACTATTGTCTGTCAGGGCCCAAGAATTGTGCGAAAACAGGCGGCTTTAGTTAATTTCTTTGCTTTGCGCGAATTTTAAATGTCGGTACAGGTGTTTGATGAGTTTATCCGAACAAAGCAAAAGCATTTTGCGCTGACCGTTGCGCTAAGCTCAAGGAAAACGTCGATAGTCATTCTTGACCTGGGCCAACCTTTTGCGCACAACGTTGGGCAATCGCCGACATGACTTCTCACACGACCTGAGGTCGCACGTCATCAATCACGCAAAACGCAGGTTTATATTTGCAGCTATTTTGATCATGCGCAGTCAACCTCTTTTGAAAAAAAAAATGAAGTACTACCTCGCCAATGTTGCTGTAGCAATCACAGAAACCAGTAGACCGATCTCGTTGCAGACATGTGAGCTAACCCATTGCCAAATACCCACCATGGGCATTGTAACGTTTCAAAACCTAGAAGGGATTGAAAAAGTTATTTCAGTTAGTTGCTTTTTTTTAGCGGCCTATTCCTACCTACAAAAAGGCCTCAGCGTATTTCTTCGATAGACCTGGAATGGATGCAGCATTATTCGTTTAGGTCTAAGACAAATATACAGCGGATACAGCTTGACTGATAGCAGTTATTGCGATAGTGGCACGCGATTTTGCAAACACAGCGAAAAAAGCCTTATTACTCTTTCGTCAGATGAAAACGATTATTCGAGCAATGATACCACAGTTTCGCATCGGCTTTTGGTTGTTGCGTCCGGTGGCGATTCTTGAATTGAAAACGTGGGTGACACTTCGGGGCCAAGGAAAATGTAGGGGGGCAACATAAATGTCTATTCTGCATGGCGATTTTCCGTTATTTTCCAAAGTAATTTGCTAAGATTAACCCTATCAAACCCAACATAGGCTTGTGAATATCGTTAAATACGATCTAGCGTTATTATTCACTAGAGACATCTAAACGCCACTAGCCGCAATCACACACTTGTAATGCTATGTCGAATATTCTGTGCTAACCGTGCAACTTCCACAGCACTACACATTTGAATCGAAACATCCAGTGCCAGATTAACAATAGTAGCGAATGTAGCAATTGCTACGGGCCCCGCGCTTTTGGGGGCCCCGCGGTTTTCTGAAATAAATCTTATCCATTACATTACACATAAGATTTTTTTCAGTCTAAGAAGTAAGTATTTTGCCAAATTTGCCATAAGTAATAAGCGAAGGTTTTCAGTTGAACGCTGTCTAAGTCCAGAAATTCTTGTTTGATTCTTTTTGTACAGTTGCGTAGCAAAAGGCATATTGCGGTCAGCAGTTTTGCCATTTTAGCTGATTTGCTGCAAAATCGAGCAGGATTTTCTCACTGTTAGCTATGAAATTTTCAATCTAGCAGTTAGCTGATTTCTAGCAGGATTTTACCAACCGTTTGGTAGGTTTAGCAGGCAACAAATTCCTGATCAAAAACTTGTTTCAACAGTTTTTCAAGATGAAAACGTTTACACTTTCTTCATCGTAAAATATACTTATCTTTATTACGTGTTTAAATGAGTACCACCAAGACAAAACACAACCAGCTGCCTGCAATTATTTGGAATTTTTATTATGATTCAAAGAAGCTGCTTCAAGCAGATAATTCTATCATAATAACAAGTAATTAGATGGCTTGGTGGAGAATAAATGATTTTCTTGTGTGCTTAGTGAGCCCGTTAGGTTAAAAGACAACATTGGTACAAGATGTTTTATCTCACGGAACGATATTTCCAAGTGGTTCAGTTACACTAGCAAGTACTATTGTCTGGTAAAAAACTTCCTGGTAAACCAAAGCTGCCAAAATTTCGGCATATATACAGGGACGCATTTAGGCAGCGCGGGGCCCTAGGCCATCTTAGTTTTGGGGTCCCAAGCAGGTATGACGACCTATTTGGCCGTTTGTCTGAAAAGCGTAAAAGTGTCCCCTCAAATATATATCTTTTGTTGTGCTGACTTTGGTTATACATTTGCCTTAGATTTCCAACAGAACTTAAAGGCTTTCCTATATTCGTCTAAAGAGCAAATGGCATTGCGAGCTTTTCTTAGAATTTATAGCTTTTTCGTGCAACTCAGAAGTTCTTTTCGTTAAATTTCCGTGATTTCTAGCGTTTTTTGTAGGTTTGTTTTCGGATGTATAGGCCTATACATATTCATGCGGGACCGTGTTGCGCAGGGACATAACGAGAAGGGGCAACGGGGCATGATTCCCCGAGCGCCAAATTACTATGGGGGCGCCAAATCACTGTGGGAGGCGCCTGATGCCCGCGGGGGGCTCCGAAGAGTCCCAACAATGTCACAAGTACTTTCTTCGATACAGTACATTTGCTTCCGAAAGAGCTCAGGTTCGAACATGGGGCACCAAACTTACTTCTTGCCACGAGCGCCATCTAATCTAGTTACGCCCCTGGTGTTGGCGCCCTCGAAAATATCGTCTAGCTGTCGATCTGATTACCTGTACGAAAACTCATATTTTATAGTAATAGTAACCACATATTTTATGAAACAAACAAGCACAATCCAGTTAGTGGACACAGAGCTTGTTTATGGCGGTTGGAAGTTGTCATTTTCCAAACAATACAAAATATAGTATGTTAATCCTCTATGCCAGGGCTTATCAAATTTTTTGTTCTGCGGCCCCATTTTAAAAAAGGTGTTTCAATGCCGCCCTCTTGATGAATAGCCTAGATGTTAATGATACACGTAAACGTCCCATTACAAATCTCAAGACGCACTTTTGTCAATGGCGGAATCCTACAAATGCACACAATCCACGAAAGTAACTACACAGTTATAAAACTACCACGTAATGGAAACAGTAAGGCGAAAATTAATTAACAAAAACAATTCAGTTTCTAGAAGTTATCAAACACTGATGGGATGAATGCACTTGATAATTTTTACACAGATCAATCATTCGTAGATTGATACAAGGCAACGCAGGACAAAGGACGTTCTTAATCTTTTTCAAAATGGATCGGTTTTTGGGCTTGATGATTATGAATTTTGAGAATACCGCTTCATACAAACATCTTGTGCAAAACTTTAAGAGTTTATGAATGGCTAGATCAGAAATGACTGAGCATTCATTTTTTGTTCTTATCCAAAAATGACATAGGCTATACTCTGTTTTGAAAATTCCAGTTGCAAACGTTTGTCGTTTATCAACTCCGCAAACTCATCCTGGGCATGGCAGGTGTGTGCTCTCCTAAAGTTTCTGTTGTGTATGGTTTGTGGATCTATCTTCTCCTGAATCAAAATCAAAAGTGCTTCTGAAACTGTGCATGAAGCTTTCAACTTTAGTTCGAAACTACTCAGTGTGCTCTCAAAGCAGTTAGCCTAGCCCCTAGAGTAGACCTAGAGTCTAAACAGAAGCATGCTTTTGAGTCGGAATGAATGCAGTAAGGTCAGTATACGGTCAGTACGTTAAAACAATCATGGTGTATCAACGCATAACTTGTTGTGCCCGGTTTTTATTATCATTTGAAAGCTCAGGCAGGCATCATGGTAAACAACTGACAGCATAAAGTACGATATTGCCCCTAAAAATGAAAATGAAGTGGATATAGATTCAGTGCAGGCCTACTTTCAAGTTTCTTGTAAATTTTACAGAAACTGTTATATCTCATTTATCAAGTCAATTGGTTTCGCCACCCCAAAATTACATTTCGCTACCCCATTTGGGCTTTTGAGAAGACCTGCTCTATGAGTGCAATCAGCTCTTCATTTTGGGGGAGGGGCAGTTTTCATGAAATTTCATTCGATGACGCCATTGTGCTTATTCAACCGTGGTACAACTTTTTCGCAAACGGTCACAGATAAAGTTCTCTTCGCAACATTTCCCAAAATGAGAACTTTTCAGTTTTAATCAAAATGCAGATGGAACGATCAAGACAGGGTAAAAATTAGTAGCTTAATGCAAACATTTGTTTCCGTACTCAACTCGTGCAGTCACGGCTTTAGTGTGGCAAATGTATGGGCTACTATATGGGGCGCCGTTCGTAAAAATATTATATCTGACAGATTTAGCACAAAAACCGCTATCTCTGCGCATATTTAGCTATCTCTGGGCAGAGACAACTATGTCTGCGCGCATTTAGCTATCTCTGCACAGAGATAGCTATCTCTGCACGCAATTAGCTATCTCTGTGCAGAGATAGCTATCTCTGTGCGTATTTAGCTATCTCTGCGTAGAGATAGCTATCTCTGCGCACATTTAGTTATCTCTGCATAGAGATAGCTATCTCTGCGCACATTTAGTTATCTCTGCGCATATATAGCTAAATCTGCATGCATATATAGCGCTGAAGCATGTCGGAGGAAAAACATGGTATCCTGTCTGAAGAAAAACTTGGTGTTCTGTTTCAGTAATCCAGACAAAAGCTAGGCTACTGCAAGGCATGAATTCCTTGGCGTCATATAAAGCTAGGTTGTTTCAGGTCTAAATTATACTGGTTTGATAATAACATTGGTTTGTGCAGACGATGGGGTACAGTAAACTTGTGGTGGTGGTCTCAGTGTTAGTGCCATTTTTTGCCTAAAGTTTCAAAGAGGATCTCGTCAAGTCTGACCATTCCAACTGTTCTCACCAGGCGCAGCTCACTGCCTCTCAGCGCCTTCAAGTGCACAAGGAGAATTCTCTCACAGAAAGAGTGCGTTGAAAGCGAAGTGTTCGCTTGGAGATGAGCACCGTTTTGTAAAGAGAATAACGCTGTCATAGGAAAAGTGCACCGAAAGGAACTGCTCGGTTAGGCGTTCTGGCCCGAAAATAACGTTGGCAACGCACATCACTTTAGTAACATTATCACAGTAAACCTTACTGCTTGAAGAATCAAAGAAACGAAGGATGCATACAGTAGCCTAGCTTTTGCCAGGATCACTGAAAGAGAAGACAAAATTTTTCTTTGAAAAGGACGCATTGTACCTTATGTTTGCAGCTTGAGTTGCTTTAAATCTCGCACCATAACTTCGCATTTCAGTGCAGGAATGCTGGTTTTGTTAAGTAATAAGTAGGTATTGCAGCTTATTCCATATACGAACGTATGCATCCTTCGTTTCTTTGATTCTCGAAGCAGTAGGGCTTACTGTGATAATGCTACTAAAGTGATGTGTGTTACCAATGTTATTTTTAACTTAAAATGTAGGTGCAAAATACACTCAAAGCTACAAAAAAGCAATCATAACTGCAACAACATCAGACTGCACGTTAAAACCAAGGAATAAAACACACTCAGCCCTACAACAGCGCAGTTTGCAACTGCAAAAACTAGAGTTGCCAGATATTTTCCGTTGCTTATGGCCCAAATCCTCATACAAAATGATCAAAACGGCTGGTTTTTGAAGACGTTATGGTCAAAAATATTAAATGTTTTAGCCGTGGCAATTTCTATAATCATAGGGGCCTCAAAATATTTGGAAGGCAATATATGTTTTGCTGAAAAAGATCTGGTTTTGCCAAAGAAGCAATTTTGAAAAATAGCAGTTTCTACCATGAACTTCAAATTGGGTATCACAACTACTTGTCTTTTTTATTCTAGTGAAACTTGCAGCCATCTATTAAACACTATTCTAGACTGGGCTGCAACTAGCTGATATTATGTGGCGGCCACGTTTTTGACAGAATGATTCGACTTGAAACCCGAGTCATTTTTGCAAAATCTCTGAGCCACTGATGGGCAAACCCAATTCGTTTGCACGCAAAGAAATGAGCATTTTTTTGCTTCAGTGATTTTCACGATTGGCGCACATTTTCTGTTTTGACTGTTTAGTCGTGCTATGCTACATTTTAAACATCAAGTGTCCCCAACTTGCACAGAAGTAGACCTGAGACTTGCTTTTCACTGATGGGGAAACAGAGCACAATATATTGACACCTTATTGTGGTTTAATGTAGTATTTGCGTATCATGATCATGACAGTCGGTCTCATACTCTCACGTTGAGTCTTTCCAGTAGTAAAGTGATTTAAGCTTCTGAAATTCAAATCACATCCTAAAACTATATTACAAAATATAACGCAAATGCGATAACTCAAAATTGTTTGAATCCAATTTTCTGTGACTGTTATTAGCCTAAGCCCATGTGGCGACGTGATTACGCCACATACAACCAGTGCCGGATTAACAATAGTAGCAAATGTAGCAATTGCTACGGGCCCCGCGCTTTTGGGGGCCCCGCGGTCCGTTGTGCTAAATTTTTGTTTATTATATACAAGGGTGGATATTGGAATTTGGGCGCCCGAGCCAAACTCTCAGAAAAGGGCCTATATTTTACACACGCTATACAAAAATTTATTTAATTTTTTTTATTTTGTCTGGGAATTTGCTTCTGCGTGAAGGTCCATTTCACACTGTAAATTGTTTGACGTCATTTGATTTTAAATTGTTCTTTGTCTACACATTAGACTTGTTGAAGGTCCCCTTTTGGCATATTTGCACAGAAAATTTGTTTTAATTTGACAAACATGTGACCTGCTTCAGAGCTTATTAAATGTGCCTCTAGAGTGATTAATAAGTTTTTTACCCAAACAGTGCGAAACTCTCAAAAAGGAGGCCCGAAATGACCGCCTCCTCTAAAATCAGCCCTTGATTATACACTTATAATTTTTCAATCCAAGAAGTCACTATTTTGTTAAATTTGTTGCAAGCAATTAAGCGAAAGTTTTCAATTGAATGCTTTTATATTAGACTACTGTGATTTGAAAGTTAAAGTATTTTACAGTAGAAATCGTCTAATTCGTCATCTTATAATACGTCAATTCGCTAATTTGACACTTTTTCGTCGGTTCCGGCAGAATCCCTATCTTTCGTGTACATTTCTGTTTGTCTAATTCGCCATCGCCTAATTCATCAATTTGCTAATTCGTCAACACTTTCTATCCCTGAAAAGCGTTTTGCTCGTCTAATTCGTCATCTGCAGTTTCGCTTTAGATGTCTAAGCAGCTAGTACGTGTGGGAATTCAAACAAATTAAGGATCTTTATCTGAGAATTGTTGCACCTTGCAATTTGTTGAATTTATACACGAGGTGCGAAGCGCGACCCGACACCCCAGTGAGAGAACGCGGATAAGTTTATTAAAGATTTAAAAGGTGCTTGATTAAATGGAGGAGTGCAGATAGAGCAGAGGAATTAACTGTTGTATTCATCCATAACGTCATAAACTTGTATATTACTGCAAATAAGAGCATAATGTATGCACACGAGTTACTTTGATAAAGTATACGAGCTTCTATGATAGAGTTTTCACCTGTTTGCATAATACGTCGTTTTTTTCTAATCCCCTTGAGGTGACGAATTAGGCAAATTCTACTGTATTTGCAATACTATGGAACCACTCAAGCAATGTGACGAATTTGCAGCAATGTCCAGATATTGCTTGACTGCATTGCTATGAATGGCATTTTCAAAAAATATTATTACATCACATTCACCTGTTCTATAAGTTGCGTTACTTTTTGGTGCTTTCAAAGTGACTTGGCCAGTGACGCCAAATTTGGGGTTTTGTCCCTAGAACTGGGTTTTCAATGCCTTGGTGAGTTTCTGGGTGTTTCTTCTGAAGATCTCGGTTTTTTAGGATTTTATTGCTTACCGGTGATTGAAGATAGGGTATGACTTATTGCAGTTCTTATTTCCAGCCCCACTTTCTTTATCTTGCTTAATCAAGGTACCTCACTCTTCAGTATAACTGATGGACAAGCAATTGACACCATGTAAGCTGTAAATATTAGCTAGGTGCAATGAGTTCAAGTGGCAGACATACTAATGAATCAAGCCCAAAGAAAAAAATTAAGTGGTACACCCACAATTTTCAAGGCAAAGTGGTTGAGAGATCCAGAGCTCAAAGGTTAGCTGCAGACGAACACTGGCAATGAAAATTTGATCATTGTAAATGCTGCCAGATCACCGTCAGAAATGCAAACAACTCCATGTTACTGCGATATAATAATTCGGACAAACACAAAAGTTCGTAAGCAACGTTACACTATATATTCACTAGCATGTTTCGTGATTACAGATGCCCAGGTTGGGTAGTTAATTGAAAGACTCACTTAATTTTGTGTCTATCTGGAATTTTTGTTCAAATCTGGGTTTTTGGGTGAACCTATGAGATTTTCCAAAAAATCTCATTGGCAGCCTTGGATTTGGCATCTAGTCACTGGCCATTGGGTAGTGTACTTGTACTCATCTTTTACAAATGTAGGAAATGATTTGCACATTTATTTAACTCTCATGCTTACCAACTGCAGTGGAGAACGGTCGTTTTCTAAACTTAAGATGGTAGAATGAACAAAGTAACACCATTAGACAAAACAAGCTGAACAGCATGATTCTAAAGAGTATAGAGCAGGAACTTCTATGTGATATAGACGCCAGATACCACCAGTATCATTAACAAATTTTCCAAGGAAAAATATAGAAAATGCAATCTTAAGCAGTAGGTTTGCTGCTCTTGACAATCTACTTCGAAACGTATGCTATGTGACTACACTGTCTAAATATAGCGATGATCAAATTTGTTGATTAGTCTGGAAGTATTAAGTACTGTTTCTGTGCTGTATTTGTGAATCGTACAGTAATATACGTATGTAGGTCACCTTTTGGTAAAAAAGATGTGTAGCCCATGTCCACCAGTTGCTATTTAGAACCAGGTTTTTCGCACTTACGAAATTCAGTAGGCTACGCTTAATGGTAGTCACATGAACGTCCACAGAATATGTGATTTAACAGTTGTTCATTTGTTCATGTGTATATTTTACTTAGGGCCCCGCGCTGTTAATATGCTACGGGCCCCACGTTACCTTAATCCGGCACTGCATACAACGTTATATTCGCAGCAGCAATAGAAGCGTGAACCTACTCAAATGGGTAATCTCAATTGCTATTATGTTGAGGGTTGTCGATTCGACTCTTTGTTTGGTTGTCTCAGGGCGACACAGCACAATGGCTGCAAAAATAGGTCCCAACGTGTCGGTGGATGACATCCATTGTTAACCTGCAGTCCTGCAGTTACTCACCTAATAGCAATTGAGATTAGCCATTTGACTAGATTCACTTTTCTATTGCTGATATGAATTCAACGATATATGTTGCATAATCACGTCGCCACATGGGCTTATGCTAATAACAGGGAAAGGAATTTGGATTTAAACAAAATTGGGGTTTCGTGTTTGCATTATATTTTGGAATATAAGTTTTGGATTGCATTTAAATCTGAAAAACTTAGTTCACTTTGCCGCTATCAGGAAATAACTTAAGTGACAGTATGAGGCCGACTGCCATGATCACGATATGCAAATACTACATTAAACCACGATAAGGTGTCAATATATTGTGCCCTGCTGGCCCCTCAATGAAAAGCAGTCTCAGTGCAAGTTTACCTCAATGCAAGTTGCGGACACTTTATCTTTGAAATGTAGAATAGCATGACCAAACAGTCAAAACAGAAAATTTGCACCAATCTTCATCATCACTGAAGAAAAAAGTGCTCATTTCTTTGTGTGCAAACGAACTGGGTTTGTCCATCAGAGGCTCAAAGCTTTTGAAAAAATGACTCTGACTTGAGTCTCGAGTCATTGATTGTGACTCAAGTCGAGTCATATTCTATGAAAAACGTGACCCGAGTTGAGTCACCACGTTTCTCAACGTGACTCGAGTCCCGCTACCATTGGGGTTTTTCACAAAGAAGACCTTGTATTTCATGCCTTGATGGTTTTCTTTGAAAGAAGCCTGCTGCAAAATTGTATTTTCAACTAATTTTGTTTTACCGAAGCTCGCATCCACTAGTAAAGTGCAGCTGCCAGAGGTGTACGGAGTTTGAAATTTTTGACTCCGACTCCGCTCCTGCTTCGGCTGAATATACTCCGACCAGGCGCATAGCCAGAGACTTTGATGGGGGGGGGGGGCAAACAACAACCAAGTCTCAACATTTAAATATATAATGCCCCTTGTTTTTAAAGCATCATCCATAAAATGTGCCCTTTCTGGAACTTCTTTTTCTGACTGAATGGTTCTGTTCAGATTTAAGCCGGTAAATAGAAAGTTTGCTCTCATCGAATTGACGAGTTTTGAAGGTTTGTTTTCAGTTAATTTCGAGTTTCTACTCTGAATGAAAGCCACAATTTGCTCGTAAAATTTCTTGCGAAAGCGCTTGTGAAAATCTTGCTGCTTTCAGTGCAAGATCTGCAGTATGCTTTTACCAGCCAATATTGCAGTTGAGCAAGGAGTCATCGTGTCCGTCATTGTGATTGCGCTTTTTATATTTACACGCTTCTGATGTAGGCCTACACCAACACATGTTGAATCGAAACCGATTAGCGACTTTGCTCTAAGTCTCCAAACATCTTTGCCCGAGGGCCACACACGCTCTTGCACAACAGTTCGAGGGCCGGACATCTTACGTATATTTCTAGATATGCTGCAGTATACCAAATAAACAAATTTTTCGTAAATATATTAGTTTTTCATTATCCACACAATACCTTTGTGGCTGGTGCAGGGGCGTAACGAGGGGGACAAGGGGGGAGCGCCAAATTTGCTTCTTGCCCCTGGCGCCCCGTAACCTCGTTACACCCCTGGGCTGGCGAAACAGCTTCGCGGGCCGTAGTTTGGAACCCTTGCTCTAAGACACCGTTTCCAGAAGTAGGTCTACAAAACTTGCGCACTTGTAAACTGAGATGTGGATCTTGTTCAGTTCTTGAACGACTGGTTGACGTATGCAACTGATTAATGTAAACGCTAAGAGCCCTCAACGGGTTTGAAAGATATTTGGATTTTATCTCATTAAACGCTATGAAATGCGACTGCGCTAGCATTTCTGTACGCTGCTTGCACCAAGGCTGCTTGCCATAAACGATTAGGTATTTACCTATCTAGCTTTTCAGAGTTGACAATAAATTTCACAAATATTGTAAAAACAATTTTTTTGATTTGGGAAAGTTGTACATGCCCCCTAAACAAACTGGCGAATGTTTGACCCACGCAGTGCACGCAAAGTGTGAAAACGGTTGTGTATTCTCAAAAACGAAGCCACAATCGATTATTACCACGACTCTGCAAAAGGTTAGAAATAGGCCTAGGCTACTTGTCGCCACAGCTTAACACAACGGTTGGTTAATTGATCTAACCTAGTTATTTCCAAAGTATGGATCAAAACCCAAAGAAAGGTCATAAAATGGGTCGCACAGAGACGATCCAAACAGGAGTTGTAGATTTTCAATGTTAACACTATTTGTCTGTTTCTGTCTGTAGCATACAGCGGCGTACGCAGAAAATTTCCGAGGGGGGGAAAAACATAGGCGTAGCCAGGGGGGG
>Ga0210059_1000783_pt1 | contig 43765 bp, 27 predicted proteins | sample Ectturendosymbi2_FD_188042 | JGI IMG/M metagenome (GOLD analysis project Ga0210059, IMG submission 188042) | Ecteinascidia turbinata endosymbiont from Florida, USA - Sample 2 (SPAdes) (version 2) | ecosystem: Host-associated > Tunicates > Ascidians > Unclassified | place: Key West, Florida... | reverse complement strand
GGAAACAGCGACCGACTGCGGTTATGTAGGTTTGCAGGCCATCATGTCGACGGTCGGACTGTTCGCAAACAAGTACATCACGTTGAATCACGAATGGAATATTACTGGGAATTACGCAGTAAGAATGCACAAAACATTAAAGCACTAATGTGTCCACTATCTAGGTAATATTACTCATTACCCACAATTCGTTTCTTTGCTACTTGAATTTATGCTTTAACATGTTCTCTATTGTTTTTCCGTAACTGTGGTTAATATGGTTTGTTGATATTTTTTTACTCATTAAGTCTCAAGGTTACCTCTTCAGAACAGGTTTGCTTTGCATGTGGAAAGCTTTGACAAGATTATGCAGGACATCTGCTCGTCCAAACGCACTAAATACACACAGAATAAACAGAAAACCAGACTTTCTTCAATAATTGGGTTTATTTGTGCCGTGTATACCGGAGACCCAAAGTAAGTGTGTCTCACTGTTGTTCAGGCCAATATAACTCATAGGCGGATCCGAGGGGGCTAAGGGGGCTGAAGCCCCCCCTAAATTTTTTCAGATACGTTTTTGATCGGTGGTTCCCGACACAGAAACGCCCATTGGGGCGCTTTTTTGTATAGCCTTTAAATAAACCATTTCTTGCATAGGGAGAGGGACGAAAATATTAAATGCAAAGCTTATTTTGCTGAATTTGGACAGTCTGAATGTGTTTATTTCACTATAATTGAAACTTCTGATCAACAAGTTTTTTAAACCTTAAATAATATGGTTCCAATGTTATAGAAAAAACAATATGGTCCCAGTGTTATACAAATACGTGTTTACATAAAGCATTTACAATACATATACGTTATATAAACCGCACGTAGACAGGCGTAGCCGTGGGGCCATGGCCTCTCCAAATTTTTGGAATATCTAGTCAGTTTGTGCTTTAAGAGTAAGTATCTCAAAAAATATACTGTTGCTCGCGTAAAATTAAACATTTTGACCCACCCAATCTTTTGGGCTGGTCATGCCACTGCGCATGTAAGTATTTAAACGCTTGTTTCATTTGGGTAAGATTGGGCTTCTTATGGACAAAAGATGAATAAGCTGCGGTCTCAGAACCGTCGCTAGAAAGTTTTCAATAGGGGGACATTGCATTTGTGCAGGGGGGCTTTACATTCTAAAAATTGACAAAAACTCCACTGATTTATAGGGTTTCATGTTTTAATTTTGGGGTTGGAACTTTGTCTGTGGGGGTTAAGCTAACTAGAGCCCTCGTAGCGACGGGACTGAGCAAACTATGGTCAAAAGTCTAATAAGCAGCAGATCATACTATTTTTTCCTACAAACTTTTATAAATGAGTGCAGCTCATTTTATTACTGTAGTTAAGCGAAGGCATCAAAATTACGTTACAACGAACTTACAATGCAGTTAAGTACAGGCTAGGTTAGAGCGCACAGTGACAGAGTAAACTCCAAAACCGCAAACTTAACCGTAAAACGTAATCTACATGTCAGGTAGGCTAAAAATGAAGCGCGTTAGATTAGCTGTAGGCTATGCTAAAGGCGACTACTCATTAACATCAGACCTGCCAGCAGGGGTGTAGCGGGATGGGAATGGCGTTCCCACACCTTTTTGGACTATAGTAACGTTACTTGAAGATTTAGATTTTTCATTTCAGTTTCTAAGTGTAGCGCCTGGAGCAGCATAAATGAATAAATGACAAGTTATCGCGAGCATAGCACCGTAGTATTAAAGTGAAACAGGAAGGTCCAGTGTGGAAATTCTTGTAGGCGAATCAGTCTTCATTTATCATTGGTGTGGGAACGGCGTTCCTACACCTCTTTTTTTAGCAATACACCCCTGCCTGCCAGCAACAATTTTTAGACAAAAGTTCAGCTCAGTCCGAAATTAGATGCTTTTTCATCGACCATCATTCTGCTGTCTCCAATAATTTTTTTCAACCTACCGTACAGCATTTCTAAAATTGCGTTACCGCGATATAGTCGCATTTCGAACAAAAAATTGAATGCATGAGAATTTGATCACTGACTCACTGCAAACTTCACGTTTCCAAATATTGTCTGATCATTTTCAATGCCCTTGGGATGCTATAAACACCTTCCAGGACAAAGTGCCAACATAATGATTGCTTTCGAGTTTTTTGGTATGTTCGTCCCTACGCGTACCCCAAGCCATTTTTTGGGGGGAGTGAAAGTTGTGTCTATTTTCGAAATAATATACCAATTTTTCGACCTTCAAGTTGTTTTCTATGGTCAGATGACTTCGATAATCAACAGCATTTTGTTTTAAATAGTTTGTGGGTATTTTTGCAAACAAATTTCGTCATTTTGACTAGACAGTCGTGATGTGCAGGAGCGCAACGAGGTTAGATGCCGCCTGGGGAAAGAAACAAGTTTGGCGCCCCCATGTTCGAACCTGAGGTCTTTCGGAAACAAATGTAACCCTACTGTTTTGAAAAAAGTGGTTATGACATTGCTGTGACTTTTTGCCCTCCCGTAGTGATTCGGCGCCCGAGAAATTGTGCCCCCTTGACCTCTCGTTACGTCTCTGGTGCTATGCAATAAAAACCGGAAACTTTTCTGAAAATAAACAAATTTTCAAGTCAGAACGTCATTAACTTCTATTCCATGAACATCTGCAATTTTCGAACACAATATTAGGCCTACGGCATAGAGCTTGCACAGACTAACAACAAAGTTTCCTGGCTGCATTTCAAGTTTCTTCGTGTAGTTTTTGTATCACTTCTGATCCTGCCACACGCGTTTTTTCAGCGTGGACCTATGTTTGTTTTGCTAATAATAAAACTTTTCCAACATTCAACAAGTTACTCTTCAAGGTTAGAGAAGTTTGAGAATAATTTATGAATTTTTTGAAGGCAGCTTCTGCTCCGGAAACGTCCCAGTAAGCCTGGGTAATGGTGAGAATGTAATTTAGCCAAAATGTGCATGGTTATTAACCGTGTTTGTTAAAAAAAAGTTACCTGAGCAGTTGGGTCTTCACTGCTATGCAGTCAGTACACATCTGGATGAACTTGTCCTTGAGCCCCCCTCAAAAAAATCCTGGATCCGCCTATGTAACTGCTCTACTTATCGGGAAAAAACAGTAAAACTTGTTGAAGAAGCGAATGAGTTGGTTACATATGCAAACTTTATAGTCCTAGCTTGATGTCTTTTTCATTGTAATTCACTTGAGTTTGGTCGAGATTGTACAACGATATTTTTGGGAAGTGAACGTTGTTAATAGCATGTTCAGCAAGATGTAACTGCAACCAAATGTTCAAATGTTGTGGTAGAAATCGCTCAGCCCTTTCTGATATAGTGTCGAACAGGGACCGAGTTTATTGGGGGGAAGGGGAAGACATGTCCCCCCAACTTTTGGACAGGGGGGACATAATATCGTTTGTCCCCCCAACATTTTGTGATGAAAAGTAATGTAGTTGTGCAAATTTCATGGTTACATTACTGTTGGAAACGTTTACCCAGCATTAAACCAGGGAATAAATGAGAAAAATGAACACTATCACTGGATTATCTGTAGACACAGTATAGGCTACAGATTTCCTACGTAAACTGAATTCTCCTGATTGTTGAAAATTGTGTTAGTTAATTTGAATTACCGAATCGGTGTGCACATGAACTTCGCTCAATCAAGAATTCCTTCGCTGTTCTGTAGCTTACAATCAGAATACGGTTGCCACCAGGCGCGTAGCTATGGGAGCAACGGGGCAATGTCACCCCTAATTCCAAAGTTTTCAGGTTAATAAAATATTTGAAGTATAAGCCAAAGAAATACTTCAGTGCCAATCAACGAAACTGCCTCAAGGAACCTATCCTACTTCAGTTTTTAGTCGAACACAAACTTGTATCTGACCTTTTGTAATCATAATCAATGACCGCAAGAAAAAACAATTGGAGTAACGCTTTTCGCAGCTGTTTCTGGCGCACCAGCTTGCTGTATCCCGCCTAATGGTTATGTAAACTTCATTTCAAGGCCATCGCAAATTCCTCTCTGATAATCATGGATGTTACAAATATAACCTATCCTTGTTTCCAGTGTCAGCGTAGCCTTAAATCAATATCGTAGATTTTTGTTATTGCACAGTTTTAAAACTAGACGCGTGAATATGGCGGTGATATAAATTTCATATGTCTTGAAGCGCAAAGTTTGGCTAAGAAGCGATTCAGTTTCAAAGTCTTCTTCATTGCGCCATAGTAACTGTCTAGCAACAATAGCACTCATTCTAGATGTTTATTTGTGATAACGTGTATTGTAGCGGTTCAATCACAATTATGTGGAGCCTTAACGTTTTCATCAATGATTTCTGTTTACCTTGCCGGCGAGTAAAAATCAGTCTTGTCAAGACATTAGACTCCGACCTACTGTTCATAAGCTCAGGGCTTCAACTTTCATCTGATGTTAATTGCCACCCTATCCTACAGTAAAATTTTTGAAATCATTTAACTGTAACGAAAAGAGTCAACGGCAAAATCTAACGTAAGTAGCAAGATGCTTTTCATTTTGCAAGAGCTGAGTGAAGTGACACTGCCATTACTTATAGATACTGAGATAACTTGCATAGGGGTGGATATTAAAATTTAGGGGCAAGCTCTCAGAAAGGGGCTCCAAAACATCGCCATTGCGAAAGGTAGATGTGGGATTACGTGGATAAACGAGTTAAATTTGTTTCACATGTCAATTTATGAACTAAATTCAAGAGCATAAGATACATACAAAAGTAACAAAAGTTTGTAAAGTTTTGCAGCTACACAATTGAAAGCTGCCTCCTATGGCACGTTTTCCCATAATTTTTGCTTTATTTTGAAAAACATATGACTTGCTTCCGAGCTTCTTTAAATGTGGCTCTAGAGTGGCAAATCACCTATTTAACTAAACAATGGTGCAAAGCTTTCAAGGGGGTACGGTATATCTGAAAAAGATGGCCCGAGGCCACTGCCTCCTCATCCTTCCCTAATATCCATCCTTGAGCTTGCAATCTGTTTTGTTGGCAAAGCGCATGTGACTAAAATGAAACAAAATTTGAATTTTTCCCATTAGGGCTTCAAATTCCGCAGATAAGTTATTGTATTTTAAAGAAGTCCGTGGCTTGTACAAATTTAATTACGTGCAGTGCTAAGCTATCTTTACATGCAGCTGAGCGCCGTCAATAAGTTTTGCAATACTGGGTTTACTATTGTCTTGACGGTTTAATTCCACCGTATATTTCGATGAAGTCAGTTAAATTTAACAAAAGTCTCATCAAACAATTTAAATGAATTCAGTTTGAAGTACCTACAAAGGTTTTACGGAATAGGTTGAACATAGCCAAATATCTTACGGATAATAAAAAATCCAAACATTTTTCAAACATGGTGAAAGACTCTAGCTCAGGGGCCGCACCAGGCTCCCGCACGGACCATGTGGGTCGCCCGCGGGCTTGTTCTGACAAAAGCATAAACAGTTTGAATTGATTATCACAATTTTTTAGCATAATTGTGTTTGTTTAAGCTCTCAGAATGAATGTGTTTTCATACTAAATGCAGTGCTAAGTGCTAGTTATCTAGATATAGCACCGTTGTATACTTGTATACACTACTAGTTGCTATACCACCACGATGGGCGTAGCCAGCATCAATTCCATAATGTGTCCCAAATTTTGGCCAGTTTTACAAAAAGGTCGTACTACGGTTGGGTGAACATGGTGACGTCATCGAAACGCAAACAATAAGGTTTGTCCCTCCCAAAGTTTTTTAGCACACTCGGTCCCTGGTGTCGAAACATTTCTGTATATACCGTGTACAGACTCCGCACACCATACAAGCATGCCCTTACTGAAATTTCTTGGACCTAAAAAGTAGACTAGATGCTATTTCACTGAACGAAGCCACCAACCTTGTGTAAAATCTGTAGCTCAGAGCTCATAAAACCTAATCAAAATCAAAAGATAAAACTTCGGCTATTCAAATTTTTTATCATTCTTATTTGACAACACCTTAAATGATTATATCTTTTAACATGCACTGTGTCTTCGTGCAACGTGTTGTTTGATCACAGCCGCTTTCTCAAAACCTGAATAACATAAACGTACACATTAAATCGATAAGTTTTTCCTGATTGTTCCCATAAATAAGCAGACTTCGATTTACTTTGTCATCCCTGTCATGGTCTCTATACATGTTACTTGAAACATACTTCGTGGAATGCTGATGTAAGAACTGCAATATTTCTTTCATGGCATTAAAAAAAATGTATATATTTTGCTTTGCAAATTGGACAATGTTTTCATCAAGTATTGTCAAACCATTGATTTCAAGAAATTTCAAAACTTGATGATGCAACTCTATAGGTTGTTAGCTTACACGGCCGTTGCAAGCCATAAAATCGTCGATGCTGGCACAAATTTATCGGTGCTTGTGTAACTGTAATGTGGCAAATTAAATTGCACTTAATTGCCCAGTAAATAAAGTTGCTACTCAAGCGGGTGTAATCGTCGTTTTAAAAAATTATAGAAATTATCGCCCACGGGTATCCCGCTGTAGCTCTCGCGAATGACCTGTGACAAACACCAGTGATGACTTGCACAATTACGTCCACGTGATGAAACGTGGCTGGAAAATGTGACGTTACATCAATCATCCCTTGTGTGATCAAGTATAACCTTTTGAACTGCAAGCTATATCATTTTTACGTATCTCCAAAACAAATCAATTTCCTATTAGCTGATAACCTTTTCAAAACGAAATTATAAGCATAGAAAGTCAACAAACGTTTCGGAGCCTTTCCTATAGATTTACTGGATGAATGGCATTTTCATAAGACGAGTCAGTTGTCTCAAGCAAAATAGCCAAAATTCTCGTAAGCAGTTAAAATCTTTTTGCGGTAAGAAATTTCCTTGAAGTACAGTAGGTTTGGAGGCAAGAAACTTGAGTATTTACATTGTTTCAGGCTCGTATAATGTGGTTTATTTTTTCAGTAAAATTTAGGAATCTAGTTACCAGGGCTGTTTGTCAATTACATCTTGAAGCTCGGCAAGCTTTTGCTGTTGCTAAGGTCTACGCATTTATCGAAAAATTCGCATGAAGAGAAACTTGTTTGCAAAGAATAATTTCATAAGTTGGATTCTTTCTTGTAAAATACTAGCATTATTTGAAGGGTACACTTCCAAAGTTTGCATAAAAATATTTTTTATGTGGAGAAAATTTTGAGAGTAGGTCAAAGCTAAAGTAATTCGGTTTCAGAACTGGCGTCAGAACACAGCACTACTGCCACATCTTCATGCCGTTTTGCTTACTTGTGTTTCCCACATGAATTTAGATTATTTGGATGAGGATGTTTTATAAACTGCCCTGTTTGAACTGAAACACTCGCAATCACGTAACAATTTCATTTAGCATTGTTAAAGCATACCACATCAATAATTGGGCAAAATTTCGCAAAAACCTTGGAAATTCCCTGCTGCAATAATTTGATTTCAGCTTTTATGGCCCAAGTGTTTGACATTTTTCTGGGACGAGAATTCGTACCTTGCAACGTAAATTGCCTCAACACCCACGTCTCTACCTCAAAATGAGCGGGTGGTGCGAAGCGATAAGTCGAAGCGCACCAGGCTTATAATGAAGCATGATTGCTCTTCCTGGTAAACAAGGTCTAGAATTGCTAAGAAAACAAGGGGATGAATGTAGTTAACTTACGTAGCTTCTTCCAGCTGTCTTGCTGTCAACTACACCAGTTTTCGTAAGATAAACGCACAACCGTCATAATCATTGCTAAAAATCCGGTAAACCTAATTTTGTACGGTTCACGAGCACACTTACCAGACGCAAAACTTGATGATAATTATTGCAAGATGTTATGAACGCAGACTGCTGGGTCACAACAAAAATAAGCTTAGTCTTATTGCGTCTCTTGTCTCAGAACCACGGTGGACACCAGCAAAGGTTACGCCAGTTCAGATCAGGGTTTGGCTGTGCTTGCAAACAAAATCGAGAAACAAACGACTTCTTTCGTATGCAGCACTCAATTCGAACTTCTTTTTGATCTATAGTTATTTCACCCCTTTTATATTTTAGAATTCAATTGACGTCACAGCTTGTAGGGTAGTCTATAAAGAAACTTGATGGTTGAAACTGACATCACGATCGTATCCTCGAAAAAACTTTGGCTGCTAAATTCGCACCAATGCAACTGTAATCGATACGTATGCTGCTGGTGTAAGTATTTGAAGTTAAATCTTAGTCTAAGCCAGGGTCTCCAAACTTTCTTGCCAGAGGGCCACATAAGCTATCACACAACAGTTCGAGGGCCGGACATCTCACGTAATGTGATTTTTTACGGATATGTTACATTCTAGCAAATCACACATTCTTCGTAAATATATTATTTTTTCATTATTAATAAAATGCCTTCGCGTGCCGGATGAAATGGCTTCGCGGGCCGTAGTTTGGAGACCCCCTGGTCTAAGCATTTACCTGAAATGCAGTAACGAATTTCCTGAAAACAGTGTAATTTTTCTTAAATCGGCGTCAACAGCTGGACAATGAAATAGCTTTCATTAAAAAAGTTCTAAATGAATTATTTTTTAATTTTTGACATGAAATATAATTTCGCGTTTCTCAAAGTAGCAACTTGTTTTCCTGATCGAATTATTCAACATTAAATTATCTGCACAACCTGCTGTTGTGCTTACAAAGAACAATTAAACATAAAAGCGGTTCGCACGGTTAAAAATTTCGTTATAACTGTAAAAAGCAATGGTTGCCCATCATCTTTTCAGATTGGAAAGATACGTCTTTAAAGTCACACTAGCCGTGACTTGAAAATACCAACAAGGGATAATTTAAATAACTTGGCAAGCTCATTTTACATTGGTTTATCGCATAAGGGATTGTAGGCTGTTTACTGTGCAGTTAGGATCGTCTTTGAATAATATTGTTGCAAAGTTGCTTGTCTGGATCTGGCTCACTGCTTCGCTGCTCCTAGAAGCTGTGTGGGATTTGAAACAAAGAAAACGGCTTCTTCGAATTCGAAAAGATTATTGAGGCAGACACTACTAAAACAGGCCATCTTTACTGCTGATAGAGTGACCACTTCACAATGCTTTGACATCTGAGCAACCGGAAAAAAAGAAAAAGCGATTCGTACGCAGTGTTCTTCCCAAATGCATTACACACGTCATACGCAGTTTTAAATCAAATGATTATTTTTTAAGAAAAGCTGTTGAATTTTTTTAAAAGAACCATCAGTGCCAATTCACATTAAACAGTTTTACTTTTATCCTCCTTAAACGGGCAGTTTTGAAAAGGCTGCTTTGCGTAAAGACTTTTCCTCTGCTTGTCATTTGCCATGATAAAATCCCGGTGTTCGCCCAGCTGAGCTGCTAGCGTCGTTTTCAACCGCAACAGTTGTTCAAAGATTCAACATTTTGCTGTTTCCAGTTCGCTAGCTTGTGTTGTACATATTGGCCAACGCATGGTATTGATCAAAATCAAATTGACGCACTCGGCGATTCGTGTCGGTGAGGGGCGCAAACTGGGTGCAGCTTTAACTGAGCCACAGAGACAAGAAAATTGGAGAAAGTCAACAATTACTCAGTGTTATCTAAAAACATACTACCTGCAGCTTTACGCGTTATTTCCAAAACACGGTACGAAGTCCTGCTGATACTGGCGCACCATTTTAAAGGAAAATTTTTCTGATAAATTTACTTTCACAAAGCAGTGGATAGCGATCAAAACTCGATTTTCCTCCATGAAGTTATGTCAAACTTTGCTCCTTTATTTTCTATTTAAATAAGTATAACCAGGGTTTTTTAAGGAGTTTTAGGGATCCGATTCGGATCCCTAGAATTGAAAATCAGGTCCCTAGAATCAGATAAAATTATCATTGGCTCCCTAGAATCAGAGAAATCGGGTCCCTGCAAGTCCATTATAGCGGGTACTTAACATTTTCCTTAAAAAAACCTGGTACAACGGTTGATTGTTCTTTGCTAATCGTAAAAGTACAACGGTTTCCTGCAGAGTTGTCTTGAGTGATATGATTAAAGACTAGCTGGGAGACCGCAGAAGTGGTGCGATTACATGAAAGACTGACATTCTCCTGTGAATGCCGAGTCATGCAAACAAAGATGTGTTAACAAATGCAAGCAATATGGACGAGCGCTTGAAATAGCAAAGCGGCTCATCTTTTGCGCGCTATTGAGTCATAGGCAGATGCTCTGGCATTTTCAGATGCTCTGGCACAGTGTTGATTGAAGTATGGGCTACTTTGTGATAACCGAGCTATTTGATACCAAAGGAACATGATCGCAAAAATTCCGATTTGCTATTTTTGTTCGAGCAGCTGCAATTGCTCGTTCCATTTCCGAAGTTCATGTAAACTCTGCGTAGCGTTACGTTTCATCGATACATGATATCATCGATTGTGACGCTGGGAAACGTCACTTCGCAGATCATCAAATTTTTCGTTCAGGAACGGGAATGCGGTCAGAATAGACAGAACTTCTGCTGCTTGCAAGACCAGGAGAAAAAATGAAAAAAAGAGTATTTTCATTACTGCAAAAAGGTTTGTCATGCAAATGAGTGTGTACGTTTCCAGCAATATCAGTTTGCAACTGCGCATAACTAGTCCTTCGTTTTTGCATTTTCAATCACAAAATTTTACAATAAGTTTCACTCACTCTAATAGCCACCAATGCGTGTTTACACCGAAGTAAGCTTATTTTTCATTTATCAAGCCAGAAAGTGTTCGCATTATGCACACTGTTTTGTTTGCTTACAGAGACACGTTCGGGGTTAGACATAAAGGAGATCGACCTCATTTTGAATTGTTCACACTTTTGGGAAAGCTTGGCTGTATATCGCCGGAGCGTTTCTCCTGCTATATATATGTCTTGGAGAACCAGTTACAAACACCATTCAAAACTCGTTGAGGATGCACTTTGACTTTTCCACTAATGACTACTATACCGCGTACCTGAGTGGAATTTCACATACGTGCGTAAGCACAGCATATTCAGTCAAAGCAATTGAGCAGAAAACTGTACTGAAATAATAGAAGTACGCCTACGCTCCACATGCACAAATTTTGAAAAAAGTAGTGTATCGTCTACTCCAGCCTTTCTCATACCGTGTTCCGCAGAACGCTTTGTTTTGCGACATTCTTAAAGTGTTCCGTCGAGCAATAAGCATGTCGCTTTATACAAACTCATTGGACTCCTTTCACCACATATCGGTGTTTATTACCTCATAATAAGCTTGGATCGGCTGCATAAAACACTTGTTTGATCACCTGCATAAAACACTTGTTTTTCAGCAATCCAAAATATTCGGGGTTGAACCCCTCCCCCAGACGACCCCTCAAATACCTACTTATTTCTTGGTGCTCCATGAAGCGAAATAACAAGACTTGGTGTTCCGTGCCAAAAAAAGATTGAAATACCTCTGCTCACGATAAACCTTTTGTTACGTGGTAACATTATAGCTACCTCCTAATAGCATTGTTTGCCATTCGTTTTGTCAAACCTATTTTTTTCTGAATGTCAAAACCACAAAACATGCCAAATCCACATGACAGAGTCAACGAATTCCACTCCACCGCAGTATATCCGAACGTGTTTCATTTACCTAAGAAGGGTTGTGTGTTTGCAACTTTGTTCAGGTTATAACCTCATGCGCCAAAAAATATTTTTGCTGCACGAAGTTGACTGATTGTGCGATCTACGCTCTCTAATTTCCGTTGTAGTCCCAAACATTCTCGTTGACTACTCATATTGGAGTTGATGTTAAGTCCTGGCCACTGCTTCACAGATCAAAAATATGCCATCGCTGCTAAATAACTGAAATATCCTTTGCTACAGCATGCTGCGAAAAACTTAATTTTGCTATTTGTAACGTTTGGCATTTTAGTGTATTGTGATGGCTCGTTAGTTCTATTTTTATCTCAAAATATTTGATCTTTCTGTCTGTCTGACGTGGTCGTTTTTGCGCGAACCCTAGTCGCACATTAAATTTCCAGCTTGTTTTTAGCACATGCATATAAGAATTAATAGGAGTTAAAGGCATTAACGCTATGGCACCAAGTAGGTCAGTAAGCTTTTTTTTGTAACAGACAATCCAATACTTTCATATGCCAGCAACCTGGCAAGCGTTTGAAGGCTGTTCAAAAGTCTGATCCACATATTTTATTTTATTACGTTATTTAAATTACAGTGGTAGTGGTGATGTACTGATGTTTTCTAAGAAAATAGATGCATTTAATGTTGAAGCAGTTTTTTTTTAAGGAAAATGTTAGGTACCCTGTATGGACCTGTAGGGACGCGATTCTAGGGACCCGATTCTAGGGACGCGATGATAATTTTCGCTGATTCTAGGGACCCGATTTTCAATTCTAGGGACCCGAATCGGGACCCTAGAACACCTTTAAAAAACCTGGTTGAAGGTTCCCTATTAAAGAATATTGCCGATGCTCAAGGCTTGTAATATTTTGAAAGACTCAAATGATAATCTTGGATTATAAAGACACTGCATTCCTCACCCTGCTAATATAACTATGGGTGTCGAAAGACGCAAGAATTAAAAAAATCCTGTGTACTTAGGAAAAGTAGAAATCTCGTCTTTCATGACTTACCTCACTTCTGGAGACCAATCGAAATGTGTTTGAAATTTTTTCAAAAATGTCCTTGTAAGCCCGCGATAGAAGATTCGGATCTTTCAAGACCCCATATGTTTATCTGATATGTGCTCCTTATCCGGTATTCGGGTGTACACAAAACCCCTATGCGGAAAATGTTTTGCAAGAATGACAGCGAAATGTCGAATTTTTTATTAATTGGACACCTAAATTCAATTGATACGAAGATAAAACAGATTGGAAACGCACATAACATTTTTTACGGTCAAATGAAAATGAATCCTCGATATAACCGCCCTATTGGGGTATTATATATGAAATCAGCATAAAATACGTGTTTCGCTGTGCACATGCAATTTTGTTGTGAAAATAAGTGGAAGTGGCCGCAGGAAAGTAAAAAATATTATCACCTGACCTCACGGAGATCACGTGTCCCACAAAAACGAAATCTAAATTCGGATCACGTCGCTCCCGCGGTAACCTCACATATTACGCGCGGTCATCGTTGCTTGAACAGGGTTTTAAGGAAGTTTATACCAAGATTCAAAGGACTCGTGGGCACATTGTCTTCTTCGTTTCTATATGCCAGCAGAGACATCGGAACAGCACTAAGGCAGGGAGCATGCGAATAGATTTTGCACCTGTTGCAATAAAGTGGCTTAGTTATGTGGGTTGTTTCAAGTGGTAATGAGCAGTATTACGTTCGTATCAGTTGTTACATCACGATTCGCATTACAGAGAAGGTGATAGCACACAATCAACACTGAACGGAGCAAAACACTTTCACAGCGCCCCAACTATCCGCCCTGGGCCGTTAATTGGAAAAAAGACAAATTGGGAAAATAAGACGTGAACCAAATAACCGCCCGGACTGTTATACGGCAGTTGCATATTGCCTGTGTCTGAACAACTAGACATGCACACAAAACCCACAAATTTGAAGTTTTTTTCTAGTGGTTTCAAATGTAGTGGGCCTTCAATAGCTATGGAAAAGGTGATCTGGGCTGCGACAAAAAAAGTTTGCCGACCACTGGTGTAAGGTGACAACTGCAAATAGTATTCAAACTCAGTACGGTATAACGTTGGACGTACCGTGTAAGGTGACAGGTACGAATACCGCTAGTATTCAACTCAAATATTAGCACCATATAAACGCCCACCTAAAATAAGCGCCCATGGCCGGGCTAAAGATTGGGCGACTTTCCGGAAAACCCCGGTAAAAAGTAAATCGAATGGGGTGCTCATTGGCATACACAAGCATGTAAATGTTCAACAATATGAATTCATAACCATGCTGTTCGTATTTACAATCGTACATTGGGAATTATTGCCGCTTTTACATGTTCTGGATAATTTTGAGCAAATTACGCAAACTTCTTGGGTGCCTTACACCAATCAGTGAATCTATTCTGAAGCCAATACCAAAGAAGGATGAAAGCACCTATCATTTTGTTTCCAAAAAGCTCTTTTTACCTCATTCCTCAAACTGTGTAAGATCAAGGTGGTGTTCCCCGCTTATGACCCTCCGTTCCGGCGCTCCTGTGCACCAGTCTTGGTACGAACGTGGCAGTGACCACGCCTCCTATCGGACACCACACCAATGCGAGAGATGTTCTTTTTTCGAGTCGATAGAAAAACACGCTCCGATCAAACGCTTCCTCGCCAGCGCGAAGCATGTTTTCACTGTCAGGGCAGAGGTCAGCAAGCTTGGCAAGTCACCTGTGAGAGTTACTGCGGGCGATGCAGTTAGGTGCAACTGTTGATTATCAACAAGACAAGTCAGAAACGAGACAATTATTGTGAGTTTGGGCTGTCGCAAACTCAAAATCGTTGCCCGCCCAATCCGGCCAGTGCTATTTACAAAAACTGGTGAACATCTGTTTCAACTGACAGCCTAAAAGACCTTGTTGACATTTCTCGCCGCGCGACGAAAAGCTTTTAAACGAAACTGAATTCACACTTGATTGACAACCGAAGTTGAGTACTAGAAAGGTCGTTGATTAAAGGCAGTAGATTTCTCCCAGGCTATCGCGGCTTATTTGAAAGACATGATTTCGGACGCGTAAATTGCTTGTTTACAACAAGCAGTTTCCCTTGCTGTTGTTTCTTTCTTAGCCCGTTTTGGTCGCGCCAAGATTGTGAGCTAGGAAAACCAAAGCCAGAAGCCAATGGGCCTTGTATTGTAGTTATCGTAACTTCATCGCCAGCATTAATCGTGATGCGTGTGCTTAGTTAAAAAAAACTGAATGTTGCTGTTCCATCCCCTGGATAAAGCAAATGGAATAAAGCAGTGTTTAGGGTCAAATCGGCTTTCCAATCGTATTAAAAACATTTATGTGCAATATCCAGATATATTTGAAAGTATGTTCGTCATTCGGAAAACTTTTTGTTCATTAGGTATTAGTTTCGAAAAATACTGTTTGGTGACCATAAAAGTTTCCGAAACGCTCACACATGATTTTATTTAAATATACACGCGGTTTGTGCATTGTTGTTTCTAAAATTTTTTCGAATTTCCAATGTTACCCGCTCGGTTTAGTGGAAACTCCTGGGATTGAAAGCTGCGTGAACTTTTGCTTCTTTCCTTGACCTACTTGATAGTTTAGCGAAATGCCAAATTCGTCTAAGCTGAATTAATCGTCATACATCTGCACTGTCTGCTGAGTGCTGAGACAGAAGCCATTTACGTTGAATACCAATGCAAGCACTTTGAGAAAGCGAACGCGAAAAGAAAAAGTGCGCAATGTTATGAAACTACTAAAACTGACGGGGCAATCATATCAAGGCCTCCTTTAGGAAGATAATACACGTTAAGCACCTTCATCCTGCTGTTGCGTAGAGGTTACTCCGATGTGTGGCAGCGCACTCTTCCCGCGCACGTAAGTTGAAGACAGGAGTCAGTTGTAATAAGCTGCAAGTAACTGGAGATGTTTACATTGCATAGCTCAAAGACGTATTATCGCAACGAGTAGCCTATGACACGCATGCAGTTTTGTGGTAGGACGTTTTTACGACAAATCACGGTGTACCGTCCTGATAGGAACTCAAGTTTTTTTTATTTCAAGTGTGTGTTTGCCTGTTTCGGATGCTTACGAAAAACAGTGATGTACTTCATAAAAAAAATTACTACTCCGAAAAACGAGTTGTTAAGCGTAATTCTGCGAGCAAACGACAGCTTTCCCTCCGTAAACACGCAAGCTATGCTTTGACCAAGAACGTTGATCAGTTATACTTTGGCCTGTGTGCAAGTTTGATATGATTTTAGCCATTCGCAATGTACCAACCTGTTATACTTTGACCTAGAACGTTGATCACTTCAGAGAAAGTCACGCCGGAATGAGCTTTGGTGAAAATAAGACGTGAATCTCTGGTAGCAAACATCACAGAAACAAAGTGGCAGATGTTGAACTTGGTCGCGAAATGACATTCTCCCAGCTAAACTGCCAGTGCTTGATTGATGTTTCTCCTGTTGAGGATCGCAGTTGAGAAACTCCGCAGCCTGCTTCACGATCTGAATCATGCAGAGCATTGCACTGTGATTTAGATATTAGCTGAAGAAGCATCGTGATCATTGTATTTCGTACGTTAACGTCCTTAATCATTCGCGTAAGAACGCTGGCACACAGGATATCGCCCCATCAACCGCACCAATTCAGATAGGATGTTTGTCGCGCAAAACGCAATGGCCTTGGCATGCCAAAAATGCTTCGTGTCGCGTGGTGCTTCGTCTTTAAGCAGAGTCAAGTGAATACCAAAACGCACGAAGTTCAAATCAGGTTATTCAGGTTCACGAGTGGTTTTCATGTTGCGAGGTAGCAGCAGGTACACATTTTATGAGAGATATGTTCTGATCCGGCAATTTTTGATGTAATGGTTAAATGCAAGGCGTGAATACTAAACGCGTTTCAGGAACTGGAAATCTACAAATTCCCGACGTTAAGTTCAATGATCTCACGACTTACCAGGCTTAGGCACTATAGCTCGGACCTCCAAGTTCAGGGCTCGAGGGATCGCCAAAGAAAGCATTTCGAAAATATTTGTTTAAAGCAAACGGAGTGCTTTCAGTTTTTGCAACCAAAGTAAGGCCGATTGGTACTTTAGGATCTTGCTGTTTTAGCCTGGAGGCGTCATGTCACTTGCTTGGCACTGACGCGCCCTTACCCGTGCTTGGTGCTGTCTTGTACAAAAACCTGATCGTTGATCATCCACTTGGTAGTTCTCAAAGTAAAAATAATGATTTCCAGTTCTCGTTGGAGTCCCCTATGATGAGCCTCGAGGCAGCCAAACCCTCTTTATTTCGGACTAGCCAAAGCTAAACAGTTCAAACCAGTTAACATTTTCAGGCTCGACGGTTCCGGTAACGGGCTTTGCAGTAGAACAATTCAAGAAGGCAGAACAGATGAAGTGAAGCAATATTCAGTTTGTTGGAAACAAGTGCCGCTGTTAATTGCGTGAATTGCGAAAAAGCTATCGGGTCTCTCAAATGGCATAAGACGCTGGTCTGTGAATTGCTTGATCAGCAAGAAATTGTTAATTATTTGAAAATGAAAAATGCCCAGAAGCCATGAGAGGTATTACGAAACTATATCAATTTATGCACAAGGGACTGTTATACGTTAATTTATTGGAAAAAGTACTAAATTGTATAAAATCGCTACCGCTGTTTCCAGCATGAATTTTTTTCAAAACTTGAGGGAGGTTGGCTAATCTGTTTTTCACATTTTGAAAGCTTTTTTAGAACTGCCGAAAATCGGATGCAAAGCTTCATTTTAAAATAGAACAACTGAATGGCCCAGGCTCCGAAGGCTTATTTTTCCCAGTGGTGTAGAGCAAAAAATGTGGTGACGAACGCATTCCTGGGGAAAAACATGATTTTCTACAGTCAAGAAAGTTGGGAATTTTTGTGGGAAATTTCATGTGAAAAGACAGTGAAAAAGTGCCACAATGCTGGTGCCACTGCCACATGTGAAACACCGTTTCATTGCATGCAAGATGTATTCTGATCTGGAGAAACGACGTTTCCCCGGATTTCCCCCAACCACTTCTCTGTTCAAACCACTAATAAATAGCAGCTTAACTGCGCGGTTGTTGGATGTTGCCCCTATCGTGGAAGGGTTGGGACTGTTAGTTGCGAAAAACACTACGTATCTGCTTTTCTAACTTGTTCGTCATCGAATTTGTTTTACTCCATGGCGCAAACAAGGAAGAGTGTTCGGGCGTCCTCCAGATTGCACCCACCAATACAGCGCGTTTATCCTCAGTGGCTTCAAGGGTTTGCCGCTATAACATTCGTTTCCACCGAAGCGTATTGTAAGCGTGGTGCAAGTATTTTGATACGCTTTTCTTAGTCTCCAAACGCTTCGGTTACTACAAAAACATTAGCCGCAGGTGCGATTGCATCACAAACAACGAGCAGTGCTGTGAAACAATGTCTGGTTTTGTGGAAAGCAAGAGCGGAAATTGGTCTCGCGTCTGATTTTATGTCAATCATAACTGTTGTCTTCGGACGCGGGAAAGAGAACGTCTAAAATTTGTTGCATTCACAGTTGTGGGGAGGGAGGTGTACGGTAGATTGGAAAAGGTAAACTGTACAACGCAAGAAAATGGAGGGTCGAAACTCATTGATTGATGGAAAAGCCAACTAAACGTATCTGTCGTTTGCAAACTCACGATCAAAGGTCGCGGACAAATGCATTTTCTCCCGAAACTAGCCTGTGATACATGCTCGCGATGTGAGCTGTTATTCTCTAAAACTTGCGTCACGTGAATGAGATCAGCGAACCACTAATTGCCAACGATGCATGAAGTCTTCGTAACATTTTCGAGTGTTTCGATGCAGTTAATTAGCTCGGTAAGTGTCTCAGTTCTACGTTACTTTAGGCAACAATTGAAAGCTCTAAAGGTTTGTTGCAATTCGGTTTCAGGAGCTTGTGTTTGATATATTTATTTTGTTCTTGAGTTTGCTCGCTTTCTCTGCTCTTGATTCAGCAGCCCTTCAAGATTTAACCAGTAAGCATGGCTTATCTGAGATTGCCAGGGTTGTCCATTGGACATATTTATCTGTCCCATTCCCATCCCATAGCAATTTATGCCTGTCCCGTCCCATCCCATGGGACGTTTCATATGGGATTCCCATAGGAATGACATTCCCATGGACAAGCCTAGGGTTGTCCATGGGACATATTTATCTGTCCCATCCCCATCCCCATCTCATAGCAATTTATGCCTGTCCCATCCCATGGAACGTTTCCTATGGGATTCCCATAGGAATCCCACTCCCATGGAAAATCCTGGAGATTGCTGTTGACCGTGATGTACTTCGAGTCATGGGGCTGCTGCCCCCGCGACCCTCTCCAGAGGAAAAGCGGGATTGAAAATGAATGAATAAAAACCACTGATTGCAGGGCTCATGACTTAGTGTTAAGTAAAATCGATTTCCTATTACAAAAATTTGCTGATGGGCTGATGTATACGACTGAGTCGCCGTTGTGGAGACTAGATACTTTAGGCATAATTAAAAATTTAGCTTTAATCAAAAGTTTTTACTGTAACACGTTCTCGTACCCACGATTTTCTTGCGGTGACAAGGCTTCTTTCGTCTACCCCCGGCAACGAAAACCTGCCTATGGACTTTAAAACAAGACCTTGCAAAGGTGTTACAGCTACTGATGTTGACCATTCGGTGTCTGGTTAGTATAGCGGAATGTTTAAAATTAAATTAACCTGATGCACACACTGATGTAGATGTGAGCTCAGCCATTGGCAACTATATGTCACAGAAACTTTTTATTCAGGAGTTGGGACCAGGACTGCTGAAAGTCCTCAGCGATGTTCCATAATTACGCCAATAAAGAGTTGTTTGATGTTGGTAAATGGCAGAAAATCCACGTTGCAAGCTGCCGCTTCCTGTGAAGCGTGTTAAATGCAGACGAATCTTCCGATATCGACGAAATCATTTGCTAATGCGAGGAACCTAGATGTTTGCGTTGACATTGAACAAATGAGGAACGCGACTCCGCCACGTCGGTTGGGGCAAAGCGACTGCATGGAATTAGATTTGCTAGCGAAGCAGCCGGAACGACATTCCCAGGAAAACAAACTCGATCTCCCCCAGCAAAGTGCCACGTTGATCAGCTTACGTCAGAAGATTGGTGCTTAAATGGATAGACTGAAACGAATGCATACTGCACGCGTAGATGGAGAACCTCTGTTTCATTTTGCATCGCACATGTAGACTGTCACACTGGCCCAAAGCTTTTCGCTGTCACTTCGCGTAATAAACGAGGCACGGCATTTCAAATAAGATCGATCAGCGGTAGGTTACTGATCGATCCTGTTACCAGGTTCTTGCCACGAACTCGTGGAAATCGAGATCAATTTACGTAACCTTGACGCATGAGGAACAGGTAAAATCCTTTTTCTCGGGCAGGACAGACAGCGATGGAGCCAAGGGCATTTTATGATTTCGATGCCACACTACGCGAAGTCTCTTAGCGGAAGCTCGCGGCCAAGCGTGCTACGTGATCTTCTGGTCTCAAGGTCAGATATCCTTTTCGCGCATCCGCCGTACATGGAGCGAGTCTTAAAACTTGTATTTGCTCAGTTATGTTGACACACAAGTGTTTTACGCGGCGGAGCGTAGGTTTGTGGAAATCTCTGCCTCGGAGATGAAAGAATATCAGTCGACAGAGAGAAATTGATTTTGCGCTTGCACTGGACAGAGATAAATTGATTTATTCATTTTTTTATTTGTCTAGAGACTTCCAAGTCGTAAAACGTATATAAAAATTTATTCCTGTGTCGGCTAAAGTCGAATTGGCTGTGACGTTATTTACCATGGTAATGGATCTCCATGGCCCCAGGTCAATCTTGGCCCCTACGAACGTGCGGGAGTTTAAAATTGTCGTTATTGGACCAAGAAAAGTTGGGAAATCTGGTAAGTTGATTGAACATCAGCGCATGGAACAGATAATGCAAGCGTAACAGCTCTGTGACCTCTAGGCGTTATCCGTTAAAGTGTGGCTTTGAATTTATCCGAAACTTTCAAGATATCAAATTGTTTATTTGCTCCGTTTTCTGCAAGGTTTTGGTTGAGTCTGCGTGCGTATGCAATTTATTGTAGAAGACGGTCTTTTGACATTTGGTGATGAGTTATTTTTTCCGTAACTTTGTTTTGATTTGATATGCTTGATCCTGTAGCATCATGGTTCTTTAAAGGGTAAAAAGTACTCCCTGTAATAAAAATTGTTGATAGCGATTGTAATGCAAAGTTTGTTGGTGGGTAATTTGGTTCTTTGTAAAGAGGTGAAGTGAAAGTTATTACTTGAAGTGTTCCCAATACAATAAATTTTTGAAAATGCCGATTTTCACAGATGTGTAAGAAATTAGAAAAACTTCTTTGACAAGTTTTGGCTTGCTCCATTTATTGTATTTGATGTTGCTTTGAATAAATTCCAACTAGCTATGCAACTCGACTTTCAAGTCAAGACAGGGCGCTTTTTAAACAAAACTTTTGATGTGTTCCAGCTCTCGTCGTGCGATTCCTGACAAAGCGCTTCATAAACGACTACTTGGAAAATACAGGTAAACACTGGGGTGATCGCGTGTGACAGCGGCGATTTTATGCCGAGTGTGTGGATTTTTAGGAACCGGCATTATGCTGCGCAATATTTTGGTAACTTCCATTGGTCAGTGAAGGGTTCGACTTCTTGCATATGTGTAACAGGAGTGTGCAAATGTTTGGGCCAATTCTTTTAAGACATGTGCAGGACGTAGCCTGCTTTTCTTAATTTCCCTTATCGCAGCGTTTTTCGGCCATCAACAAACAGTAATATTAGAAAAAATGCAATTGGCTTTTGTCTTCGGTCATTTCTTAAAGCATTTGCTTTGCTGATATTGATGACCCGTGTCACCGAATGTTTGATCTAATGACATCTGTAATGTATTTCAACATGGGACTTAACTGATTTCCGAGGCAATGGGCTGGAAAATTGATATCACGGTGCACATGCGCGTGTCTTCTGGGCAGCTTGTGGACTTGTTCAGATGCCGTTGGTTTGAATTGGTCAGGTGCACACAGTTCGTGGCGTTCCGTTTCACCGACAGGCACTGCGTCAGCGCATGACTCCGGACGCTTCAGCCTTTCTTGTTTTGCGACGGGGTTGTTTGACAACTAATAGTCGTTTGCATTTTTGTGCAAAACTATCTGAAAAACAAGACCTAAAAGCAGTTGCCGCTTGCGGCGTGTTGTGTAACGGTCAACAGGTCCCCCCGAACCAAAAAGTGAGTGACGTCGTGAATAAATGATTTTGATACCGGTGAAGAACTTTACAGTTTTGAACGTGAACAAAAATCGCTATTTTCGAAATATTGCATATTTGCGAATTGGCGGATGTGTTTGGAGGTTTGCGCAAACCGTTTAAAGGTTAACGTGGCGCGTGTTTGGATGGGTTCATCAGATTTCAAGTCGCCACCGTGAGATTTTGCGCACAGTCCTGTACGCGAACGCTCCAAACGTATCTTATTCTTTGAAACGCATGCGCAGCATTATTGAACGCATGTGAGAACTCATAACTTTACCTGAAAAAAGACGTTTTTCGACGAAGGTTGCACTGGTATTTTCTGAGTTGAGCAACTGGCACTTTCACTTCGCAGTGTTTGAAAGAAATCATGCGACAAACACAATTATAGAAGATTGCTTGCAACAGGGGTTTTACTGAGCTTTTGAGCACTCGTTCCAACGTAGTGCCTCGACATAATGTTAGCTGCAGTTACTTGCCTGATCGATTCAGCGACGCAGCGGCTTCAACGCAACACTTCCAAACTTGCGTTCGTAAATGTTGCTAATGCCAGATCAAACCACCAAAACCAAGGAATTCGCCCCGTTTTGCAAAAATCGTACGTTACGTTGAAACGTGCAACTGTAGTTCCGTCATTGTGGCCTGAATACGAGCAAGTGTTCTGTATACATCCCATTTGCATGCTGGAGGCGTGGTTGGAAAACGCGCGATAAGAGCGACGGCGAACACATTTTCGTTGCGCTTTTCGACATATGATTTCCGATTGTATGAGCAGAACACTTTGCAAAAACGCCTTTCTAAATTCATCTAAAAAAATTGTGTGCACTGGAAAGAGTCCTCTTGATGGTAATTCGCAGAGACAGAGCACTTGTTGCCAAATGGTTTGGTCTGATAAAAATGCACCACAACACCATCATGCTAGAAACACCTGAACGATGTCACTGCGCTACTCAACATTTTGGTGAGTTTCTCGCTGAGCCTCAGGCCACACGCTTGGCCAGCGACCCAATTGCGGTATATCGCTTGCGAATCAGTTATACCCTTTCAAGTTGTTTATAACTGGGGGAGATAGTGGAAAGATATCGTTTTCGCAGGAATGTATTTCAAGATTATTAAACGGTGCATATCATTGCGTTTCTGCTCGCTCGAAACGTTGCGTGCAATGTTGTTAGGGCGGCGGCGCCATACCTGGAACTTTCATGTTTGTAGAAGATTTTTGTTGCATTTATTTCAGCTTTTTTCAATACTCTGCAAAGGTAGCGCATGAACATTGAGAAATTCTGCGTCGCGTTGGGGCTTTTGCTGCTGAGAAGTTTACAAACAACATTCTTAGAAGTTTTTGGGTAATGTAGTTATGACAACAGCAAACTGTTGTCGAAAATTCCTCATCGTGCACATTTAGCAACCTTGTCACTTTTGTGTTAAACGCTTGTAAACTTTTAATGCCTTTCCCGAAATAGGTGAGCTTCGCACTTATCGCAGTCTTGCTTCCATCGCCTCCTCGTAACTCGTCGGCAGGAGTTTGGTCCATTACAAGCGCTTTTTGTAGCAAAGCAGTCACGTACTCATTGTTTCGTCATCAAAAACAATAAATAACTTTATGCACGTCACCCACACCTTTCGCATACCCGATCGCAAAGAAGAAAAGGGCTTTCACAGGCTGACATCGCTGATTCGTGTTTTCAAGGAGAGCTTTGCCATTTCTTTCGGTCTTCCTGATTTTTTATATTAAGCATGACGACCATCCAGAGAAGGACTTCTCATGGACCCCCTAAGAGTCGATGGTGACCTATTGAATGGGTCCACATGATTTTCTTATGAAGTAATACTTTCGTTGCTGACCAGCGATAAAGTCCATGATGTCTTAAGAGCCCATATGAACAATGACTATCCACTTCGTTGCAGTCACGTCACCAAGGGGGGCTTTGGTGGGCTTAGCTCCCCTAAACAAAGCTGCAAGCCCCCCCAAATTAAAACATGAAACATTATAAATCAGTGGAATTTTTGTTAAATTTGAATGTCAAGCCTCCCTGCACAAACGTCAAGCCCCCCGTCACAAACGTAAAGCCCCCCTATTGACGACTTTCTGGCGACGGTTCTGCTTCGTTGCTGGTCAATGGAGCAAGTAGCAATTGGGGACAGTTTTGCTTTTCGCAGTTTAGATGTAGCTCTGAAAATATGCCTTTTACTCGTCCTTTCGTTTTTCCACGAATTTGTCAAGCTTCCCGCTGACAAGGAGTAGAGTCACGACTTCCCGTGATCTACAGTAGCGTAAACTAATGTAGATAGAACTGTGTATTAAATGCAATGTGTAAGTTGATGTTTGTGTCTGATTAATTTTTTGGTTATCTACTGGGGTCCACAGAGTTATCTGAAAAGGCGTGGTGGTCCACGGACGAAAATGAGTTGAGAAGCCCTGATCTAGAGCAAGGGTTCCCAACTTGGGGTACATTTGTCTATCTGAAGAGGTACATTTAAGGTTAGAAATAGAAGGTAAAAATATATTTTCATATTACAGTATTTCCAAATATTCGTACATATAACTTTGATACAACAAATTAAACTTGAGACGTAATAACGGAGTCTACCTTTGCAGTTCAAGACATCTACTGTAAAAGTTATATTAAAATTTTTGTGTATTTCTATTATTTTACTCAGCCTTCTTGTCATAAGCAATTTAGGGGTACATGCTCATTTGTCGAAATTCTGAAGGAGTACATGGTCAGAGAAAGGTTGGGAATCTCTGATCTAGCGCCTGATATGTTCTTGACGCCAAGGCCGCGGCCCGCAAAAGAGAGCAAATCATGTGTTCAAATCCACTGTTCGTCTTTGCGCAAACACAAAAATTACACCAACCCTATCACTGGGGAGGCTAGCTGTATTGAATGTGCGGAAGCAAGTAATGTGTGAAAGCTTCTACTTGTTTTGGCAACAAGCCCAATCATGAAAATCATCACTAAACGGGGTGTAAGAATTTTCTTTGCCTTAACGTGCTGTTTTCATGGATCGCTGAAAAGTGGCGAGGAAGTTCTGAAATTTCTAACTGCTCGTGTGCAGTAGTCAGTGGTAAACTCCGATGAAACCGTAAAGCTTCCCAGCATTTGATAATTTCCAACACTTGTGAATTGGTTGACGTTCCATTTTTATACTCGGATGACGTCTTCATGAAAATGAGACAGGATTGCCAGCCTCCCTTAAAACACTGTGATTATGCAGAGTGTTTGAGTAAAACACACAATTTTCATCGACAATGATTTTGTAAGCTCTGGCAGTGAAAACAGAGCCAATTTGCAGTTTATAATGAGTTGCTATTGCCGTTATACTGCACATTACCAAGCTCAAGAATTTACTGCATAATAACGGATCATTATTTCAGCTGCAGACCCATTTGCCATAAAATGTTAGCTCCAACTAAGCTGTGCAGAGCAAGAATGATACCTGCTGTCAGTTGCTTGATATTTTGCTAACCCACCAAAACAACACACTGAAGAGGCAGCGAAAGTGTTGGCGCCAAATTCAGCGACGTTTGTCTTTCGCTGATGTGAGCTGTCGTATGTTTTAATCGCTTTCGGGATCGCACTTCACATACCAGAGGCATCCAAGTGTTTCCAGATTATTCGGTTGCGCTTTACTGACGCACGTAGAAAATCATGAAGCGAGGAGACAAAAACACTTGAAGAAACAAAAATTTGAACACACGCGTTTAGTCGTTTGAAAAATGCTGAGTATATATCGTGGACGGTAGAATTTTCGGTTTCGCAGAGCGTTGTTTAACTTCATCGATGTCGCCAAAATAATTGTAGATGGGACAAACGTGTCTTGGAAAAAGGGAAAAGAGCATTACGTAGTCTTACCCGAAAGGAAAGGAGATCATTCTCTTTTTTTGCAATTTTTTCTCTTCCGCACATTTGAGTCAGGAAAAGATGACCGACGGACTGCAGTCCGGTTTAGATTCTTTGTGTTGTTTACTTCTGAGGCAGAAAAAAGGAAAAGGCGCAATTAATGAATCATTTACTTCTGCTTAGCAGACGTAAAACTTGCCCTGACCGTGTCATGAAGTTTTCCGATGAACACGTGTTGCTGCTCCACTATGACGTAAAAAATCCGTAAGTTGGTGTCAGACTTTTCATGCTGTCATAGCTTTGCGCGGCATTGCTAGGTCAACAACAAGCCTTGATTTTTGACGCTTCGTAAATGAGGCGCTGAGAAAACTTTTCCTGAAATAAGAGCACCGTAATTAATATGGAAACTCTTAATCTGGTTGAATAATTCCACAGCTTACCCACATCATTGACACACTTCCTTCATCGAATGACGCACGCTGCACCATCTTTGTTTTCTTCGGAAAACGGGCCCAGGCTCACGGTCGATATCACGAATTGACAGTAATTAGGAGAAAGCAGCGTGAGCGAACTGACGCGCCGGAAGCCCTGTAATCCCAGTCATTCCAACTGGCATTCGTGCAAGCATGACGTACTCTTGCTACTGTGTCAGCGAAAGGCGACAGCGGCACTTTCTCTGGTGACATTTGTCGTGTTTGTCCCACTTCTAGAGCGACACGTGGGGGCAACGTCTCACTGGTGAAGGCGAACTGTTCACATTTTAAGCGCGAATTCTTAAATCTTCACAAGTGACAACCCCAAAAGACTGTCATCCCAGCTCACCGCTGTCCGACTGAACACCTTTCATGGTTGTGAAATGTGTTGATTGCTAGCTCGTAGTTTCCTCAGCGCGCTTGCCGAGCCCTGACGAACACGGTCTTAAAAACGTCTTTTACCGGATCAAACTTGTTTTGTCCGCGGTTTTGGTTGTGCAATGTTATGTGATGCGAGCTAGAAATGAAAAGCTCTAGGTTTTTTTCTGGGAGCTTTCGAGAAATTAACCGAATGGAAAGCCTGATTTCTGTTGTCGACACTTACGACTTTGGAAAGCTAGCGCTGGTCGTTTAAAAGTTAATTGCTCAGGTTTTCCTTGAAAGTGAACGTTTGTGTGACTACCAGAAATATGGAATAGTGGTCACCTGTTCCACGCCCTTCAGAGCTGGCAAGTTTCTTCGAAGGATCGCGTTGGGCACGCGAGACCACAAAACCAGTTTTGATTCGATTATTTTCTTCAAATTGGGGACGAGCATGCTCTGTTTCTTTCGTGAGATGAGATCCTGCCAAGCATAAATAAACCGTGCCGACCCGAATACGTCTGTCTGACCCTAGAAAGCGGGGTTCAGTGTATTGTATATTTGCGCAAGGAATGGGTGAAAGATTTTACAGTATTGACGGGACTGATTTCGTAGGCATTTTGTACTTCCGCCACGTTGCGAAACCCAATCGACGGTTCGTTATTTGCTAGTAGAGCAGTCGTAAATCTACCTGCACAGTGCTTGCGAAGAATATTCCTCGAATCCTCAAGCGCGACTTTTTCATTGGAGCCAAGTCGCGTACTTTGTCGTCGGTGTCAAAAGTGCTTGCAGAGTGTAATCAGCAGCCTGCGTTCAAAAACCAATCACTTCTGGAACGTGCTGCGTTTAAGTAGCGTAGCGCTTCGTTGCGCGACGCAAATGGAGGTGCGAACCAGCATCGCAGCTCTGAGCAGCGGTCGAGCAAAGCCTATGCACACGGAACACGGTGCAACAATCGTGATCACGTTGTGGCGACAGTTTTTTCCTGTGCGTCTGCAACAGTTGGGTTTGGCCTCTTGCTTTCCTCCACCCTTGACATCTCTCGCTTGTTTTGTCAGCACCCATTTAGCATCGGCGCGCAGTTCCACAACTGCCAGTTATGAGACAAAAGGCACTATGAATAAACATTACAAAAGCCTTTTGTCAACTGCCGCCTGAGCGCTGTGGTAAAAATATGCCTGGAGAGTGATCGTTTGACGAGAGAGGCGATGTACTTGCGTGGACGACCGGACGCACAGCTACCGAAGCTGGGGTTTAAATCGAACGAAATATGATGCAAATTTGCAGTTGGTTGGAAGTTGGCGTCAAGAAAAAAGAAGTGATTGAAACACCCGAAAATCATTTACATGTCTACACTTGCGGTGTGCATCGCGCTACTCTAAGTGCAGACGTCATCGTGGAGCAATGTTCTGCCTCATGCAAGGTGCAGCCCTCTGCGCTTGACTTGCAGATGCAGAGAAGACTGAGCAGCGAAAGTGCCGACGTTTCGTACTGCGCTCACATCCGAGGACGAGAAATTGCGTGGCGATAGCTCACTTGCACGCAATGTAGTTTTCCGCGTTGCCCACCTCTCTTCACGTAGCCAAGTAAGACAATGGCCAAGAGGGTCGTGGCTAACGCGGCAACTGTTGGTAAAATTATTGGTTTTTGACAAAACCGGAGGCGAAGCGCTGCAGCCTAGTGTTGTTGTTTGCGTTACGTGCACGATGAGAACATTTGCGTTTCATCACAAAAGCAGTTAACTGCGGTCAACCAGCCCGTGTTCTTGGTTCGTGTTGCGCACGTGCATCCAGCGATTGGGTCGCAACAGGTCAAATTAAGTGTGTCGCGTCATTAAAAATTAAATAATGCATCGACATAATCCGATATTGGTTTCTTTGGTAATGACTGCGTTTCTTCCTCCACATAAATATTTATACCCCGTAGTCACCCAACTTCGAGAATGCCGTTTTCTTTGTAGTTCTCACAGCTGAAGTTTGGTAACCTATTGATTGAAACAAAACTGAAGGCCATTTTTTATTTTGAATGCTTAGTAGCACTGGGTATGTTTCTCAGTTCTTAAGGTTTTACACGCGATGCTTGTGATAAAATCGTAAATACGGATCCTTGTCAGTTTTTGTGTACCTCAAACGGCGCAGCGACTTCGACATTTATTTTTCGTGAGATTCGCGGTACTTTGTGCAAAATGTTAACGATCTTCTGGAAAACAGTTGCAGTTAAAGTATTCTTGATTTAAGCGTTTTTTTGTAAACTAGCCGCGGTTTTTGCTTGTTTTTCAAAATTATTTTTCTGGGATCTTTCCAACTCTTTTCAAAATACTTAACTATAAGTCTACTTTAGCAGAGCCAGTAAATAATGCAAGCTGCGTTAGTGCTGACTGCACAGTTTAAGTGCTGACACTTTTTGCTACCGTTCTGCGGTCAAGGTGTTTTGCAAATACAGGAGCTGCAGCCTTGAGTCTGTTATTATCTAAGCAGGTACAACTTGCGGCGATGCGAGGAAATCACGCGTTGAATCGAGCAAACAGACAATGGGAACCCTTGATTGTACAATGCGGGAATATTGGCAGAACAAATAAACGCATGGTGAATCGTCACGTCCTGGCGCACATTCTGTTTTAAAGTTATTTCTGAATCAAACACATGAATACCGTTGCTGTGCGTGAGAGTGTACCATTCACAATATCTGGCAAAATATCGTTTGGAAATTGTGTTATTACTGTGAACAGATCATTTCTTATCGCTGAAATTCGACCCTACCCTCTAGAGGTCAGCAATTTGCATCGTTGTTTGAAACTGATGGCTGTGACTGTTTTTGTTTCAGTTGCTTTATTGTGAAGCAAACACAGTTTGTTTCCTTCACAAACAGAAAATGTCGCCAGCAGAAATACTCGCAGGACAGTCGTTTTGCAAAATTTGTTTATGTCCTATTTTCGTCATTTCTCTACATTGCCTATTCTGTAACCTGATTTAAGAATGTAATTGTAGCATGTAAATTCTACTCCGATTGTTTGCGCATTTAGCTGAAGCAGGTTTTCTCTTGTGCCGTGTTTTTGTGGGTCAGCCATTCCATTCCAGCAGGTAAAATTCGTGAAAGTGCCAGGGGTGGTTTTGCCTTGGAATCGAAAACATGTATTGATAAGTAGGCTTGAATGTCATACAGTGATGTTGCGATTGATGTTTGCGGATGAAAAACAAAGTGCAGCTTGGGACGACGTGCTGGTCTGTCCAGATACTTTCGCCGGCCCTTTGTTGATTTTGAGAGGCCACCTGTCTCTCTAGGTTAGCGTTTCTTAACCTTTTTCTACCCCAGCACCCCTTTTGGTCACGCCTAAGCAGTCCAGCACCCCTACCATAGGCTAACACCTTTGTCCAAACGTATTCCTTTTACCTTTGACCGCCACATATGGTACCTTCCCCAGCATCCCCTGAAATTGATTTCTGCACCCCCTGGGGGTGCTAGCACCCCAGGTTAAGAAACCCTGCTCTAGGTTGATGCAAAGCAGCATAAGTTGAGAGTTGATTAGTTGAATCGACTGAATCATGTGCGAGCTGCGCCGACGTCAGTTCGAATGCTTTTGCCGCAGAAACATCCGGTTTTACTTTCCGTCAACCGAAAGAACGAACATTGTTTGCTGTGACTTGTAGAGCATCATTTCAGGTCGATGTCATGCGATGTATTCATGACCCCTCCATGTTTGAAGAAGCTTCGTCACATTACGTGAATTTGAATTCGATAAGCGGTGTGGACGTAAACTTTATTTTGAAGCAGCTTAGGCCTGCGTGATTCGGGTATTGATTGCGCAAAAAAATTCCTCCAACTGTAAATGTTTCCGAAACGAATGGTAAATCATTTCTAACAGAAGGAAGTCAAAATGGTAGCAGCTTGAACTTGGGACAAAACAAAATCAAACATGAGAGTTGGTTGCTCAGTCTTCGCATTTAGCTTCACGTTTCTCTTGGTCCAGTTAAAAAGTAGATTCTTACAATCAAATGACTTAAGTTTAAGCTGGAGCGTGCATTAATTGGAGATCGAGCAAATGGGCAGTTTATTTTGTAAAGCTAAGTGGGTTGTTCTTTGACTTTTGACAATTTACAGTGCATGTTCAAAACAAAAAATCAAATTATGAGAGAAACTCTAAAAGTGAATAAAAGATGCGCACTTGTTTCTGTCAAAAATAGCTTTGTGGCATGAGAATATCCAAAGGAGTTCGAAGAAGTCAAGTTCATAGAGTGCAAATTTTGTTGTCTGACCAGCATTAGATGCGGCAGTTGTTATGGTAACGTGGGCTAATTTCAACGACTAAATTTGGCGTTCTTTCTAAATCTGGGCATATTGTTTTTTTTTTTGTTCAATTTCATTTCTCTTCCGTTCATTTAAAAAGAATTGTTCTCCACTAACTTCTGCTGGTGGTGAAACTTTTCAAGAGCACATACCCCTTAAATTACTTGGAACAGTTTTAAAATTGAATTTTTTGATCGATAACAACAGGTGGATCGTGCGTGTTCAACCATGTAACGGATGACATTAAGTTGATATGCGTGGAATACAGTCAACTTCATTGTGGAGAGTAAAAGTTGACATTTTGAGCTTTGAAACCACGCAACCAATGGTTGCGAGATCACACTTTCATGTACGCGAAGTATGAAATGACTTGGGAAGCACAAATATCAAACGATCTGTGCATCAACCTTGCGCAGTAGATGCGGCTCTCTCTCACGGTTGACGTTAACTGCTGAGTTGCGGGTCCACCGCGAGCAGACCGTATGCCTGGTGTTTATCGCTGTTGCTTACAGCATGTGTCTCTTTTGAGCAAGTGCAGGTCATGGTTTTTGTTCGGAAAATCAAACTCGGCGTGGCATGATTTTCGACTGTTTAGAAATAAAACGTTTTCTTGCTTGCTTCCTGTGTCTAGAACGCCACTGAAGCGATTTGTAATACTTTTGCCGACCCTTTATTGATTTTGAGTCGCCTGCAAAGTTCGAGCCATTTGGGGCGTTCGTGTTATTCCAACGTTTGTAGCACGTCGAATAAATATTAGTTTCTTTATGGAACATTGGCTTGACCTATGATGACAGTTGCTCGTGTTGTCACGCCGCGTGAAGACATTTCTTTGAAACGGCTGGCAATTGCACCGGGCGCTTCAAAATACCGAGAGATAATTCTGACAAATCGCGTGAAACGCAAATGAATAAAACCAACTGCCCTCATCTTACAATTGCACAAACACTTGGTCTCGATTCGCCCGCCTGTTCTTATTTGGTACTTGAGTAAAAATAGAGAAACTGTCGTATTAGCAAAACCTTTTCCAATGAAAACGAATGTTGTGAATCACGCACCTTAGGGTGTAACTACTTGCCTGAGGGCGCTGCCCGGTGCGATGGTTCCAGATAAACCTCTGCACGGTGTTGAAATTCTGAATCCTGAAAAACTGTGGTTGTTGTTGTAGCCGACCCGAGCTGGTACGCACGGACGTGCGGAGCCTGGTGAGGTGAGGGAAAGCTAGCACTGTGCTTGACGAGAGTACCGAAAGAACTGTTAGTCACCTTCAATTATTTCTGCGACTGCGATAATAACAGTAGTTAACTCTGGCGCGCCTGACGTGCGCGGCGGAACCCGTTGTTACCGCCTGCTTGCGGAGCCTACAGCAGAATGACGCTGACCTTTTCGTATTTCTTGCTTTGGCAGATATGACATGCAACGGCGTCGCTGATGTGGACGGCGAACCGCTGCACGTGAACGTTCAAGATACGTCCGAAAAGGTAAAACTTATGTGACGGTTGCAGTGTCGGAGTCCTTTCATGGTACAAACTCCGAGCAGAAACTTAACTTCAGTCAGTACATGCGCCAATGAATGATTTGTCGTAAATGTACTTTGGGCCCGCTTGATCGCTACGTTGCGGAACTTTCGTTAGTGACAAAACATAAACGCGAACTAGCACGAAGTGAGATCGTTTCGTGGTTTCAATGACAAGCGACAAGCTGCTTCGTCGCGAGACAAGACGCAAGAAAACTTCTATTTATAGAAGAAACGTATGCATGAGTGACTGTGACGTGATGTAGTGACGGCGTGGTTTTCGCAGGCCATGAGGCTGGCTTCGATTGAGCACTACTTCCGCTGGGCGGACGCGGTCATGCTCGTGTACTCGATAACGGACCCGGGTGGATTCCGTCAGCTCCAGGAGATGGTGACGCGATTTCTGGACAGAGTGCACGACGCTGATGATAAAGAAGCAAGGTGAATGTCGTTCATCTGCCCCAGAAACTTTAAAGATGACGTTGGAAGTGGTTTTGTGGATTTTTACCTTAACCAAACGTGCAATGTTGAAGAAATGCGTTTTTTTAGAGTCGCAGAAGGAAACTACAGATGATCCGACCTTAAATTCAGTAAAATTTATTTTGGGACAAGGCCTTTATATTTTTTATGTGGTTTACCGTAAATGTTTGAGTTTTTGTCGCATACCCAAACTAATTTGTTGCAAGCCTGATTTGACCGTTCTGTCCGCTGGTGCCACCTTTGCTGCATTTGTAAAAATGCTCCTTGTCGCAGTGGATGACTTCTTTGTCCCCAAAATAATGTTTTTGAATGACAGAGAAACTAATGCACAATTAATTGTTTTTTTCAACAGCCGACCACCACCGGTGGTCTTAGTCGGTAACAAGAGCGACCTCCATTTTGCGAGACGGGTAAACCGGGAAGAAGGTTTCGAACTTTCGCGGAGGCTCCACTGCGAGTTCTACGAGTGTTCGGCTCGAGAAGGGTGGTCGAAGCAAATAACAAGGCCGAACTGCAAGAGAGCAGCCCAAGACACACTGAACACAGCTGCCGTGGCCGCTACTGCCATAGGCGTGGGCATGCTCGGAACCGCACCCCCGCGGACTCTGTGCCCCAATTCGCACGATACGAGCGACCTCCAGCGGAGCAAGAGCGTTCAATTAAAGAGACATCATGTGCGCTCGCTCTCGGTCGGAACGAGCGCCGAAACGGACGGCAGTGTGCCCACGTCACCGACCAGCAGTCGCACCGCCTTGAGACCAGACTCTGGGGCTTCCCTGAGCGAAGATGACAGCGACGAAAGCAAAAGGTCGTTTAACTACTTCGGCCTGCCGAAATCTCGACTGTGCCTGCGCTCAAACAGCTTAATCGGAAAACTGTCTCCGCGCCTTTGCCGCAAGTTCAGCAAAATGGACGATTCGCGCAACGCCAAGAAAGACACTGCGTCGAAAATGGCGTCCGCGAAAGACTTTCGCAAAAAGGGCAATTCCGTGCTGAGCGGCCTGTCGAGCTCGCTGTTCACAGCTTCAGCCATCACGCCAGAATCCGTAAATTCCGACTTTTGCCGTCGCGAGTCAGCGTCTTGCTGCAGTACGAGCACGAGCACGACCGGCAGCACCGAAAGCCTGACGTCGTGCAGTCCCGAGAGCGACGGCCGGGAAGCAATGATTTGGCGCACAGCGGCAAACGCCAACAACAACAATCACCTCCCCCGTCGCGAGGAAAAAGACAGGACAGTGAACGGCGGCCGGCTGTCGTTTTGCAGCCCTGCGACTTGCCCTGCCCAGCTCCAAGACAAGGAATCGGTGGGCTGGGAACCCTTCCTGCAGCTGTGCAGGGACGGCAGGGCGCACCGAACCCGGGTCCGTTCGCGATCTCCCAGCAATTTTCTGCGCAACGGTTTCAAGCGGATTCGATCCTTGGCCGCTGAAACCGGCAGCCACAACAATCATCACGGCCACAAAACGCTTTTCGGCGCTCCTTCTATTGCTATATCGAAATCATGACGCTCGGTTTTCGTTTTTATTTTATTTTATTCTTTTGGCAGATTTGTCAAGGTAATAACACGAAGGATTGCAGATTTCATCTTTCACGTTTCTTTGTTTCGTGAATTATGTGTATTTTTTCAGTAAATATTATCAGTTGTGCGCAGCGCAATACGTTGCAGTTTCTAACGTTCTTTTGCGCATAGTTCAGTTTCATTATACTCGCTTTTGTTCCCCCGCCAGCGGTCTGCGACGCCTATATCCGCTTGCATGCGCCGACTGTCGTAGTCAGTGCTGCATCGGTGGGAAGTCAGCGGTGGGCAGCACCGCTTGACGAGAATTTTTCTCTTGCACCGCACCCATTAAAGCCAATGACGAGGCTGGACAGGCCGCAAATACCGTTTTTCAAGTCTTCGGTATGATCCGATTGGGTGTTGAAGCAATCTTAACAGCTTCAGTGGCGCTTGCTCAACCCACTGTACCGCTTTTCGGGTATCTTTTCGTGCTTTTCAATAAAGTCTTTTATCAGTAGTTTTGGTGATTTGTAGTTTATTTAGAGATCACTGAAATAGCCAGAGCTTATGTTAAGGTTTGACTTCCTTAGCGAGTGTCTCAACCTTTATAGTTTGGTGGCAGGGACCGATAAGCGTGCAATACCGTCCGCACAAAGTTTTTTTGCTGTTTCCATACCTCCTAGGTGTGCTCTTTAAGAATCTGAATGATGCCACTCTGTCATCCTTGGGCAATTCCCCCAATATACAAATTAAGGCCGCCATTACGGAAAATCCTTCTTTCGTCAATATCTCAGTCACTATACACGATATCAAAATAATTTTGGTGTCTATCCCCATGTTTTGAGTGGTAAAGAATAAGATTAAGCCACTTCAGTAAAGATTACATCTTTATTTTTTGCTGAATACGCATATTGACACAGTCATTATTGAAAATCACGTTTTCGTCCGTATCCCAGCAGGGTTGCCAGGTTGGCCTTTTTTAGGCCAAATTTCGGAAATTCGCCCTCGTTTCAAGTTGGTTGGCCTAAAAAAATTTGTTTGGCCTTTTTTGGCCTCATGAAGTTGGTTGGCCTTAAAAATTCGTTTGGCCTTTTGACTCTTTTTTGGCCTTTTTACGATAGAAATGAGACAATGATGTTGAGGAAGTGGAAGGGCTCTTATGATTCCGGCGTAAGTACAGGAGTGAATAGGAGATGACTTTCGTATGGGTGCAGAAAGCTGCCGATAGATTAGCATGCAGACTGTGGCACCATTGTACGCAAAGTGTGTAATCACACAAACCATGAAAAGTCAGAGAAGCGTCAGTACTGAGCTCCAGTACAATGCTAAGCAAAACTTAAACTTCGAAGAAAATTTCTTACTATATTCTTGAAATTTAGATGTTTCTTTGTGACAAAGGAAGGACAATAGCACAAATAAAATTTGGCTTTTTTTCTGATCTTTAAAAAATCGGTTTGGCCTTTTTATGGCCTCTTTTCAGTGCTATTTGGTATTTTATTGAAATTTTCATCTGGTATCCCTGTATCCCAATTACTACACAATGTATCATAATAATCGTTGACTCTATACGTGTTTAATGAGTAAATAATCAGATTAAACCACTGAAGTATTGATAACAGCAATATTGTTTGCAAAAATATCTAAGTACTGTAAAGACCGCCGTTTTCTATAGGATCGGCAAAGGCGGCCTGGCAAAAACGACTCTTCAAATGACTTGGCATAGGGGTATCCCCAAAGCCGTAGATGAGGTTTTGAAAAAATACTGATGCAATATACCTGTCCTCAGTAAATAAAAGCATTCTTATCATTGAAAGTGAGAATGAGTTGATCGAATGTGATTTAGAAGTAATTGTTAGCAAGACGCAGAAGCTTCTGTACACAGAAAAGCCTGATTGAATAGATTTTTAGCCGAAAATAGAGGTAATACTTATTTTTAGAGCATACTAAACATTTATCAAGGAAGGGATCAATTTTATTCCCTTTCAGATCCACATTCCATTACAGCTTGTAGGCTATTAAGACATTTATACTACTGCAAAACATTTTCAGAGAAAAATTTACAGGCCTATTATATACAGTAATATAAAAATACATTGAAAAAAATCCCGTCCTCAAGTGTATAACAGCCGAAAGGTTGGCGGTGGTGGATCACCGTTGTCATATTCATTGCTTGGTTTTTCTTGGAGTCTGACATCTGGATAGAGACAACCTTCTTGCGTTACGGAAATGTTCCAAACGACATCATAAGCATAACCCGAAGCCCGAAACCATGAAACTATGGACATATAGTACGGACACCTGCAGCTGGATCGTTCAAGATATCGCGAACGTGTCCCATTACCGTGCCGAGAGGTAGGTGACGAGTCATGGAAAAGAGAAGCCATCACGCATGACTTCCGACGCAAAAGATAGGGATAAGATACGAAAACGTCTGACTTGCATCGCTCCCCTGGATCTATATAGTCATCCCGCTGATTTGGTCAATGTTGTTACTGGTCTGATTTCACCTGAAGTGGTGAACGCACATGACGCAGTGGATATTGGGAATGGACAACTTGTGTCATTTGAAAAAGGCTGGCCTGGCGGATTTAAGGTGCTATAGGGTTGCATCAATCCAGAGACATCATTATGAAAACTGTACTTAATCATGAACATCCCCCTGTGCTCACCTTCATGTTTAACAATGAAGTCAAAATGAGAATCGTTACTACGAAATCCACGTTGAAGACGAAGCTTCAGGCGACTGCGTACCAGCGGTTGGTTAAAAAATCAGAGGTATAGATACTGGATGAAGGTGTTATCCTTTGGCTGAATCAAGGAATTGAGGAAGATTTTGACAACGGATTCACTAGGAACAAGATGAAAACGGTGGTAAGCCAAGACACTTGTCAGACGATTGCGCCTCATTTGAATATTACAATGCGGGTAGAGGTCGCTTTTCAAAGTTTGTTGATGGTGCTCCACTCCTTACGGCTGGAGTGGGAGAAGTCTATGGAATTGACTGCTTCTTCCCATCGCTCGTGCTTCTTATCTTTGAGCGGTGAAAAGGCGGCTCTGTCAGAGTCAGTCCCCACTGGGGCTCGGAGGAAGGAGCGATAAAGAGTCTCGCACTCTTTGTCCCAACATGGCACATAATTCTTGCAACGGATAAGGGGGATGCATTGTTCAGCCGCAAATAACAGGCTCTTTCATAACTCCTGGTATGCCTTCTCGATGTTTGTTGTTTCCGCAGGTGGCAATCTCTTACCGGATTTTCTTGTAAGAAAGCAAAAACGCTTCCAATCATCCTTGCGAAAGTTCCAACATTTTACCGGATCGCTGCAGGCAGGTACTTTGAGTTCGGTATCATTATGAGGAAGGGTCGGTGTCGTGACCGCGGAAACTTTCCTGGAACACGAAAGTCTGTCAGGCAGTCGGTTGTCCTTGCCCGACACTCGACGTTCCATCGATGAGAGAAGAAACGGGCTGCTCCCTGTGGGTCTTGCAGCAGACCAAGGTTGTTGGCTGTTGCCCCGGATGCCGGTTATTCACCGTCATAAGATGTTTTGTTGTAGCCCCAGTTGACATGTTGGCATTTGAAGTCGCCAGCTTACAGACTAGTCATGCCGGGATGGCCGTTGGTGTGAGTCGCGAAGGTGGAGGTTTGTAGATGTTAATGATCTTATATCCTGCGACGACTACGCACAACCACTCAGTCTCTGATTTCTCTGAAGACTGATCGGCCAGTGTTCATTCTAACCGCTCGTGAACAAACGTGGTAAGGCCGTGATTCCTTCCCAGGGCTGACCCAGCTAGTGCAAAGTTGGGAATCATTAGCTTGTCAAAAGCATGGTGACAGTGAACATGTCCGAAGTTCATGTTGAAGTTCGGTCAAGAAGGATGGATAGAAAAAAGTGACAAGACTCCAGAGGTTAAGTCACTGTCAATTTCAAAAGCGGCATTCGAAAAGAACGCAGAGCGGGCGCGCATTCAGACTGCTATTTACAAATAAACTCTCAACTCAGAACCTCCAGCACTGGATCCCGTCGAGTTCGGTTAAGAACGAGACGAACGATGCAGATGTTTGATCTCAGTTACACAACTTACACTACCAGCAAATGTTAGTGTTTTTCCATTGGAGGTGCTGGAAATTGTAAGGTGTGGCTGTTCCACGGATACACCCTGTTCAACAACAATATGTGGACGCTATACATCTCACTTGTCTTTTATGAATCTCTTGTTGAAGCACACTGCCAGAATTGGCTGATCCGACAAGTTGATGGCAGGGACAATGTCGTTAAAAGTAACTTTTTTGCGGACTAAGTCAAATCAGTGATGTCAACATGCATCAGCATAACAAAAGATGCTTTGTTAATGGAACATACATTTTCGTTGATTTTTGCTGAAATGGTTTAATCTGATTCTTTACTCTTAAAACATGCAAAAATGCCAAGAGTACAGTATTATGATACAAGTTGTAGTTACCGTATTTATTCGATTGTACGCAGCAGGTTATAAAGTTGTTTTTATCATTTCGTGCGGCATATAATCGAGGGTGGCTTACAATGAAGGGCTGCTTATATTTCTTATTTCTTTATTTTATCGAAAGGCACAGATGACCCTCATCTTTTCTTGGGTACATTTTTTCGACCAACTCATCTTTCGCATTCTATTCTCTTCAGCATCACGTGCACATCCGTTACAGAAGGAATTACGTTTAACAGAAGGAAGTTGTAGTGGTGTAAGCATCATTACCAGGGTTTCAAATTAAACGCGAAAAGTGCTAGGTACCGAGATATGGATGAAAACGAGATTTTTTGCATTGACGGTCTCAATATGCGCATTCAGCGAAAATTAAAGATGGCATGTTTACTGAATTGGCTTAATCTTATTCTTTACCCCACAAAACATGGGGATAGACACCAAAATTATTTTGCTACGATGTATAGTGACTGAGATATTGACGAAAGAAGGATTTTTCGTGATGGCGGCCCTAATTTGCACATTGGGGGAATTGCCCAAGGATGACAGAGTGGCATCATTCAGATTCTTAAAGAGCACACCTAGGAGGTATGGAAACAGCAAAAAAACTATTGCACGGTTCTCCAAAAATCTGGAGTTTGGCAACCGGACTATTACGTTCGGCGTGCGCCACAATTTTTGCGCCAACTGGCGCCAACATGTTCAGGCATAACTCGGCAGCCAAGTGAGCTAGAGAGCCGTTCCAACCCTTTAAAGATGCGGAAAGTGTTGTAGTTCCGATTATAAAGAAATTGGGAAGTTTTCGATTCGATAATTAATTCATTAATCGATAATTAATTAATTCAAAAATAGATAATTCCCTAGGGACTTGATTATTTTGTTGTTTTTAGGTCATAACTTGCTAACTACAAAGGCTAGAAGGCCAATGAATGACTCTAAAGATAAGGATTTTCGGCTAGTTTTTTTAAATAAACAAAAATTTGCCTCTTGATTTTGACGCCCAGGGCCCGATGAGATCATCCAAACAACCTAAACCTGCCCTAATTGTGACGTCACCCACAAAAAAGTTTAAATCCAAAATTTCACAATCTTTTCAATCGAAACTACAAGACCTTCCACATCTTTACAGGGTTTGCACAGTTCTCTAGCCTGATCTGCTGCCGTGCTGTGGTCGGACAAAGACTTGCCCAAATTGGGCAAATGCGGGACGTAAAGGGTTAACCCCTATCGCCAGGCGATAGTGCTAGAGAGCTAATCGAAGCATCAAAATGTGCAGAAAGTCGCTTTCGATTTTAAAAAAGTGGGTACTTTTGGTTTTGGATGTTTGGGGCAGCGCGACGTCACGAGGTGGTCCCATTGACCTTTTGGAGACCTGTGACAAAACCCTAGAGCCAATTCGCCCGTTTTTCATTTAAAAGACGCCAGACTAAAATGCGCTTCATTTGAGGCCTTGATTGACTCTCTAAGGCTAAGCGAAATTGGTCGGCAAGTTATGGGCCAAATTCGGCCCATTCAGCCACTGCAATGGCTTTCGAGGGCCTAGGCCGGAATTCGGCCTTTTGTTTTATTCCACCATAATTGCTTAAATGTGACCTCGAGGTACTAGGCCTAATCTGTACTAAATAAAATGGCAAAAATTACAAACAAACAAGATGTTAAGCATTAGTTTTTCTCACCAGTGCAAAAGCAGTATTTCGGCTAACAGTGTTAATTATGAACGTTTGACTTTATTACCTTAAAAATAATATTGGCTTAACAAGAAAAAAACTGACTTTTATTGATCTATTAAATTAAGAAGCTGAAACCTACTGCTTGTATGAGGAAGTCTTACTAAAACTACACCGTAAAACCTTACTAAAAAAAATTTGACCTTATTGACAAAACTTGCCCTAGACGTAACGTTAAGCACAAAATATGCTTTGCAATATTGCTCGAAAAAAACGATCGTTTGTATGTAAAGCTACAGTATCTCATCCTGCTGTCTGCATCGTTGACCACTGTTGCAAACATGCGGTGAAACATTTAATAAGTCATGCTGATAGGTCGGTGGTTCCTCGTGCAAAACAAACCCGCAAAATATACTAAAATTGGAAGTTTGACTGGTGTAGAGATGGGAAATGTTGATAGCGTTAATTTTGTTCTATATATTTTAATCATTCACGAAAATTTTTAAAAAGTTAGCAATGATCCTGGCAGTTGGCCTGATTGCATAAAGACGAGTGATATTTTTTATGTTGATGACTGAAAACTAACTCCAATTTGTTTCTGAAGCGCTAGAAATGAAATCGTGTATATACGCATTAAGACCAGATTTTTCAGATCTCGAGTATCTGCTTCGAAAATTCAAGTTTGGACTTAGGTCTCCCTCTCGAAGGTCGGACCAAATCTCAGGCTCATAGAAAGTCTCCACTAGATCACTCTTACCATAGTTCATTCATATTTGAGCCTTTTTGTGTAATGCACAGTCGTACCTTACCTGCGTTTTGCAATTAATTGTTATTTGCTCATAAATCTTGCTTCTATAGTTTGCTTCTGTGGGTGATAGAGGCAGCAGATGGAAGAGAACAATTGAATCTTGACCCAGATTTTCTTGTTGACGCAACGTAAACTTTTTATAGCTTCGGAGGGCCCAGCACAATACGCAGGGTCGGATTTAGGGGAGGACAAAGTGGGCACCTGTCCAGGGGCCTTCACAAAATGGGGGCCTGCACAGTCGTGAGGCCCCTGTTTAAGGTTGTTTTAACATATTTAATGTGAATAGTCATAAAAATAGTTAATAACAACAGTACTAGGAAACAAAGAAAAGTTTACATTTATTGAAATTATTGTCATTTTTTCTTTTTTTGCTGACGGAAAACTGCAATCAACAGAACGAAAGCATTATTTGGGCTAAAGTTAACTTTACGGGTCCCTAATGAAAAATATAAAAAACAAATTTAGAGATAACAATATTTTAATATACACTGTAAAAATTCCCTGCAGAGGCAGGTGGCCTTGTGAAGTAATAATGCTAGTCTTACAGCTAACTGATAATAGTACAGTATTTCCTTGACCTTGAATAATATTTCTTTGAGGTACTGAGGACCTACACATGTCTAAACCCGACCCTGATAATATGATTTCTTTGTTTCAGTGGGTGGAAACGTGCATTAGACCTTTCAAGTGCAAGCACAAAAAGAAGCTTGACGGTCGTGGTTTGATGAAAGCATTGTGTCACTAGAATCAGTAATAAAACGCAGAAAGGATTCACATCAGCGAGGAGGTTCATATGCATTTGAAAGTGTTCTGAAAATTGCTCGACAATTTGAGGCAAAAATATTGAGCTTCGTTAATCATTGAAATGTGTGCCATTTCAGCATCTGGTGCTGTTTGATTGTGACGAAAAATTTTTCTGATTAGTGATGTGTGACTTGTTAGAGTACTTTTTCGGCAAATTCTCTAGAACGGGTGTATCGAAAGTGGGGCCGGTCGTTTTGGATTTTTTTGAGATACGCCAAAGCCTGGACTGCGCGGCTGTGTCGAAGCGACGGTTGTATCTTCCTACTTGAGACGTTTCCCTTTGTGTATTCGTCTGTTGAAACCGAATGAGCAAGAAAGTCATCACAAAAGAGCTATTATTCTTCATGCCTGAGCGAATTTCTGAACTATGCTAACCTGCACCAATGAAAGCTCTTATCAGAGGCGAATTTTCATGTTCGGGGGCCCTAGGCTATTTTAAATTGGGGCCCTTCTGGAAGGTTTGCGACGACTGATGTCATACAAATCAGCACTACACGTGCTCGTTACATTCACTGAACAAGTTGTTCCAATTTAGAAACATATTACTTTATTCTAACCAGAAAAGGCTGGATATATTAATGTTTTGATGGAATTGCGGATTTTGAACACAAGTGATACATGACTTGCATTAAATTATTTATTGCACAATCCAAATGAAATGTGTTTCATTTTAAAAGTAATTGTCGTTTGCAGTTGCAATATGTTGTTTAATTTTTTTGTAAGATATACAATTTTGTCCGGCAACACTATGTAGGCACATAAAAAATTATTTGAGTGTTTTGATATTCTTCATGATAAAAATAAATCAGTTCAGAAGTATGATATTTTTTTGGTCGCTAGCCTTAAGTTATGGGCCTTATGGATAATATATATTTAATTGCTTAAAATTTTAAGCGAAAATAAACAAATATTTTCCGTTTTAAAACATTGATTTTCTCAATGGTTTAACTTTCGTAAAAATTTTTGCCTATATATATAACACATAAATTATTTGAAAGGGTGCACCCTTTAACTTTGCCATAGGCGCCATTTCGCTTAGATACGCCACTGCATTTTGCGCCATTTAATATCTACAGCCTTAGCAAGAAACAGGATAGTCTTGCCTTTACACCGTATCTTACCCACATAGGTGTACGGGAAGGCATTTTACTGGGGGGGGGCGGAAAAAATTTGCCCTGAAATAACTTTTTAGTTCAATCCGAATGAAGATTGAAACCTCTTGCAAATCTGTTCTATAGAGTTGAATTCATCTATAATGCCTTCGTCTGTAACGTCAATTCGCCTATAACGTTACAGTTTGTTCGGTCACGATGGCATCTTTTACATGCATCTCAATTCGCTTATAACGACAATTTTATGCAATCCCCTAGAGGTGCTGTTATAGGCAAAATCTGGAGATACCTTGCTTGTTAACTCAAGGGAGTGAAGTTCCTTGCAATGTTGTGTTCTCCCAGACAAGAAACTTTACGGTAATTGCCTTTGCTGATGCAAATATGTACGCGACTTCATTGGCGCAACGCGAAGGTTAAAAGCGACGGATCCGGATCGAAGGGGCTGACTCTCTGCTCCTGCCTGTGTTATCGTTGCTGTGCGCTTGAGCAAAGCAGTTTTAAAGACGCGCACGGCTCACTCAAAGGGGCCAAGCAACCTGCA